>Ga0208500_1000007_pt1 | contig 59710 bp, 79 predicted proteins | sample CryBogCBE17Sep08_FD_184568 | JGI IMG/M metagenome (GOLD analysis project Ga0208500, IMG submission 184568) | Freshwater microbial communities from Crystal Bog, Wisconsin, USA - CBE17Sep08 (SPAdes) | ecosystem: Environmental > Aquatic > Freshwater > Lake | place: Crystal Bog, Wisconsin, USA...
GAGGTCCCCTCCCAGGACCCCAAAGTTTCCGTAGACATTAGAGTTTCCAATGATGTTTCCGGTTAGAGATCCAAAGACGTTAGAGCTAAAGATGTTTCCAGAGACTCCAAGGTCTCCTATTAAAACGTTGGATATGAACAGGTCTCCGTTAAGTACATTGAGATTTCCGTATACATTTGTGTTACCAATAAGATTTCCTGTAAATGCTCCATAAATATTTGATGCATAAATATTACCGTATAAATTTGAACTGGCATATCCACCTGCATAATTTGCGAATAACGCAGTTCCTGCACTTCCAGCAGTTATCGCGTATCCTGCTACATTTGCATATGCTACATTTCCACCACCTCCGCTATTATTGTTCTTACCACATCCACCACTGTAACCATTATAAATGGACATTCTTACTCTAAATGAATAAAATAATTACAATAATCACAAATGTTATTATAAAGTAAAATACAATCGACTTGTTTTCAAAAACTTTATCAATGAGTTTGGGTTTTAGATTGGATGTTTCAGGAGGGTTTAACAAGTGAAAACGTAGTATCAAAGAGTTTTGTTCAACCCCATTGAAATTGAGAACGTTCCCATTTGTATCCAACCACCGAATAGTCAGTCTATCCACTTTATCAATTGGAGTTGGATAATGAACTGAAATTTTATAATCTGAATTTTCTTTAAATATCTTTGTTGTGCCGCTGATTGTATCCATTGGAATTGTTGCAAATTTCAAAAAGCTTTCTGAGTTTACTGGATCTTGAACTGCGTCTATTGGGTATGGTGGTCTCAATTGATCAATCTCAAGAAATATAAAATTTCCAGTTGGGTGCATGTTGATTACAAATTGTGACTTGAGGTTCCAGTTGGTTGCATAATTTGTATTTATTGTGTTTCCAAAAACTGAAACTTCATTTGGTCCAATTCCAGTTATTGAGGAAAACTCAGATGTTGCGTTTATAACTGAAAACCCAGATGTGAATGGAACAATGTTTGAAAATATAAATTTTCCTTCTCCATCAAGCATATCAGCCAGAATAAGACTTTGGTTACTATTTATTGCATTTGCGAGAGAACAGGCAGAGTAAAATCCAGGATCCACTTGGACTTGTGTACTTACAGCAGTTGTTGAATCATATATTGTAAAGATGCTACTATTTGTAATGTTATACATTGTATTTGGTACAACGGCTGAAACCAGATCGACTTGCGTTACATTCTTCATTGGGTTTTGAATAAACATTGTGTACACATTTCCATAAGGCTCTTTTCTTCTTGAAGAATCAATATATATATCTCTTGTAGATACAAAGTATTTGTCAAACATTTTCAAACTTTCACTCATTAAAATAGTTGTAGATTATAATAAATGAATTTTGAAATACTCCCAAAAGATTTTATACTGTATAAATCACCTACACGTAATAATGTTTTTTACAAGACACGACAGGCACCTTCAATGATGCCTTACAAATTGGTAAAAAGTATAAAAGTAGAAAGAGAAAAAATCAAATCAAGTAGAGTTTATTTAAAGAACCCTTCTTCTTTGTTGAAACAATTTGATTCATCAGTTCAAAGAGCAAGACACAAGAATATTACAAAACTATTTTTAGAGTTTAGTAAAGGAACAAAGAGACTTTTGAATGACAAGAGGATGGTTCTCGGTGGTGGAATGGCGGTGAAGATTCATCTGCAACATAACAAGGCTTCAATGTCCAAGGTGACTGCAAAAACTGATGATTTTGATTTTCATTACATATCAAGTGGAGAAAAAAATGTTTTGAGAGACTCACACATCATGTGTAGAATTATGTGGCTCCATCTCAATTGGTTCTCAAAGTTTCTCAACAGTAAGCATGGCTTCAAGTCATCCATCCTAATGAGGGAGCTTAAAGGAGTTCCGGTTGACAAAATTGGAGAGGGGTACAAGAGGAGAAAGGTGTACAAGGTTTTTAGATTTTATATAGTGACACCTTCAAAAAAGATTGACTTTGTAGACTTGTCTCTTGTAAAAGGACAAGTTGTCCCAACTGACATAATAAGCGGGATTCGACTCCCAAAATTTGTAAATCTGTGGAAAGATGTAGCTTACACTCTCACAAGTAGCTTTATAGAACCAAAATCATTTTTACGAAATCCACTCGTCGGATCAAAAAAGAGAAAGGGTCTCAAAGATGTTGCAAGAATATCAAACCTCCTCATGAGCAGAGGAATCAGGAATCGAAAAGTGTTGATATTTTTGAGAGATATTTTGAAAAAGAATGTTGTAAAAAGTAGACAAGACGCAATCAGTCTCAGACGCCAGTTGACCCAAACCCAGCGTCACCGCGTTCAACGTAAACCGATGTTGCGTCATAAACGTCTGATGGAATGAAAGCCTGCTCAAGAATGAGCTGAGCCACACGATACCCAGGACGAATTACATACGGAACCTTTGTATCATGATTGAAAAGAACAATTCGAATCTCCCCAGTGTAATCTGGATCAATTACACCGGCTCCAACATCGATTCCATGCTTTACAGCAAGACCACTACGAGGAGCAACCCGACCATAAACACCATCTGGAAGTTTAACCGTCAACCCAGTTGAAATCACCGCCCTCTGGAGTGGTGCAATTACATACGACTCCACGGAACAGAGATCCAGACCAATCGATCCAGCCGTAGCCTTGGAAGGAATGATTGCATCCGGACGAAGCTTTGTGAATTGAACTGCCATTTATTAATCAATGACCATATTCTTTAATTTAAAACTAACTTGATTATATTAATAAGTATGAGTGATTTGTTAGGAGCTCTAAAAGCTCTCAGGGGGTTTACTCTTTATGAAAAGTATGTTATTTTGGTAGTGATTGCTATGTGGATGGATAGATATCTGAAATCACAAGCTGATATTGAATGGGCAAATGAACAACTCACACGGATGGAGAGGGAGCTGGGTGTTTGTCCAAACACTCGTGTTTGTCCAAACACTCGTGTTTGTCCGCCTCCACCATCTCCTTCACCATCTCACTGAAGGAGATTCTAGGAAACCAACTGAGGAGTCTTTTCGCTTTTGAAGAGTCTCCAAGAAGAAGATCAACTTCACACGGTCTCTGAAACTCCTTTGAAGATGTTACCAAAAGATTCGCATCCTTATCATAGCCATCATTTCCAATCCAATTGAAAATTGGAGTGCCACGAGCGCGACAAGCCTCCTCCACAAAATCCTTTATACTCCTCTTTACCCCAGTTGCTACTACAAAATCCTGCGGCTCTGGATGTTGCATTATCATCCACATAGCACGTACATAATCCTGTGCGTGTCCCCAATCTCTTTCAGCATATAGATTTCCAAGAATAACAGGTGGATTATTCAAACCGATTGTAATTTTTCGAGTCACGAAATTCTCCCCCCTCCTTGGAGACTCATGATTGAACAAAATTCCATTGTAAATTTTCAATCCATAAGACTCTCTATAATTTCTACATATCCAATATGCAGAAACTTTAGAAACCCCATAGGGACTCCTTGGCCAAAATGGAGTCTCTTCGTTTTGAGGACTCTCGGTAACCTTCCCAAACATTTCAGATGTTCCCGCCTGATAAAACTTAATCTTTTCACTGAAACCACATTGACGGATAGCTTCCAACCAAGAAATCACACTTGCTGTATTCACTTGAAATGTATTCATTGGTTGCTCAAAAGATGTATGTACATGAGATTGTGCAGCCAAGTTGTATATTTCAATTGAATCAGCATCACTGTACTTGTTCAAAATCTGATTATTAGACATTGAATCACATGCATCACTTTCAAGAATTGTAATTTTATTTTGATCAATGAGAGGTTGAATCCATACATTTGATTTGAGATTTGAAGTCCTGCGTTTTAAACCAATAATAGTGTATCCATGACCCAAAAGATACTCAGCCAAGTATCCACCGTCTTGACCAGTTATCCCAGTGATGATGGCCACAGTACTCATTCAATAAACAGAATTTTTATCCTTTAAGTTATTTTTCTTAAAGAATGTCTGAAATTTGGAGTTTCGAAATAGGGGTTTTCTAAATTCTTTCTAGGTGTTACAAAATGTAATTTCCTATTTGATAATCGCCCCTTCTTTATAAGTTCCTGAAGATTTGGTGTCATGTATGGTAAATATGGTGTTAAATTTTTCACTTTGAGAGCCTTTCTTGGTGTTAACATAAGACGATATTTCAATAAAATATTTAGATTATTCTGTGTAAGTATATTCTGTTTTTTTCTTGGTACATATTTGAATGTATATCTCATAGTTGGATTATTGTATCTACTATTTGGAATTCTAGCTATATACTTCCATATTGGATGTTTTTTATTTTGAATATTATTAATAGCAAAAACTCGGTTGAGACCACCTTCCCTAATCTTTCTAATAGTATTTTTTACTTCCTTATTCCTCTTTTCCAAAAGATTCTTCTTTGAAAGTATCTTTGGATTCAAACTTTTAACAACTGAATATGGAAGAATATTTTTAAAAATAGTGTAAAATTTCGGATTATCCAAAACACTTCTTACTCTTTTCTTATATCTTGGTTCAAAGAGGTGTCTGGACTTTGTCATTTATTATTTGTACTTATTTTATTTTGAAATTCCACCAGATCGTAAAATGAAAATACCTATAATGATCAATAATAGCCCCATATATTGAGATCTTGTATTTAGTTTTTCTCCAAGAATTAAATATGCTGCCAGACCCTCCAAAAGAGCACTCACACCATCCCACATTCCATTCACATAAAGAACATTTCCATTCTTGAGTAGTTTTATAAGAAAGTATACAACTGCAATGTATCCAGCAGACCCCTTTGCAAAATCAATTGGATTTCCACCTCTTGCAAAATCCTTATAACTAAAGTCTCCAAAAATCTCAGCTATTGAAATTGCCAAAATTCCAGTGATGCTCATTTTATTATAAAAGAAATATTAAAGATAAAAGAACTTTTAAAATAAATGAACCACCATATTCAACAAATTCACACCGACGCAATTCCAAAGTTTTGCAAGAATTGCAAGTATTTTAAACGACCTATTATATTTTCACCTCTTCGTTATGGGGACTGTACATATTTCAGGTCAGTAAACAAGATTGATGGGACGATTGTGTATCCATTGGCGGTGAATGTAAGACAAGATTATTGTAAAGATGTATTTTACGAAGAGAAGATCAACCCTATTTCTAAACTATGGAGACTGCTCATGAAAAATCTCTAGGCAGCGAGCTCTCTCCTCCGCGTTCAACTGACACCAAAGAGAGTAAAGGAGCAACATGTTGATCCCCACACCAGGCCGAATAAAGACAGGACCATTCTCCTCATTCATCACATTCAAGAATGTAAAGAACATGTCGATGCTTCCAACCCCCCTCTTAACTTCTAGAAACTCCCCCCAATCCTCAATGTCCCTCTTCAAGTTGGCATCAACCTTGCGAACTTGAGGAAGAGTGTTGCAGATCCGTTCACTCAAAGCACACGGGAGATTCTCCCAGAGTGAGTCCATGAACAACTGTGTACAGTTGGACTGTGTACAGTTGGACCGACTACGCAACAACTGTGTACAGTTGGACCGACTACACGTAGTCGTTCAAGTATCTTTGAAATCACTCTGTTCAAGGAACTCGATCCTGTTCACATGACTTCCATTTTTGAATGTCTTTAAATCCCGGAGACGAACGTATCCACGCTCAAAATCAGGGTGTCTCTTGAGGTCCCTGATGAATGGTTCACATCCCCAATATGGGTCTGTGATTCTGATATCATGTTTGTTTTTGAATTGCAAGTCACTCACTGGAATGACGTCATCTTGGTTTTCCATGATTAGAAGAAATACACAAAATGTCTCCCTCTTTACATTTTGACGGGGGTCATCTGACGCTGGTAGCATCGCACAATCAAGACCTAGATATTGCATATCGAGTGTTTTGAGCCCATCAAAGTGAAATTGAACATTGACGAGAACCTTTCCTTTACCCAAGAGAACATCTCCCTTTTTGATATCACTTATATTAACAAGTTGCCGATTTGACAAGATGACGCGCGTGTCTGGGTGAAAGGCTGGGAAATCCAACTGTGTACAGTTGTCCATCTAAACTCGAGTGTTAAAGTTTGTGAACGTGTTCACATTACATGTCTAATTGGTTATTTATAGGACCTACTCCACTATCTGGAATTGGTCAAGTGATGACTCAATATGCAAAGAAATTTGGTACATTTATTGAATTTGGAACCAAACTCGAAACTTCTTGGGACTATATAGTGGTTTTCCTTTTACCGGTTGACCAATATGTTTCAACTTCAAGAATTTATAGAAACTTTGCAAGGAAAAAGTTTTACATAATGTCAATTTGTGAAACGTATCCGGTTCATGATAGTTACGGTCACATGTTCAAAGAGTTTGCAAATGTGATAACACCGAGTGCATTTTGTAGGGATGTATTTTTTCATCAATTTGGAGTGAGTGCTGAAATTGTACCCTTGTACCAAGATGTAAATCCGGTGCCATCTGAACCTGAAACACCACCGTATGTATTCTACACAATTGGAAACCTGGCAGATCCAAGAAAAAATATAAAAATGTTGCTGGAGTGTTTTATTCGGTGCAATTTTGGAAACAAGGCTAAATTGCTTCTAAAAGCAACTTGTCGAGATGAGTTTAAAGTAAACCTCCCAAATGTTGAAGTAATCAATGAGGGAATTATAAGTGATGAAGAAATGGAAAGGAGAGTGCATCAAAAGAGTCACTGTTACATAAACTGTTCTCATTCAGAGGGTGTCGGAATGGGAGCAGTAGAAGCTGCACTGAGAAACAAACCAGTTATAATCACAGATTTTGGAGGACTTAAAGAATATGTAAAAACACCATTTACAGTTCCTTGTAAATATGTACAGATTGGGGAGGGTGCAGCTGAATTTTTATTCACACCAGATATGTTTTGGGGACAACCAGACAAGAACAAACTCATTGAGTTTATGACGACATGCTTTACAGAAAAGATTACGAAACAAGAACATCCGTCTACAAAGTTAAAACTATTAGAGGCTACTAGATTTTTTTGCCGTGACGAGTGCAGTACTTCCCAAAAGTTGGATTGATTGCCAACTTGCACCGCTTCCCATCCATGTTTGTCGCTTCGCAAATCTTCTTGTCGACAGCCTTCGCCACCTCCTGCTTTGGTGGAATTCCATCTATAAGTTTGACAGCTGGTCTTGTTTCATCATACTTGTTCCGAGCATTCACCATAATCTCAATCGCCTTTCCCAAATTCATTTTTGAGTTCATCAAATAAAATATTTTCAGCAATATTAATCTTTGTCCTTTCAAAAGTTCTCAAGTTGTTGGGGTGTGTTTTGTCAAGACGTACTATAACTGGAGACCAGATGCCCAACTGCTCACAGTTGTCCCCGGGCCCGTACACACATTCCAAAATTTTACCCTCATCATCGCTTCTTGAAGCCTCTTGAATCTTTACAAGTCTAGAATCGTTCTGAACACAGAGCCAGCCATCTTTGACCAAGAAATCAACTGTATTCTTACTTGAGTCTTTCCACTTGAACATTGTCCTGTGAGTACCCAGTCGAACCGGCTCATTCACTGGTGTCATTATCAATCCATCACAGTACTTGTCTGTAACATCAATACTCGAAATCTGTGAAAGAGGCACCATCTTTTTACAAACCACCTTGAGAGTTGCAGTTGGAATGATAACACTGCATAGAGCCTGAATGTGTGCAAGTCTCTGGTTCAAAGACAAGTTCCGTACGTCATTTCCATTTATAAGAACTGCATCATGAACGATGAAAGTATCCCCAATGAGTTCACCATCCAAGAGTGTGTTTCTGTGAACAGTGAGTGAATAGAGTTTAAACTGAAAAGACCGGTTTACAAGCGCGCAAATCTTATTTGGACCATCCATAAAACACACAAGTATGTGCCGAACGCCGTCAGTCTTTTGGCACACAAGATAGTCATTCTTCTTTACATATTTAAAGTGTCTCCTCTCGATCGATATTGGCTGAGGTCCTGGAAAACGGTCTATATTTGATGACCCCCACACATCAAATACAAATTTTTTAATCATATCTTCACTCATCGGTTTTTAAAACAATGCCCGAAGTCTCTAATATATTTCCAACACACTCGTATGTGAAATGACAAAGAGCAGCGTCCTCGTTCAGAACACCAATTTTAATACCATCCTCTTTCAACTTTGAAAGGACAAGTACACTTGACATTTTTTTTAAAACCGCCTTGGAATCAAAAGCCACAATACGCCCCTCTCCTTTTGAGTACTCCGATACACCCTTGACAATCTCACGAGACTCAATAACACTGATATCAAAATCCAAACCTCGCTGAGAAACTGGCTCATTACTCCCCATCTTGGTCTTTAATTTAAATTTTTCCCAGTTAACCGCTGGCAAAACAGTCGGAACAACCATAACCTTTACATTCTCCGGATAATCAGCCAGCAACTTTCCAACTGTATTTTGATCAATAGAAACCCCATAATCGATGTAGAAAAGTCTATCACATGTCTTCAAAAGCTTTGAAGATGGTGGACCTTTTTCCTTTTCCAGAACCACCTCCATTTGAATATTTTTAGCTTTGCAATACATTCCAAAAGTTAGAATTGTATGAAGAGTAGTTGTATAAATTGATTCATTCGTGGTCTTGGCGCAAATTGTAATCTTTTGGAGTCCCATATTACGTACTCTTATGTTTTATACTTTAAGCCTTCCGCTAAACCGAATATTTCCAATGTGTCCAAGAATTGTAGTCACGTCGGCAAAAATCTGACCACCAATAAGTTGCCACCTTCTACAAAATGCATAATCCTCTGAAAGATAACGCCTATTATCTGGATCAATCATGCAATCAAAAATTGCACAATAATCATCAAGATCCTTATTCTGATGGTCATTTTTACACATGAGATCAGGGTAAGAGTCATACATCTTTTGAATTACAGATCTCTTAATGCACATAAATCCAGTCGGTCCATCAAGAACCTCTGTAAACCCATTATCGATACGAGACTGTGCATTCTTGAAATTCATAACAAGAGCACTTGAAACGCGAGCTAAATCAAAGGTACCACCGGAGAGCACCTCCCTCTCGGCGCGATCCCACATAATAACCTTTTTGGGATAACAAGCAACGGCTACATCATGACCACTCTCAACAAGACGAAGAACCGATTTGGGATCAAAATGAATATCAGCATCTATAAACATGAAGAAATCAGCATCACTCTTATACAAAAAACGAGCTACAGATATACAACGACCCCGAGTAATCAGAGACTCATTCTCTGTAGTATCTAAAAGCATCTCGATTCCCTTTTCTTGAAATAACTTTTGAAGTCCAATCATGCTCTCCGCGTATTTTGAAAGACAAACTCCACCATAACACGGTGTACTCAAAAACACTTTCATTCCTTTGTACTTTAACATGCTCTTCTTTAAGGTTTGATGATACCCTCAATCTTTACTAGAGTTGGAAGAGACACTCCGCATATTGATGCAATTGTTGCTCTATCCACATTGTAACCCATCTTCACCAGTTGGGTGTACAAAATTGCAGAAACTATACCCTTCGGAGTCTTACCCATGAGAGCCGGATTATTCTCCATCTCTTGACAAATTCCAATAAGCTTCATTCGAACCTTGCCACGATCTTCAACCGGTACACACGTCACATCATTAAATATACGAACAAGAATATTAGACGCATTTGCAGATTCTTTGATATCCTCCCCAGTCGTCATCCGAAACATGTCAAGAGTCCTAGAAATATCCTTTACAGGAATACCAAAAGCATTTGCAATCTCCTCCGTCGATCGAGTAACCCCATGCTCCTTACACGCATACAAAACACAATTTGCCTTTATTCCGGTTCGAATCGCACCGCGTGTAAGCTTATCCTCATTAAATCGCCGATATATTTTCTTGGCATCCTCCACAATCTTTTCAGGAATTCCAAGGTTGCGTTTACAAACATTGTCAAACTGCGCATACGCGTGGTACAGAGCGCGATCCCTGTGATTCATAGACGCGTGAAAGTTAATCTTGGCCATCTTTTGACAATTCCTCCCTTTGATAATTGTACCCATCCCCCAAGCAGCCGAGTACAAGGATGTATCCTGCGCCATCCCAACGCGGCATGGATCAGCCTCCCCGTCCTCAGGTCCACCAGCCCACTCTGGCTCATCCGAAATATATGCATAATCTTGTAATCCACAAGTTGTACAGGTGGGAAGCTCAAGAGAAAACGTCTTTAAACCTCCACATGTACAAAAAAAGTCATTCGTATTACAGATTTCAGTTGGTTCTTTGTTGAGAGAATCAAACTGATCCCATATCATCTGAAGTGTATCAACCATGCTCGTTTCTATTCGTTTTTAATTTATTAGATACCAATTCACGCACCTCTTTTTTTCATGGCCCAAAGTGCAACCAGGGCGCTCACAAACAGGACCAATATCCACTTTCCCCACGTTTTCTTCTCCTTGACCATCTTTGGTTTCGGGGGTGGTGGCAATATTTCTCTTTTGATTTCAACATCGTCCCCGAGCTCCTGTGGCGGAACTGTCGGAGTTGTAAATCTCAAAATGACTGCGTTGTCCTCCATCCCCTGAAAATTTACAAGTTTACGATTCTTGTCATACCAAGAGATGGACAACTTGGCAACTTGAGATATTGGAGGATCAAAACTTATAGATATCGGATAATCATTATTTTTGAATAATTTTACTGTATTTGGTGCAACATCCATCGGTATACCAGTGAAGAGTCCAGTTGCATTTAAAGCATTATAGGGCCCTGAACAAGCATCCTGAAACTTTCTGTGACTCAACTCTGGTATATCCAAAAATATAAAATCATTCTTGGTCATATCTCCAATAGTTGGAGACTTGGCATAATATCTGAACCCAAGAGAGGAAAAGACTGGAGATGCCACTGCAGTTACAACATTTTGTACACCTTTAGTAAATCCCGTAATTGTTGCCATGTCATCAGTCAAAATTGTTATATAATCAGTATTTGTATTTGAAAAGAAGATGAACTTTCCCTCAGCTGGTAACCAGTTGAAATCTAAAACACCAGATGGCAAAAGTTGGTGTACTGCTGTTGCTACTGTAGCTGGTTCTGAGTAGAACCCAGTAGGTATCTGATACAGTGTACCATTTATATTGATTTGAGGAACTGTCGAAGTTATATTAAATAATGTATTTGGAATGCGAGCAACGATGACTTCAACTTGAGTTACATTTTTTATTGGATTTGGAAGATACATTGTGTAAGTATTTCCAGAAGGATAAGTAGTTGTATCTCGATTTGCTGAATTTACATGAATGTATGTAGTTGTAGTACTCATTACTAATCGACTATATTAAACTTTCTCATCTGATCATTCACAAACTGCTGGTCGGTGCAAATTCCACCGGGTCCATCAGTTCGGCTGTAATAGGCAGCCTTTTCACTTGGCCCTGGTGCACAAGACAGACTTTCCTGAAGATTGAAGAAATCGCCTGGCTGCTGGCCAGTCCCTTTAATGTTGATTGGTGCACCGGTGTATCTGGAGATCAAAGTTGGGAAGAAGAGCTTTACGAAAATCAGACTGAGTAAAATAAGGATGACAAGTTCATAGTTGGCCATTTATAATGTGTACACAATTTAATTTACTGCGTTTGTGTTAAAGACATTTTCTTAAATAACAATAATAGATGGAGTTTGAACTTGACGAAAATGAAATGGCACTTCTTGATGAAATTAACGTGGTTCAAAATTCGGGCACCAGTAGACAAGTGAGAAAGCCTCCCCCATCTCGTGGTTTCAAAAAGCCAGTTTCATTTGCTGAGGAGGATGAGGACATCGATGCTTTCGTGAATGACAACAAGATGGAGGGGGCTCAACAGCCACCAGCGGAGGAGTGGGATGGAGGCGAGGAGCCCAACCAAGAGTTTCAGCAGAGACCATCCATGTCAGGGCCATCTGAGGGGTACAAAACTATCGATGACGAAAAGGCGGATCTTTTGAATAAAATTGCACGACTGGTCAAGAAGGGTATACAATCATCAGCACGCCTTACAATCTACTCAAATATTGAGGATATTCGAACCGAGTTTAAACGAATGTCTTACTCCATCGAAGTTGATCAGTCCATCAAGTTTCAGAGACGTATGCTTATAGCATGTGTATCAGGAATCGAGTTTTTGAATAAGAAGTTTGATCCATTCGATCTGGAACTTGATGGTTGGTCTGAGAATATCATGGAATCACAGGAGGATTATGATACAGTGTTTGAGGAGCTCTTTGCCAAGTACAGAGCAAAGGTGAGTGTTGCTCCAGAGATTAAGCTCATGTTTATGGTTGGTGGTTCAGCTATGATGTTCCACCTGAGCAAGTCTATGTTTAAGAAGTTTGCACCACAACAACAGCAGAAGTCCAGCCCTCTCCAAAAGAAGGAGGACCTCGCTGGTAGACGTGAAATGCGAGGACCTGGCGTTGACCTGTCCAGTCTCGGTGGTGGACTGGATCTGTCATCTCTGATGAATTCAATGTCTCAGGCAAAGGCTCGTGACGGTGAGGACATGTCTGACATTATATCAATTTCATCAAGCGGTATACGTGATTTGGAAATTGGTTCCGAGACGAAAAAGAGAGGAAGAGGAACCAAGAATAAAAAAGAGCTCGTGTTATAATAAATGATAAGTTATTCATTTTTGGAAGAAGACCCACCACCTGTACAAATACAATATGTTGCACCACTTTTACAAAGTCAAGAATCTGAATGTACTGTTATTCTTTTCATGTTTATTGGAGCCATCATTTTTATGAATCTCATGCACTAAATAGGCACTCAACGACTCCGGTGGAGTCGGTGACTCCAGGTGAGTCTTCTTGATAGTAAGTCTTTTTCCTCTTGTACCACATAAGTTTGAAAATTGACCAATTATCTACAAAGTCCCAAATCTCCTTTGTGTCCCCCCTTGATCTGGTTATTCTTCCAATAGCCTGTTTTACATCGGAGTGAGGTGTTGTCAAAAAAAGTGTATCAAGTTCAGGTATGTCTAAACCTTCATAAGCCAGACTAAATGTTGAGATGAGTGTTCCTCCACCGATGTCAGGGAATCCTTTGTACCCGCCCATGTGTATACATGTTATTTTTGGATCCAATTGTGAGTAAAGGTATTCGCAGTGTTGTCTTCTATCACTCAGGACCAGGCTTTTTCTCCCTCTCTTTTGAGCGTCTCGTATATATTCTAATATCATTTCATTCCTTTCAGGTATTGTTGTCAACTCGGTAACCATCGTGCTCATGCAAATCTTTCCTAGACGATTCAGGTGCGGTCCCTCCTTAAATAAAACCGGATAATCAAAATCTATTTTATTTATGGAAAACACATTGTTTTCGGTATTCATGGTGTAAAATGCTGGACCCAAAAACCAGTACAGGAGTTTTGTGAGGCCATCTTTTCTTTCCGGGGTGGCAGTTAGACCGAGTGTATTTTGAGGACGCATGCGCAACATCACCTGTGAGAATGCCGGAGCTCCAATATGATGAGCTTCGTCAACAATCACAGTTCCAAAAATATCAAAAGCATCCTCAGAAAACTCTCGAGTACAAAGAGTCTGAATCATCGCAATTACAAACTCATGACCATCCACATTCCAAATCGAACCCTGAATTCTTCCAACATCCTTGCAATTTGTAAAACTTTTTATACGTTCTATCCACTGTGACGCCAAAAACTCTTTGTGCACAATAACCAAAGTCTTTCTATTCAGCTTTGCTGCAATTGCAATTGCAGTCATGGTTTTTCCTTGACCACATGGGAGACAAAGAACACCATTTCCTTTAAATAAAGAAAGTGCCTCTTCTTGATGAGGTCTAAGTTTTCCATTAAACTTGATCAGAACTTCATTTCCGGGTGAGAAACAACTGCTTGCAGTTGGACTGTGTACAGTTGGACTGTGTACAGTTGGACTGGACTCAACTGCCCGCAGTTGCTCAAAAAACCGAGGTACTATGAGTTTTCCACAAACTTCTCTGTACACTTTAAACGCTTTTGGTTTTCCAAACCCCATTGGATTTTCATTGGCTCTCACTGTGAGTGCAGCTTTCAATTCTCTTGTAGAACTCATCTTACTATATAGTATCCACTGATTTTAATATCAAATATTCTTTTTGTTCCCAAATAACTTTTTGCACCTTTAAATTTGAAACCGAATCGCCAATTTGAAGATCCCAGAGTGTTTTTAGACCATTTGGTACCAAACACATGAGTCTATTGTACCTAAAAGGTACTTTATAAGTTACACCATCAATACCAATGTAGTATCTGTGATCACTGGTACCACTTAGTGCCTGTGTCACCTTCATTATCAATCAAACGCATCTTAATCTTAAACTCATCTTGTTCTCTCTTTGATAGATTCTCAAGAGTCTTGTTCTTCATTGAGAAAATCTCCGGACCGGTGAGAGTCACTGCGTTTAGTCTGTAATCCTCAAATGCCTCACACGCCAAAGGAACAATTGGCTTGATAGTATCATAAATACTTTTGGCCATGTTTACAATTTCCAACTGAGCGTGATCATCCATTCGTAGACGAAGAAAATGGAAAAGGTTATGAAGATTAATCTTCCAATAAAACTCCGTCATTGAACACACTGGAAGAACTCCACGAGCCAGTTCCTTTGCCACTCCATAATCCAAAAGAGTCTTGTAATTTTCAAAAGCAAGATTGCATGTGTTGTTTTGAAGTTCTATAAATGCATTGTTGGTTTCATTGTCAAATGGATCTGAAAAGTCACTCCCTTGATGGTTAATCACAGATTGTTTACGAAATTCCATTGGGACATAAAACTCATCATCCTTGATTTGAGTATACCGAGCAGATACCTCATTCACACTTGCTGTGCGATGACGTAACCACTGACGTGCTACATAAATTGGAGCCTTTATGTGAAACTTAAACTCCACCATCTCAAATGGAGTTGTGTGCCAATTACGCATGAGGTAACGAATAAGATGCTTTGTTTTTACAGGATCCTCTTGATGTCCGTGGTTGTTGTATGAAATTCTCGCCGCCTGTACAATTGAATCATCCGAACCCATGTGATCAACGAGACGGACAAACATTTGTTTCAAAGAGTTTGAAAATCTTAAGCCTTTGTACCAACTTCTACATTTCCATCAGGGTGAACAGTTGTTGGGTACGCTTTAACAATATCGGTTGGGCATGCGTTGGTTGAGCAGTCTACAAACTTGTAGTCTGGATATTTCTCCACCTGTTTTACTGTGTGTGGGCAAGTCATCACTCCATAAATAATTCCATCTGGACGTGCTGGAGCTGGTGGTTCTTCAACACTTTTTACAGTCTTTTTCTTCATGATAAAGAAGTATGCTGCTGCTGCAATCAGAACTCCAACCAATATAATAATGAAGGTTTGCTTCATTTATTATATTTTGAGAATTTTTTAAATTTAAAACTACGCGTATATTAAATGAATAAAATCGTTGTTGCCCTTTTAATAGCTCTGGTACTCTTCTTTTTATTGAGCGATCGTTCCCAATCCGGTATGGAGTGTAATAAAGGATGGGTATGGAATGATAAAAATCATCGTTTTGATTGGAATTGTACTTGAAATTCTTCACAACCGGGATCGAACCAGTGACAAATGGAGCTACAATCCACCGCTCTACCACTGAGCTATGCGAAGCTCATGTTTGACGACTCGATGACACATGTCTTTAAATTCATCAATCGAGATCATATTTTTTGCATAATTGCAGAATTTGCAACAAGGAACTACATTCCCTGGAATGTACCCCTTTGAATTATCAATGCGATCAATACCATTTAGACGAACTTTCAAATCCAAGTGACCACAATAATTACAAGGAAATACCAACATTCTCTTGGCTTCTGTATCATCCAGAGTCCATTCTTTATCACGCTTGATGGCACTTCGTTTAACTGCATCTAGACGAGCATTCACATTGGTCCTGTACCAGAGTGAAGAATGTTCCTTATTTTCAGATTTCCATAATCGATGTGTTTCATTATTATGATTTCTGTACCCTTCTGGATCAGCCGCTAAACGACGTGCACGAGACGCTTGGGAGTACTCATTCCCCTTTTGGGCCATGAGTGCAGCGTGTGCCTCTTTACGTTCTGGTTTTTCATCATATCTTTTATTCTTTTCACGACATGATTGACATGTTTTGGTTGGTTTACCATGTCGACCAATAAACTGGTCGAGTGGTTGCTCTGCTCGAGTACAATTTGTACATTTTTGCATTTGTTATTACATCGAATCTATTCTTTATATTGATAGGCGGTCTCAATGAGTATGAAAAAATGCTAGACCTCCCCTAATTACTAAATGCCAAGCCCGATGGCACCCCCTGAGTTTCCCCAAGGGACGGACTGTATCTTAAGCCCCCAAAGCTCAAAAATCTTTCATTTTTGAGGTGGAAGCCGACACCCGTTCAGTCTCTGACGCCCCACCCTTCAAGGTGGTCAGCATGCGGATTGCCCAATCCATTACGATTATTACCATACCCAGGTTCCAATCCTGGCCACCAGTGGTTTTCACCACCTGGCTTGGTACGTAAGGCTCTAAGGGGTTTCCCGAACAACAAGGTGTCTCGCCGCTAGCAGTTAAAAACCGCCGATTAGGTACATTAACCTGTATCACGCGACTAGCAAGTGGATTTTTCTTCGGGTGGATGAAGCCCGACTCACTTACTTTTATGAGCAGTGGAGGTTTAGCAGCACGCTATGGCGTGGCCAAATCCTTTACCCATTCCAGACTGGATGCGCAGCACGTTGTAGTTGACAGCGAACATGCGCTGCTGGGTGTTGGAGCAGCCCTGCTTGAGGGTGACAGACACCTGGGCGTTGTCGATGCGGGAGAAGTTGCAGGTGCCGGTTGGCTGGTGCTCCTCTGGCTGCAGAGCGAAGGAGTACACATAGATACCTGGGTATGGGTTGCCGGTGTGGTAGTAGAATGGCTGAGTGACGTTGTAGTACTTACCTGGCTGAGCAGCCATGCGATCCTGGCCGTTCAGAATCAGCTTGAACTGGGCCAGAGGACCAACCTCAATACCCAGGACACCGGTTACTGCGCTGTTATTAGAAGGTGTGTAAGATGAAACGCCATCCTCGGACCACATACAGTTGGAGCTGTATACGTTGCCAATAGCACTACTGTTAAGTGCTGATGGGATGAAACCGGTGTAAATATGTGGGGTACCGGCAATGTGTGGCTGGACAAAGTTGTTGGTCAGATTGAACAGATTGAGATTGGAAGTTACATTGACGTTTGCGCAGTTGGAAGAGAAGTTCCACATGGAGTTGTAGTTGTTTGGAGAAGCAGACTTACCTGGGTAATCTGGATTGGTGTAGCACCAGATCAGCTCCTTCACTGGGTGGTTGTAAGACAGACGAACCAGTGCGTTTACGGTGCCGGTGGTGGAAGTCAGAGTAGAAGAGGTGATGGTATCGGCACCGGTGTGCTGGATCTGCTCAATCAGGTACTCGTGACCCTTCTGAGCGAAACGGCGGCGCTCCTCAGTGTCCAGGTACACATAGTTGCCCCAAACCTCAAAGGTCTTCTGGAAGAAAGTGTCGTACAGTGGAGACAGATTGAAATCCAGGCGGACCTCGTGGTACTGCAGAGCAATCAGTGGCAGATACAGACCTGGGTTGCGGTTGAAGAAGAACAGCAGTGGCAGATTCACACGAATGTCAGTAGATGAACCACCACCAATGGCAATGTTAGATGGGGTGCAGTTCTTTGCCCACTGATCCTTGTCTGGCTCAGACAGGAACAGCTCGGCATACAGACGCCACCAAGCCTGATAGTGCTTGTCGATGCGCTGACCGCCGATGGTCAGCTCCAGATCCTGAATGGCACGCTCAGCAATCCAGTTGTAATCTGGGGTACCGTTGGTGCTGGTCTGTACAACACCAGTCGTCTGGGGTGCCATGGACACATACATGTTACCAATCAGATCACCGTTGCGTGCAATGGTAACAGACACGCGATTGCCGTTAGCAACGGAACCGTTCACAGTCTGGATAATGTTCTCCATTGCGAAGTTGGTGTGGCGCTTGTAGACAGCCTGAAAGAAGGTAACCTTGGGCTGCCCAGTCAGGTAGACGTCCTGAGCGCCGTAAGCGACAAGTTGCATTAATCCTCCAGCCATTTTAGTATGAGCCAAGAAAATAATTTTGCGCGTTAGACCGCAAAATTATTTTTGAAAGAGTACTCTAAATGTCCACTTCAAGAGAAGTGTCCACTTCAAGAGAAGTGTCCACTTCAAGCGCCCCAGAGACCCCCAGAACCAAACGTAAGCCTTCTGAGGAACCAATAGTTCTTGATGAGGAGGAAGATGACGACCAGTTTAATGTTGAAGGCGATGAAGACGATGAGATGGAGATGGGTGGTGACCCATTTGAAAATTATTTATTGAATGAGGAGGGTGAGAATATTGCAGATATCCTGACAACTGTATCGAAACATATGGAGATGCAGAATAAAATTCTTATAAAAATTCTGACAATTCTTTCAAAGAAGTAAGTTAAAAAATTATCTCGCAGTACTCATAAATGGAAAGTTCTCCGAACTTTGACTCGAGTTCTCCGGACTCTCTGAACATCGAAGAAAAGATACAAGAGTATTCCAAGCTTTCTGGGTTTGGAGATTCAGGAGACAAGTACAAGGCTATAACAAATGCTTTCAAGACGTATTTTACACCTGATGAACTTGATGACTTTGGGATGCCAAAGGGGGAAATAGATCTTGATAAGATGAAGGATAAAAAAAGCAGGTACCTGAAGGATCTTTCAGAAATGTATCATATTTGCACCACCACAGGGTCTCCGTCCCCTGATGAACTCCCTACTGAATTTCGGGTGACGCGTCTCATGTATCATGTAGACAATCAGTATGAACTGATATTCAGATGGATGGGTCTCATGGAAGACCCAGCAACTATGCCTGAGAATCTTGATGGATCCTTTTTTCGGTTGGTTACAATGAATGCAGATGAGAGTTCGGATCTTACACCGTATCAAAAACTTACACTCTACATCCTTGATAGGCTTCAGGCTGAGCACTACACGAGGTACAAGGGGTCCTGTTGTAAAGAAATTATGACGCCTTCAAATTATTCAACAAGGGCGTGGGAAAATGTGATGGAGATTAAAGAGTTTGTGTATTCTCAAATACAGAAGGAGACAAAGTATGACATGTGGCAGAATTCAACTGCCAAGGCGGGTAATATTAGCGAGTGTATAAAATTTCTATCGGTTTGCAAGGATATTCAGTTTCCTGAGATTAAGAAGGATCGAAATATCTGGTCATTCCGTAATGGAATTTATAACGGTCGTCTTGATAAATTTTACAAGTACGGTTCTGTAGATGATGTTCCGGTTGTTTCTTGTAAATATTTTGATTTAGATTTTCTGGAGTGTCCTCCTGATGATTGGTATGAGATACCAACTCCGTATTTTCAAAGTATTCTTGAGTATCAAAAGTTTGATGAAGATGTTTGTCGTTGGTTTTACGTATTTGCTGGTCGGTTGTGTTTCGATCTCAATACTATTGATTGCTGGCAAGTGATTCCTTTTTTGAAGGGTATTGCTGGGTCGGGAAAGAGTACACTCATCACAAAGGCGCTCAAAAAGTTTTATGAAACGGAGGATGTCAAGACTTTGTCAAATAATATGGAGAAAAAGTTTGGACTCTCAAGTATTCATGACTGTTTGATGTTTATTGGTCCAGAGGTGAAGGGTGATTTGGCTCTGGAGCAGGCTGAGTTCCAGTCTATGGTTTCTGGGGAGGATATTTCAATCGCAGTGAAGAATGAAAAGGCGATAACAAAGGAGTGGCGGACTCCTGGAATTCTTGCTGGGAATGAGGTTCCAAATTGGAAGGATAACTCTGGGAGTATTCAGCGCCGAATTGTAACTTGGAATTTTACCAAACAGGTTTTGAATGCGGATCCAAAGTTGGAGGACAAGTTGGAGATGGAGCTTGCTTTGATTCTTCAAAAGTGTGTCAAGGCATATCTTGATTATACTTCGAAATATGGGAACCAGGATGTCTGGAATGTGCTCCCACAATACTTTACAGAAATGAGACGCAAGATTGCATCTACAACAAACTCTCTTGTTCACTTTCTTGGATCAGAAAAGATTATTTACGGTCGGTCACCAACATTGTTTGTACCTCAAAAGGTGTTTGTTACAAGTTTCATGTCTCATTGTCAGGAGAATAACCTTTTGCGTCCACGCGGGTTCAATGAGGATACATATGCAGCACCGTTCAGTAGTCGGGACATTGAAGTGCGTGTGGAGACGGTGATTTACAATGGGGTGAATTATTGCTCACAGCCAGTCATTTATGGATTGGATATTGTTTCAACTTTGGAGGCTCAAATTTAATTGAGAGTATAAAGTAAATGTTTGCTACACCAACAAAAGTTAGAAAACGCAAAGAGGCAAAAAAACAAAAAACCATTCCAAATTTAAATGTAAACAGATTAAAAAAATTCCAAATTTAAATGTAAACAGATTAGAAAGATTAGAAACAATACTTGCATTAAAACTTGCTTATCTCTTTAATAATAAGAATAAAGAAGAATTGAACAAATTAAGACGTTTAAAACTTGTACATGAGTTAATTAATGAAGGATTTAAAGAAAATTTATATAGACTCAAAAACCTTAGAAATAAAGGATACTTGAAAAGTAATTATTCAGTAAATAGAGAAAAGAAAGGAGGAAATAATAATCATTTTTTAACTCATTTGAGATTTAGACCATCTCAGAATTTAAAATCTTTAAGAGTTGGTAGTAATTGGGTAAATAACCTCACATAGCCCAGATGATCTCTTTTGTAGGACTGCGTCCCAGAATCTTTTCAGTTTTGGCAAGTTTTCAGCAAACCATTGTTGATCTCGTGGGACTTCTATAACCTTTAAGCTTCCGGTTGGTTCGTGATATTGAACAAAGTGACATATTTCAAGTTTTGTAATTTCCATGAGGAGTTGGATTTGTGGGAAATAGTACACTGGTACTTTTGGGGATAGTTTGTTTGGGCACTTTATCTCAATGAGGTAACCATCTTCTGTTATTCCATCGGCTGATCCACCGAGCCACTTGTACTCGGGATGCACAATAAGCCCAATTTCATGAGACTTTTTTTGATAGTGTGCATCGTATAGATCTCTTACAATGGGTTCAAGACGGATACCCCTTTCTATATTTGAATTGGAAAAATCCTTCTTGAATCCACATTTTTCTAAAAGAAGCGCTTCGGAGCTTTTAAAAAAATTGAGATCCAATGCTGCAGCTGCGTCACTGGCGGTTAGAAGATTTCCACGGAGCTTAAACCACTCTTGACTTCTTTGTTCATCATACTCTGCCGTCAGAAGCTCCTTTACACGAGGGTGCATTCATTTTAATTATTTTCAAACCTTTATATTAATAATGTCAGGTTTAGGTAATCTTTCTAGATTACCTCCAAATGTACTCAACAAAATATTCGGAAAAGTTAACAACACAATTTCGAGAGCACGTGCTTCAGAAACTAGCAAAAACATGAGAAAAGTTTTTAGACCTCAATTATTAAAAAATAAATTTTTAAAACAGATGGAAAATCATCCACCTTTAACTGCAAATAATACAAATAAAAGAAAAAATATTCAACTTATGAAAGACATACCATTAAACAGATTCGGGGGTATAAATTTTAAAAACCCTGTATTATTACGTACTTCATCAAATAATAGTTCTTTTAAAGTTATTAATGCAAACAAATATATTGAAGAGTTGAAAACAGCTTTTATAAAATACAAACAAAATAAAAAAAGTAAGATAACTACTAACGAACAAAAATTTTTAAATTCTATGAAATATGGGAATAGAATATATCTTACTACAGTAAGAGGACTAGGTATTTACAATGATCCGCATTTATTTAGACAAAAGATGGATGAAATGCGTTATCCAATATTTCGTTTACAATTTAATAACAACAGACCTCCTAAAAAGCCTCGGTTATGGAAACATAATAACAGCCGGTTAACAAACAAATTCAAATAATTATTTTCAAAGCTTTATATTAACAATGAATGCGTTGAAAACTGAAATACAACGTTTACAAATTAAATTAAACGAACAAGAAAACTTCAAAATACGAAGAAGATTAGAGGTACTTCAAAAAACACCTATACTGAACAGATTGAAAAAAAGATATAGGAACATGATAAATAGCCCTTCATATACTGCAACCGAAAAAAATGCGGCACGAAAAGAATTAAATAAATTAGAAAAAGTAAAAAGCAGTACAAACTTTCGCAGAGATCCAAGGTTTAATACTATTTCTAAGAACAATATTGAAAACATGCGTACACAAAATAAAGCAGCTTCTAAAATCCAATCAGCTTCTAAAATCCAAGCAGCCGTTAGAGGACACCAAACAAGAGAAAAGTACAAACTGGAGAGCATGAAAAATCAAGCATCTAAACATGGTTTAAGAGCTCTACGCCAAGCATTTAGAAAAAACCCTAAAATACCAATTTATTATATTTCAGCACATGGTTCCATATGTACTCCTAAATCAAAATATAGACACCCTAATAAAAAAATGACTTTGGGAGAAGATCAATGGGTCGTTTTCTTTACAAAACCGGGTTATCCATTATATAAATACAAAAATAGATTTAGTATGTTTATGAATAGAACACCTGCAGATTTTAAGAGGAATGATAATAATATTAAAAAATGGATATTAAATCCTGATAGTAAACCGTCTACAAAATTTATTCATATTACAGATAGTGAAGTGTATTCACCAGGTTCTGTGATGTGGGATACATATTTATCATTCGAAAAAAATAATTTTGTTAAACCAGGTTTTCATCGAATGAATGAAAAAAGACATATAAACGTAGAGGGAAAACAATTTTTATCAGACTTATTGAAGGGTAGAGGTCCAGGTATTTTCTTTGTTACTTCGTGTAGAGTTTCCAAAAATGTTTTTGGAAATAATTCTTTAATAAATGGAATTTTAAAAAAACAAAGAGTAACATTTCTAAATCATATATTAGTTGGGTCTGCTAATGACCATACAGAAAAAGAATATATTAATCAATTAAATAAAGTACAATTTCCTTTAAGACGTGATTTAAAATTATATTTACATAGACAATTAATTGAATTATTAAGACGTAAAAATTTAAGTAACAATGAGAAAAAGATTAAATATTCAAATCTAATACGAAAACAAAAAATGGAAGAAGATGCCAAAAAAGCAAAAAAAATAGAAGAAGATGCCAAACAAGCAAGAAATAAAGAAAATAAAGAAAGAGCAGCAATATTAAAAGATTTAAACTTAAAGTTGACAGGAAACAGAAATTCCAATATCAATAAATTGACAAGAGCATATAATGCTATAGAGTTACATAAACCTGTTGAATTTACAAGATCAAAGATACTTCTAAGTATTCATCCAAATAAAGCACTTAACAATAATAATAGAAAAAAAAGAGAAGTTTTGTCTAGCTTTATATTATCACAAATTTCAAAATGGGGAAAAAAATACACTTGAAAAATTAATGGGAAATAAGTTTACAATTTAATAACAACAGGCCTCCTAAAAAGCCTCGGGTACATGGCCCTACTACAACAAACAGATACAAATAATTATTTTCAAACCTTTATATTAACAATGAATAATGAGTCAAGAATGAAAAATCTACAGGAAATAATTAACAATTCTTCAACTAGTTTCCTAGATAAAAGAAGAGCAAAACAAAAATTAGCTGTTATTGCAGCAAGACAACCAAGCATATTTAATAAATTCAGGCAACCTGTCTTCCACAGAAATCCAAGGTTTAATACTATTTCTAAGAACAATATTGAAAACATGCGTACACAAAATAAAGCAGCTTCTAAAATCCAAGCAGCTGTTAGAGGACAACAAACAAGAAGAAAAAATAATGCAGCTTCTAAAATCCAAGCAGCTTTTAGAGGGCATCAAACAAGAAGAAATATTAATAAGAGGAGGAAAGCAGCTACTAAAATCAAAGAAGCTTACAAGAGATATAAAATTAACAGTATAACGTATGAGAAATTTAATAATGGAAATACAATATATGGTATAAGTTCAAATAAAGATAGAAGAGATGGAGTTACATTTTATTTGAAAAAAAATGCACTTGAAAAATTAATGCGAAATAAGTTTACAAATAATAATAATCTATATAATAAATTAATTGGTTTAAATCCTAATCTTAAAAGAAATGATGCTTATTCTTATTATACACGAAAAAATTTTAATAATATGATAAGTAAAATTAGACTTACATTAAAAAACCCAGTCTCACGCGAACCAATTAGATATTTAAATAGATATAAGTTTAAAAATGGAAAACCATGGGAAAAACTTAATAGTACAAATTTAAAAAATTTAATAAGTCTTACTATTAAACAATTAACAAATCGCCCAGAAATAAAAAACAAAAACTATTAAATTTAGATTACACTAACTCCGTACTTGGAAAATTAAACCCATCAATATCTAGACTGCCATTATCTGCATTTAATTTTAGAGGAATTAATAACCCAATGTATTTGTGGCCTCATCCAGTTTCAACCAACGATAAAGACAAATTTGTATATATTATAGCAAATAGAAACATTATTAATAAAATAATGGAAAATAAAAGAGTATCTATGAGTGACGCTAGAGAACTTTATAGGGGACCACAATATCAAATTAAGTTACCCCATTCGAATTTTGATTTTTAGAACTTAATAGTACTTACAAAGTCAACGCTTCCTTAGCTGCATTCTGCTCAGCCTGTTTTTTGGTCAACCCGGTTCCAGAACCACATAATTTAGAATTTATAAAAACATTAACCTTAAAGAGACCCTTTACATTTGAATCCAATGTGTACACTGGTAAAGGTTCTTTATTCGCGTGACACATACGCATAAGCTGATCTTTAAAATTGTCATCCAAATCAAAATCAATTGGGTACTCTTTAATTACTCTCAAAACGAAATCACGTGTGCTAATGAGTCCTAAATCTAGATATGCTGCACCCACCAAAGCTTCAAAAACATCTTCAAGTATCTTCGGATTTTTATTCCATTCATTCTTCGTACCCTTTTCATCCATCTGAATCCACTTGTACAACCCTAATTTATGTGATATGTTGCATAGTGTCGTTCCTCGAACCAACTTTGTACGAGCCTTGGTCAAAAAGCCCTCATTCTCGACATTACCAAACATATCATATAAGTATTTTGTGACTATAAACCCCAATACTGAATCCCCTATAAATTCTAAATTATCATAAGAATGTGTTATATTTGAAGACTTGTGTGTAAATGCTTGTATATAATTGTCAATTCTATTAATCTTGGTTCCAAGAATACCCTCCAATTCAAACTGCGTAATCATTTACAACTCTCCTAGAATAAAATCTTTAAGACTTTTTCACTGATGGACGACCAGTCTTAGTCATCTTCACCTTGGTGTCCACTGGAGTGTCCACTCCAACTGAAGTGTCCGGTGATGCCGTTGGAGTGTCCACTCCAGCTGGAGTGTCCACTCCAGCTGGAGTCTCAATGTCCTTGATGTAATGATTCTTCATGTACCGCTGAATATTCAGATAGGTAATCTCAACACCCTCTGGTGGATTCAGAAGAGCCTTCAGATCATCATCGAGTGTAATCTTCTGCCCATTCTTGAGTCCTCGCTCTGAAGCATACACATTGATACGCTTTGTAACCTCAGATCGAGAAATCTCCTCATCTGGCTGGAGATGGAGAAAAGCCCGGAGTTGCTCCGAGACTTTGAGGGGACGCTTGAAACTGTTGTTTGCCGTCCGGGCCTTGGCCTTCTCCCCGGTTGGATCCCCCAAAAGCTGATGAATCTTGCGCATTTCCCGGTGAAGAGACTTGATTGCGGCTTCCAAAGACTCCAGAGTAGCCATTATTAATATATGTACTCACCTTATCTTTAACTCCTGGAATGAAGAATATAATTGCAACGAGAATAACAAACAACGTCATCTTTGTAGTCTGAGAAAGTAAAAGGAGGCTAATCATCATGATGCTATTGCTATCCATTCTTGTAATTAAGGAATATTTTCTAGATATAGAAAATGGCTCAACTCGTATTTGCTCCTCCTGTAAAACTCGCAGATGGCCGATACTTTGTCAAGATGTCCAATGCAGACAACTCACGTATTTTCAAGCAATTAAACAACTGTAAGATGGTTGGACCTTCGTGCTATGAGGTTCCCGTGGATCTATCTTCATACGATTCGATGATTATTGATCAGGCGACTTCATCTTCAGAGGCGTGGTTTGGAAAGGTGATTCCAGCAGAGACTCTGAAGAATATGTATGAGACTTCAATTACATCAAATGTTTTCGAGGCGACACTAATGAAAGTAAAGGGGAAGTGTGTGACTGTCGTCTTCAATCAGGATAAGGAGGAGGTTTCAATTGATGAGCTCAAAGATGGGTGCACATGTAATCTAATGGTTGAGCTGTCTGGCATCTGGTTTTTGAAAAAGAACTTTGGTCCCATTTGGCGTGTTGCTCAGGCACGTCTTGTGAATTCTGAAAAGGTGGTTCCCAGGAAATATATGTTTGAGGATGATACTCAGGGGGACGACCAGGATCTTGAAGATTTTTCTTGATGCATTATAAATGACTATGAATGGAAAAAATCTAGCAATTATTGCCCTGGTTATAGTTGTTGTTTACGTATTCTTCATCAAGCCAAAGACTGTGAAGAGTTCCTTCACTCTTGAAGGTGCACCATTCTCTTCCGATTCAGCAGCACCAAATGTTACAGAGAGTTCTCCAATGCTGACTCAGTCCAACACCCTTCCATCCGGGATGCTCCCAAAGGAGATTCCAGTAACTGAAGATTTCAGTCAATTTTCCACAGACACTATCCTGGGCAACCAGAACTACCTGGATCCCCGCAACATGATTGGGTACCCAGAGACTGTTGGAGGCACTCTGCGCAACGCCAACTGGCAGATTCGCTCAGAGCCACCAAACCCACGTGACCCAGTAAGTATCTTTAACCTCTCAACCATTGTTCCAGAACAAATGAGACCTCTCTTCGAGATTCAGGATAGCGATTACAAGTAAACGAGTTGACAACTGTACACAGTTGGGTCACCTACTTGGCCTCCAGCCTGCATTCACAGCTCTCAATAAACGCACTTGAGCCCTCGCCTTTGCAAGGGTTGTATTTTTTGCTTTGACTCCATTTTTGCTATATACTCTATATCTTTTTATTCCAGGTAACTTTCTAATCTTATATGGCATTTATTATACACCAATATAATAAATGGTAGTAAATTTTAATAAATTCAAAAAAAATTATACAAAGGGTACCAATTACAATATAAGAAAAAATAATAACGGTTCTTTAAATGTTATTCATTTACCCACTTTGTCAAAGGTATCATTTGCAAACCTTGGTAATCATTATTATATAAGTATTGGTTATACAAATCCTTTTTATAGACAACAGAGAATCGGTACAAAACTCAGAGCGCTTGCTACACTTTATGCATTTTTGAATGGTAAAAGAATAACTCAGAATGGTTCTAAAAATAGTAATTATGAAGGCTTGCCTTATTCAACACGTATTTTGAGAAACAAACTTGGATGGAAACCTTTTGCAAGAACTGGAGGAAAATATCCATCCGAGTTTGTTCCAGGAAGAAATAACATAAACAACGCTCTTAAAGAAATAGAGCGAATCAAAACAAATGTCCGACTTAAAGCAGCGAATTGAGGAATGGGTCCAGTTGAAGAAACAGATTGGTGAAATTCGAAAGGATGTTTCTGTTTTGGCGAAGCGTGAGAAGGAGCTTGCATCCTTTATCAAAGACACAATGAAACAGAATGATGTAGATGATATCAAACTGAACGACAAGAAGGTTCGTCTTCGAACCAAAGAGTCTAAGGGAAGTATTACCAAAGATGTGATTGTTAAAGGTCTTACATCTTATTTTACAGGAGACGCAGTTAAGGTTGAGGGTGCTATGAAAGCTATAGCAGACAGCGCTCCAGCAAAGACAACTTCTTCATTGTCTCTTTTGAAGAATGGGTCTAAACAGTGAATGGAATGATTATTACTCAGAGGGTGAAGAGTCTCTCGATTCAGTAGACGGCGTCAGTGTAGAGAATCTAACGTATGAAGATTGGTGTGGACTTTACATTGACGATCTGTTGAATGATTGGTTTACTCTTCAGGAGCAAGCTCAATTGTATTCGGTTTTGAATACCAAAGTTACATTTTCAGACTTTTGTCAGTTTATGTATCAGGACAACCCGACTCATCTGAGTTGTCAGTTGGACAACCCGACTCACAAACAGTTGGACCTTCTCTGGAAATCGATTGGATCCCCAAAAACTTTTTACGAATTTTATATGTTCTACAAGTAAATGAAGATTGATATCAGAAGCCCAAAAGTTTTTACTCCAGCAATCCTCTTTGCCCTCTCAGCATCTGGTATGCTTGCTTTCATGAAGATGTCAAATACACATGTATTTGGTAAAGCTCTTGTGATAAATGCTCTTATCTTCACTGTACTGTACTATCTGATAATCCGGTTTGCAACCAATGTCAAGTCTATGACTACAGCTGATATTGTTGTGCCACTGCTGCTCTTTATCGTGCTTGTTCCAGGTGTTGTCCTCACTCTTCCACCAGGTTCCAAGGGCATCTTTATGTCCGGTCAGAGCAGCACAGCCGCAGTCGGCGTTCACACCCTGGTGTACGCAGTTGTTTACGCGTTCCTGAGAAGTTCATTCCCTAGCCAATATTAGATGAAACACCTCATCATTGGTTCAGGTGGAATGATTTCAGTAAAGTTTGTTGGAGTCCTAAAGTATTTAAAGGATCAAGGTCATCTCAATGATTTGAGTGAAATTTCAGGATCTTCTTCAGGCGCATTACTGGCTGCATTTTACATTTTACTAAAAGGGGACCTTGACAGTCTCATAAAACTAATGACATCGATTGACGTCAGAGAGTACACAAAAATAAATATTAAAAATTTCATTTATAATTTTGGTCTCATAGATATAAATAATTTAAAGAAGCTCATAGAAGACAATGGATTTAAAGACATTACATTCAGGGAGCTTTATGAGATTTGTCCTATAAAGTTGTTTGTGCCTACTTTTGATATGTCAAACCAGAGAACAGTTTACATGTCCATTGATACTCATCCTGATATGGATGTTTCAGATGCACTTTCTAGAACAATGGCTGTTCCATTTCTATTCACACCGGTTGAAGGTGTATACCTGGACGGGAGCATTTCTGAGAGCAATCCAGGTACACCATTCATAGGAAAAACTGATGTATTTGAAATTCGTACCAATGACGCTTACTCTCAAAAAAGAATAGAAAACACCAAATCTCTTTACGATTACTTTGTAAATGTTTTGTACTGTTTTTTATTGAATCGAGTAAAGATTCAAGATTTCAAGAGGATTGAAGTTCCAATAGATTTTGATATTTTTGATTTTTCTATGACTACAGAGAAAAAGTATGATTTGTATCTCAGCGGATACCAGCTGGCGGTTTTGCAAATACCGCGTTTACTCGGAAATCCAAAAACTGACCATTTGACACATTGCATAGACGATCAAGAACAAACCGAAGATTCTCAGTGTCCCCCAGAGCAGTGTGATCCTGTTTCTTGAAATCACGAGAAAGAGTTGCAAGTTTATTATCAGAGTGAGGCCACGCGTTGTTGTACGGGTGAGCCCACTTTGAATTACAAATCAAATACTGACTACAAACAAAATTGATATCAGACCATTTTGGAATCTTTGACGAACTTGATACATCACCTCCGTCAAAGAGTAGAGATCCAAATACACGGTCACTATTCATAATAAACTCCAAGTCCCGGTCAGCCGAGTGGGAAATTGCAGTTCCACCATATCGAACAACAAAATCAGCAAACGCACTCATCATAACTGAAAATGGAAAGAAATCAAGAGAGCATCCACCAGGTGTGCGTCGAATCGCCTTTTGAATCTTTTCAGTCACATTCTCCTTGTTTGCAAGAAGAATGTTTCCAAAATAATCCGAATTGTACATCTCCATTTCAGCAATCTTCTTTGACTCAAACTTTCCTTGCTTCAAAGAATATTGAATAGCCATCACAGACATGGAGTGAACGAGCTTGTCAGTAAATGTCGCCTCAGTATCAAACACACACACGGTGAACTTTGTCATCTCTTCTTATATTTATTTAGTCTCTCAACTTTAAATATGAATACTTTAGCAAAATTAATAACTGCAAATAACAAGTATCGAAAAACAAAACCTGGAAAGAACCAACAAAATGCATTCAATGAAAGATTTAGACTTTTAAAAATAGCAGCCCCTTTGGTTGGAATGAAACCATTTGTTGTTCAATCACATGTGAATCGTGTTATTAATACTTTCGGAAAAAAGTTTGCGTACAAGATATCCAGAAATAGGGAACTTGGGGTCAGACGGTAGCTATAAATTCCCATTGAAGATCTTTGCAAATCTCTCTCCATATAAGATCTTGTGCATACAACTTTTCTTTTGATTTCAAAAGAGGAAAGCAGGGCAAGAAAGAGTCTTCAGATAACAATTCACAAAATTTATAAAGAATATAAGAATAACTTAGAAAGTTTTTCCTATTTTCTGGACGGTGTTTCAAAAAAGGTTGTTGAATCATGTAGAACATGTGACGAAGCTTCTCCTCCAATTCGATGGACATTGTTGGTGGTTTTATACCACTCATATAACTTGCTATATACGGAACGTGTTCATAATATTTTGTTAGGCCCAGCTTTTTTAGAGACTCTCTCACTTTTGAATGTGTTATATCACCCTTTGGTATTCTTCTCTTTTTGAATTCAGATAGTAAACTTTCAAAAACATCATTCGGAACATTCGTAACCTCTCTAGCCTGAAACTGTGCAATCCACTCATTAAAGTGATTCTCCTTCTTGTATGAATATTGAGTTGTGGGCTCCGTATCCTGCTCCTCCTTGTAACTCCTCTCACACCCAGCCTCATAAGAAGCAAAACCGCAACTCAAACATATCAAATCACTCGAATTGTCATCATAAAATAAATTTAAAGAATCACACTTTAAACATTTTGAAGAATCCACAATCGCATCGGAAATTGTTATTGCACACCCCTCCTCAACAACCGCTATATATTCAGTCAGGATATCCTTTTTGTTTTTATTCGTCTCATAAGACATTATGTAAGGAGCCGCCTTTGACATGTATTGATACAATTCAGCTGGATTACCCTCAAGTTCCTTTAACCTTTTATTATATAAGGCTATCATTCTATCGTCTTATAATAGGGATGGCTTTAAAAGTAGTTTTTGATATTTTTTTAAAACTACTCAAACCAAACTTTTCAATCTTTAAAATTCAGAGGTTAAAGAGGGACAACCGTGGGTTTTGGCTCGAGGACACAAAGGATCTGGGTCCCAACTCCATCATCGAATACAAGTATGGAAACAAGAGACTCAAATACATAATGCAATCAAAGGTGGAGTGGCCCCCCACATTTACACAAAGAGGTTTGAAAATACAAAAGGTTTTATATGACGGATTGGATAAAACTCCAGAATCAAAGGCATTTGCTGGGCCTCTTCAATGTGAGTTTCATCCAATGAGTATTTTTAAAGTTTATAAAAAGTGTAGATTTCAATTTACACTTTTTGGTTTCAAATTATGGTGGTGTGATTATATGGAAGTTTCATCTTTGGACAAGAACAAGTTAGTCATTTACCGCAGCTAAATAGAATTTTATGTGTCCCAGATTTGCAATTGAATATTTGAATATAACTGGAGAGTCTTCATTATCATTTTGATAGATTTGTACTATGGGACAAAGAACTGTAGACTTTACAAACATCGATATATATTTGATACTAAATACTCCACCACAAATAATATCACTCTTACTTTGTTCATTTACAATTGTAGTTTGATTTGCAAAATCACCATCGCATGTAAATTCTACACATGTATCATATCTTTTGATTAGAATATCGGTTCCAATTGCTGACATGTCCCTAATGAGTTTCTGAAAATCAAAAGATGGCATAACAGTTGTAACATATTTTATATGTGACAATTCCGGAATGTCTACAAGTTCCTCATTCAAATCGAGCAACTTGAGATTGAATGTGCTCTTTGATTTCTTAACTTCATTACTAATTGTAATCTTCAAGTGTTCCACTGTATTTTCAAGATGGATGACATCATTTGTACCAGTCGATTTTATCAGTTTGTATGTATTGGCTACATTCAACCCGATTGTAACTGGAGTCTTACACTCATACTCTTCAAAATTTTCACATGGCATTACAACGTTTACTAGTGTCACTCTAGCAACATCAAAAGATGAAAGATGCATCCCACTCGAATCAAAATATACATTCACGTCATTTATAATCTCTTTAAGAACTTCAAAGAGGGATTTAAAAGCTGATGCCTGAATGCTTTTAAGCTTCATTTTTTATATAGTAGTATTGTTACTCTTTAATTCATCATAAGCCTCTTTTGGTGTCTTGTCAATCTTTGTTTGGAGAGATGGTGTAATTATAGGCGCGAGAGACATTCCATATGCATCAAGCGGAAATGAGTCGCCTATTCCATCGAATGGCTCCTCATAACCAGCTGCATTGCATGAACTGCAGCCTTCGAATGTGCATGGCACGTTCATTTCCAGCCATCTGATAACTTCGATTCCAACGTGTGTGTCCCCCTTTTTTGTAATCAGTGTAGGAACTCTCTTCACCTTGCCGACAAGTTCCTTTGGGAGTCCAAGAGTTGTTATGTTGTGAACGTTTACAAGAGGCATCAGGACTGGGTTTTGTTTTATAAAGTCGATCGTCTGACCACAGTATTCACACTTGTCACTCACTATCAAAAGTGCCGCCATTATTTTGTATTTGGGTATATTAAAAATGAAGGTTCTGACCGCGGTCCTGATTGTTTTTGCAGTCATTCTATTTTTCATGTACTCTAAAAATTCTTCACCAGTCGTCTCCCACTTTTCAGTAGACCCAACTCTGATTCAAAATACAATTACACAAATACAAGAAAAGAATCCAAGTCTGTATCCAGTCACAACAGTGTATTTTAATCAAAGTGGTGACGGGTACAACGGAAGATTTGTTTTTATGGATTCCAAAAACTACAAGGGTACTCAATATGATGTGAATGTGGACTCTTCCGGTTCTGTAACTTCAGTGTCTGAGGGTGTTCCTGCAAGTTACTCCAACCCTTTTGGTGGGTTTGTCAAAAAGTTTTTATTTGGAAATCTGAATACAACTCCACCAACCCCAAATATGCAAGCCGTCTGGAACAATTACACAGTTACTGCTTAGTGTGCTGCTTGATATGCCAACACTAAATTACGTACATTCATCAGTTTAGTCATATTATTATTGGTCCTTTTTACATATTGATTATAGAATTTATTTGTATAAGGTAATCCCAAAATAGTAGTAAATGTGTTACTATATTGAGGAAGATATTGTCGCTGTCTTTGTATTAAATCATTAATTTGAGTTTTTCTTCTCTGTTTTAACTTCATTCTGGTTGTTTCCTGATTTAATCTATTTTTTGCGCTTTTATTTGCGTTTACGTTGTTTTTACTTTTTTTTGAAACTGTTCTGAGTTTAGCCAAATCTCTGGGGGATAAGTTCTCAAATACTTTTGAAAGTAAATTCTTATTTAATTTGTTGAGCATTTTATAGTTTACTGATATTTTTTTTAGGATCCAAATAAACTTGCCAAAAAACATGCAAGGTGGAGGGACGCATGCCAAGCCTAGTTTAATTATTTCCAATCTCCAAAACTCGGAACATGTTCAATTTTCATATTATTATAACGTTTTATCAAACCATTTAGTTGTGCTAAATTTGCATTCAATTTTCCTGTTGATTTGAAGCTTTTAACATTTCTTTCAAATTTCTTACGGTTGTCGAATGGTACTTTTGAATATCCTTGATTATATATTGGTGCTCTATTTCCCCCTTGGGGTGTTATCAGATGAACAATACTAGTGAGTTTATTTTTATATTCTTTAGCTTTATTTACTACTTTTTTCTTGTTATTATTTGTTTTTGATTTACGTAGAGCATTTCAAAATTTGATTCATATTTTCAGAATACTCATTGATCGTCTCTACAATCCTGACAAGTTCAGAATGTTCAACAGGTTGTTCAGATGCGTAAAGGTCCAAGACAAACTCAATGTATACGACATTGTCCCTCTTGTACAATTTTACAAAAGACATTTATTTATGTTGACCTCCAAAACCCTAAACCCAATGGCTTCAGAGGTGGTTTTCCAAACTCATCACTGAGACGCCTTAATCTGAGAAGGAATTTTATAGGTTTGCGATTGTAGCCCACAGTACAAAATTTTTCAATACAATAATAAATGAAGTTGGATGTGGTTTCATTCGAGGATCTTGAAAGAAAGAATGCAGCAAAGAGGGATTTAAAGAGGGAGGTTCTCATTAAAATTTTAAACATGTCTTCCAAGAGAATCGAATTGTACTATTCACTTGGTCGAACCGATATTCTTATTGAAATTCCGGAGATGATTTTTGGGTACCCACCATACAATCTTTCTTTTGTTACTGTTTACATAAACAAGCAGTTCCAGAATCTTGGATACTCCACCAGCATTATGGGTCCTGGTCTCATTCACGTTTCTTGGTACATTCCAAAGGTGAAGAATATAGAAATTGGAAAGAAGAAGAAGGTGATTGTGGAGGAGCCAAGTGATCTTCATTCTTTGGCCAATCTCAAAAAGACTGCGGATATGCTCAGAAAAAAATACATTTCTAAATAGTAAGAATGGATTACATAAATCTAATGACTTGTATTCTCACCAAGGCGATGGTTCCAGTTATGAGCGAGTACATATTCAAAATGTACAACAACCCGCTTGATTACATCGATAGTGAAAAACCTGGAACCATACCAACACCATCTCTGATCAACTTCCAACATGCATTGAAGAGAGTCCAAAATCTATCAAGCGCGCAAGTTCAAAACTTTGTAAATGATATCGAGAAAAAGTGTCCATCATTCAGCAAATACAAAGATTCAATCTATGTTGCATATGTGAAGCTTGTCTCCAACGCAGTTAAAGTAAAGGCGGAATCCAAAAAGATTAACATTAAACCACCTTCGAATGAAATGTTTGTTCACCAGTGTCTCATATTATGCGCGCACAACTTTTACGAGAACCCATACATTATGAAGGAGCATGATGAGGTTAAAAAGGATAAGGAGGTTCAGGAGAGGGTAAAGTTTTGTATATCGGAAGCCATTTCTGACTCGATTCCATTTTGTGATATTCTTGGGGAGTATCTAAACACAGACTTTACATCTGACGAGACTGCTGTTGAGAATTTGATGAACCCATCAGGCGAGGAGGCTCCAGAAGAGACGACTGCGAGTGACATTCCTGGACCGACCAGTCCCATAACCGAGTCTCCATTTGAAAATGCAAAGAAGGAGGAGGAATCAGAGGAGCCCGATTTGTTCCCAGATGCACCAACTACGCATCCTAAACCTGAAGAAAAAAAGACTCTTAATATATAAATGGAAAAGTACATGAGAAAACCCTTTTCAGCTGCTCTTTTTGCAGGAGCGGTCACTGCAGCATTCGTTTACTTTACAACTCCAAAAACTGAAAAGGATAAAATTAAAAATTCAACGTACATGAAACCTGCATTTTTGGTTGCTCTTTTAGTATACTTTATAGTGTATTATGGGAATGCAAAGTTTGAAACAATATCAAAGGAACCGTTCTAAACAACTACTTTGTAGTTGTCCAACTAAGAGTAGTTGTCTTAAAGACAAATAACATTCAATAACAAATGGCCACCACTGTGAAAGCTTTTAATGATATGATGGATCAATTTCTTACCGAGCTCAATCTGACCTTTCCCGAGAATAAAGCTGTCATTAAGTTTCAGGCTTCTTTTGAAGTTGTCCGAACAGCAACTCCTGGGAAAATTCTAGACGAGTTTATGAAGGCTGTAAAGCCGTATAAGAATAAAATTATGCACAAGGATGAGTCTTTTATTCTTGAGGATACCAAGAATATTCCAGCACTTTCTGACATTGAGCTGTCTTCGATGTGGGAGAAATCTTCAGATGCAACGAAGGATGCCATCTGGCAGTACATTCACACACTCTTGGTATTTGGAACCACAATCAAGACGTTTCCACCAGACACCATGGCCATGATTGAGAATATGGCTGCACAGTGCGCAGAGAAGATGACTTCATCAGGTGAAGAATTTTCAATCATGGATCTCATGCAGACACTTAATAATATCAAGTAATTATAATAATGGATCTTTGGCCCTCCAAGAAACAAAATCCAAGACAGAGAGTACTCGCAACAGCACGTTTTGTTGTCATTGCGTCACTAATTGCGTTTGTATTGAAGAGAGACACGCGTATAATAGCACTTGGTGCTGGTATTTTATTCATTCTTTACATGATGTACACAAATGGAATGATAAAACCAGCTTCTTCAGAATATAAGGATATTTCTTTAACCTCAAATTCTGACAACTTTATGGGAAATTCTTTGATGAAGAATTATCCAATGGGTCAAAATTACGGGATCCCTTCAAATTCCGATGAGGTTTGGAATAAGGTTCATCCATTTTTGGAGGATAAAAAGTTTTCTCAGCACAATTTTTTTAAAATGCCCAACAACAACTTGGGGGACTTTTTGAAGGGTGCATACCCAGACATGTTCAAGCCAACATGCAGAGATGATACATCAGTGTGTGATCCAGAAATACGAACCGAATATATACAAACACGCGGACCCGCTAGAACAAATAATGGTATGTATTAATAAATGAGTTCCGAAAAGATAATTCGTCAAAACTTACAGGAGGTTGTTGATATTGAAAGCAGTCTCAGACCAGTGTCTACAGTCGGATATCATAAAGAATGGCAGGCACAACCTTATGATTTTCCAAAACTGTATGACGTTTCCCCTCAGTTTCCAGTGATGCTCTTTAACCCACCAAGTACTTACACCATGGATCGTAATGAGAGATTTTCAGAGAGATATGCAAATTTGACTAAGAAGTAAGAACAACAACAACAACAACAACAACGAAGTTGTTGGGGGTAAAATGTTGTTGGGGGTAAAATGTTGTTGGGGGTAACTATTTTATATGTGTAGTATTAATAGATGGATCCTTGGTCAGTTGCCGCGATTGTGGGTCTCATATTTGCAGGGAATAAAATAAACAGTGTCGAGGATCCACTTGTGACTCAGCCTACAGCTGCTGCAAGTGTCATAAAGGGAAGACGTGATATTGAAGATGCACTTGAGACGAAGAATATGAATCCACAACTTGGACGCCGTATAGGGGATTTTAGACTTCAGCCAAAACAAGAGATTATTGGAAGTCTCCAAGACAAATCAAACATTGTTCAATTTCCATTTGGTCAACCTGTTTACAACTTGTACAATCGCGAGAATATTTCAAACAAGATGAATAATTTAAATCCAGGTGGGGAACCGGTGCACGTTGGGAGAGGGTTGGGTGTATGTGCCGATGTTCCAGCTACTGGTGGATTTCAGCAATTTTTCAGAGTTCTTCCAAATAATCCAAATGAGGAGAGACTCATTGGATTACCAGGAACAAATGGAGGTCCAAGTAATCCAGTTGTTAAAAATGGAGGAACCATTATAGGAAATCTTACACACTTTCCAGAAAAAAACACAACATACAGGACAGGTGGTCCAAGTGGAGAAGGCCAAGGCGGTGCTCTTCGAGGTCCAGAGGCCAGACCAACATTTACTTATACTCAGAGACCAACCAGAAGAGCGGAAACAGAAAACACTACTCTTGAAGGTCCAGCACAATACAATGTGTATCAACCTTATGTCGATACAGGAATTAAAAGTCTACCTCGACTAACCGACTTTAGAAGCAAACCAGACAGAGCAGCGAATGGCCAAAGAATGAATGTAAGAGGCGATCCTTTGAGTGCCGGTGGAGAAGTCACCAATCTGAGAAGAGATCTTCCAACCGACCACCCAGGAACGCCAACCCCATTATTTGGAACCGTTTCTCAGTATGTGCAACCAGAATTTAATGATCTAAATGAGCTCAAATCTCAGAGAAATCCATTCACTTCTAAATTGAATATAGCAAAGGATAATTTGCAAGGAAATCCATATCAAATTAGTTTATCTGGTTAATATAAAGATGAGTAGCATGCCAACTCCTTTCAGTCCAATGAGTTCCAGTTCTCTATCAGCATCACCTTTCATGCCAGTGATGCCTGGAACTCCACCGGTGATGCCACCAAAACCGATGATGCCAGGTGGAACTCCACCGATGATGCCACCAAAACCGATGATGCCAGGTGGAACTCCACCGATGATGCCACCAAAACCGATGATGCCTGGTGGAACTCCACCGATGATGCCACCAAAACCGATGACGCCAGGAGGCTCATTGATGGCGTCAATAACCGGATTTAACTTGTATAACGGTCCAGGTGTGATGGAGCACGCATATTTTCCCTAAAATTAAAGTAGTGTCACCTATTAAATAAGATGTCTGGAGGAATTACACAACTTGTAGCCGTCGGCGTTCAGGATGCTTACCTCTCAGGAGCTCCAGAAGTCTCCTTCTTCAGATCATCATTCAAACGTTATACTCATCACACAAAGGTTGTAGAGCGTCAGATTATTCAAGGAACGCCTACAGCAAACGGTGTCTCTCTCTTAAGATTCGAGAAAAAGGGTGATCTTCTCACTGATGTTTACTTCACTGCAAACGATCCAAATAACACAGCAAATGTAAATGTAAATTGGAATCAAATTATTTCCAAGTTGGAACTCATGATTGGTGGACAGATTATTGATACTCAGGACATGACGTACTGCTCAAACATTGATCCAATTGTAAACTCCAAGTCTTATAGCCAGCGTTATGTGGCTTCCAATGTGAATTCCTCCGTCTTTTTCCCACTCAAGTTTTTCTTTTGCCGTGAGTGGCAGAGCGCTCTCCCTCTGATAGCTCTTCAGTACCACGATGTGGAGATCCGAATTACTTGGGCTCAACCAAACTCTTGGGATCAGTACATCGCATGGGCGCGATTCGTGTATCTGGATAATGATGAGCGCGAGTGGTTCGCCAAGAACAAGCATGACATGCTCATCACACAGGTGACCAGAGTCCCAATTGCACCAGTGAACACTTTCGAGTTTGCACTGGCTCAGCCAATCAAGTACATTGCATTCGAGTCTAATAACTACAACACTGTTTACAATTCTGGAGGTTTAACTTCCACAATCCCACTGCTCAATAGCACCGGTGTAGCACCTGGAGCAGGTATAACAATTCCAAATTATCTTCCATCAAATACCTACGTTTCAGGTATTTCTGGAAGTACAATCACCACAACGAATGCTGTTCTGCAGAGCACACCAGCTGGAACCGCAGTAAATTTCTCAGCCCCAATTTCCAACACATTCACAATCTCATCTTCTGGGTCAGTTGTTACTGCAGTTTCATCATCAGCTGCAATCGCTGCACTTGCATCAACCCCCGTCGCAGTTGGATGGCAAGTGTTCCTCTCTGGAACCAATGCAACTGCTGCTCAGCTTATAATTGAATATACAGTTGCATCCATAACTTCAACTACATTGACTCTTGCAGCATCCGCAGCTCCTTCAATTACATCAAATCCATATCAGCTGACTTTCATTCCACCATACTCTCTTTTCAACTCCATCTCAGCAATCAATAGTACTGTACTTACTATGGTTGCGACAGGAGCAGCCGGTACTCAAACTTTGACACTTAGCGGACATGGTATACCATCTACCGCTACATCCTTCTCTGCAAATCTTACAGGCTTCACTGTAGCTGCAGGTACATTAACAAACCCAGTGACACTTACATATACCAGTGCCAGTGTGTTAACTGGTTCAGTTTCAGGGTTACAGCTGTCAGGTACGGGAACAGTAACCATTGTTGCAGGTGGTATTCCTATAACACAGAGTGCTGGATCATCAGCACTCATTAACGGTTCAGGTTCAACTTACATTTCAGTGAATGTGCCAGGTGCAATTTCAGAGTCTATGGTTGGGTGGAACATTGTGGTTCCACAGGCTGGCGGTACAGGTACTACTGCAGCAATTGGTACAATCACAGCTGTTGAGCAAACGAATCCAGAATCAAATGGAGTGTTTGCAGGTGTTGCGGGTGATGGTTATGTTATAGCATCCTTCCCATCTACTGGCACATATGGCACAACTGCATTAACTACATCAGCAACCCCTACATCTGGTACACAATGTTACATTTACCCATCTACAGTGTACACATCAGCTGTAGCTTCTTCAAACACTAACCAGGGTTCAGTGGCTGCATCCAACATGCAGTTCAAGATGCAGATCAATGGTAACGATGTCGGGGAGTCAAGATCGTTACCACATTGGGTAGATGTAAATCAGTATTATCTGACACCATATGGATACTATAACTTGTCGGCTGGATCTGGACTCGGTGGAATCGTTCCAGTGGCCATCGTGCCCTTCTGTCTGGATACCGCCAGATTTCAACCAACCGGTTCTCTGAACTTTAGCAGAATCGACACCTTCCGCCTCATCTGCCCATCCGGAACCAATTTCCAGGCACTAAGCAAACTCGGAGCCGGCTCCTACTTCTATGCAGTCAACTACAACATTCTCAGAATTCAGAATGGAATGGGTGCAGTCATGTACTCTTCTTAAAGATTTACACATCTAGTCAAACAATGCCTAATTTTGAAGAATGGGCAGCTTTTGATGATCAAGGGTTGTATGTTGGGAACACCCAACTGAATCAGTTGGACGTGGACAACTATGCAATAGTTGACAACTATGCAATAGTTGGTCTTATCCCACAGGCTCCTGAAGAAATTGCAATATCAGCAACACTCTCCACTTCCACCTCCTGATCAGTCTTTCTAGGCATTGGTGGAGTGAGATAACTCATATTTGGCTTGAAAATCAAGAATAATACAAGAAGAACACCTATAATTATTACAATCTTCATTTATTAGTAGACAATTTTAAAATTGTCTACTAATAGGGCAATCAATGACGAGACACAAGGCAATAGCAATACCCATGCATGTAATCAATGATGAACCCCATTTTTTATTGGTGCACGACAGGCGCTTCCAAGAGTGGACATTTGTCACTGGTGGATGTAGAAAAAGGGAGATTTACAATCCTTTAAGATGTGCTCTTAGAGAACTTGAAGAGGAAACCAGAGGTGTAGTCAATATAAAATCTGGAACATACGCCTACTATAAATTTTCAACAATAGATGAACATGAACCAGAAACAACCAATGTATATCATGTATACATATTAGACTTTCAAATGTCTCTTCGAGATCAAGAAAAGATTATAACCAAATTCAACATCAACAAAGATATGATGACAAAGAATAAGATTCGATTCAAAAAACAATATGATGAAAATGATTATATAGATTTTGATACAATCAATGGAATTAAAAACAGAAATGATATGTGGAAGATGATTTCGGTCTATGTCATCAAGAATACAGAATTTTACAATGCAATGTACTCAAAGAGAGTTCCTTTTGATTTAAAAAAATAGACACCAAGAATAGAATGGTGACTCATCTACTATTTGATGGAGGAACTCTCACTGTAAAACCAGAAGAGAGTGACACATTCATTGAAACATATGTAAGAAGACTTCAAGAAGGTAAACAATTACACATCATTGAGAAGAGAACCCCTTTATTTAAGTTTTATCTTGATATTGATTATTTGAACAATAGCGATATGATGCCTATATTTATAGATATTTTCAAATTGGTTGTAAAAATTGTAAACAAAGGGGAGTGTTTGATTGCCAAGGCGTCCGAAAGATTTATAGAGGGAAAAGGTACCAAATATGGCTACCATCTCATTTGGCCAAGATACATAGTGAACAAGCAGACGGCGGAAGCTTGTAGACAAAGGATACTGAATGAGTTTGGAATCGAGTGGTTGAGTATCTTTGATTCATTTAGTTCTGGACTTAGAATGCTTTGGTCTCATAAGAATGAGAGTGGAAGCACTGTATATGAGCCTTATGGTGTACTCACAGTGGATGGAGTGTTCACAGAGTTTGAGGACAAGACTCCATCTGTCTATTTTTTGAAACTCTTTTCAATTCAAAGTTTAGAAGAGGATACAAGTGAGAGTGACAAATCAATCACACTTGATCAAAATACACTCGAGATGTTTATAGAGAGACATTTCAAAGGTCACACCCGTCTCAAGATTACAAAGATGGAAAAGTGTAAGAGTGACAATGGGGATTTATGGGTTGCGTGCTCCTCAAAATACTGTGAAAATATAAAAAGAGAGCACAAATCGAATCATGTGTACTTTATAATATCAAGAAGTGATTTGTCAATCCATCAACGATGTCTTGATAATGAATGCAAGGGGTTCAAGAGCAAAAAGAGAAAACTTCCAATTGGAACAATTAAAGATTTATTAAATTTATAAGTAAATGGAGACTCCTATTGTTACACGTTCTGGAAGGGTTGTAAAGAAGCCTGAAAAGTTTTCTCCAAATGAAAAGCCTGTAGATGATTACAAGGATGATGATTACGATTCTGAAGATCCAAATGGTGAAGCTTCAGAATCGGAATTCTCTGGTGATGAGGAGGAGAGCGATTCTTATGAAAGTAGTTTTATTGATGACGAAGAGGAGGAGGAGCCTACTGACTGATAGTAAAGTACTGACTGAATTCTGGTGAAATTACATTATCCTCTGGGGTGTTTATGGGGAGTGTAACTGTGTAAATAATGCACTTGTCCTTTACAAGATCTCCAACCTTGTACAATTGATATGGCATCCATTGAGGAGCTTTAACATCTGTACATGTATCAGGAATCGGCGATGATAGTTGGAGAATGGGACTGGTGTTTACACCAGGACTGGTACTCGAACCAGGACTGGTGCTCGAACCAGGAAATCGAGTCCCATCAATTTTGTATTGAAGCGGGTATATTTCATATTTACTCGACGTGAGTTGTGCACCATCTTCAATATCATATGCATTGTCCCAAGGGAGTTGATTTTTGAAATCCTTTTCAACATCTTCTTGTATGAAACCAGCCCATGGATTTGCTCTTTGGGTACCTCCTGCTATTATGGTGTAAAGATCACTCGCTGTGAATGTTTCATCCATTCTTATCTGGTGATTTTATAATTATTCCGGTGTACTCATACCCGTCAATTAAAAGATCATCATCTGGCATTTACATTATTTCAACATTTTTATATTTACCAAGCTGTTCTTTTAGCTTTAGAGCCTTGAACTCTGATATGATTCTATTCAAATTTTGAGGATACTTTTTACCCTGAAGTCTATAATAAGCTGCAAACTCAGGCGCCTCGCTTCTGTTGAATATAAGTTTCGCTCTCTCATTTAAACTATTTGGAGTTGGAGTCTTGTTGCTCGAGGACATTTCTTCAAATGCTTTAAGTATTGCATTTTCGAGACTCTTTTGCGAGTTGACCGATGTGGTCTTACCCAAAATACGTTTGATAAGATTTGCCTTGGTAGCTTTTGAGTAGTGACCACCCAGCTTGTTTGCAAATGCTCGTAAGTTGGATACCAAAAAAGATGAGATCTTCTTTGTTCCTTTACCGACTCTCTTTATCTGTTCGGTGTTTTTCAGAATGTAGTGAGGAACTCCATTTATTGTAAAGTTTGGTTTGGATACATTTACCTTCTTTTTTCCGAGTCTCTCGCACATTTGCTGTTTTCGTAAGCCAGAGTATGCGATTCCCCTCTTTCTCAGAATTTCAATGAGTTGCTTCACTGTGAATTTCATACAATCTTGACTCAGTGGTGAGTTTTCTTGTTTTTTTGGAGGGGTGTTTGCATTGGTGATTTCAAAAATCTCGCGCACTCTCTTTGGGATTTTCATACCGGCATACGCCTTGAGAACAGTCTTTTTGGCCGCCTTGATTCCTTTTGGTATTTTGTAAAACTTTGCAAGTCCACCAGGTCCAGGTTTTACATAGTACCCAGGTTTATTCGCGTTCCAATTCAAGATGGAGTTTTTAGCAACTCTTTTTGGTGGGGAATATACTTGTTTTGGTGGTGGTACCTTGTTGGACAGAAGAGGAGACATTCCCAACGCACGACGGGTTGGTGCTTTTATCTGCACACCCGCATTTGCATACGCCTTTCTCACCTTTGAAATGACAAGTCTGGGGTTTGCAGGAAGTTTATATCTTCTAGGTTGTCTATCCGGTCCTGGTTTTACATAGAAGCCATTTGTATTGTTATTCCAATTTACAACTGGATACCTTTGATTCCGCATATGCTCTCTCTTCCCCTTTAAATTACGACGTGCTGCAATTTGATGACCTATATTCACACCGGTAAACTTTCCAACAACCGTTTGAACTCTTTGTTTAATGTTTCTCAAGTCGGTACCCGATGCAATTATTACTCCATTTTGAAAAATCTTTACACTCACCAAAGGTTCATACAAACGGAGAGTCAATCCTGGAAATATTTCTGGCTCATAAGACACATTCTTTTGCGGTTGATACTCTCTAGCAAGAGATGGTAAACTGATTTGTTTATGAAGTTGCCATGTCATCGTAGTATTTGTAATCTTGAAAGATACATTTTTTATTGGTGCAATGTCACTGAGTACACTTTGAGTATCTTCAAAAGAACCTTTTCCGGAAATGACGATGGAGTTTTTGTGAAAGATTCCTTGACTCCCATTTTCCAATTTGACAACTACTCTCTTGAGTGGTGCATTTTTGTTTCCGATAATTTCAGAATGTGTTGCTTGGACTATTGGCTTCCCACCAACACTTGTTTGGTACCCCACAATCTCTGATATTTTTTTATTTCTTACAATTTTAATCAGGGAGTCAAGTGGTACTGTACCTTTCCCCACCGCACTTTGAAAAGTCAACTCAGGACTCGACATTTTAATATACAATTATATTAAAATGATGATGGATTCTGGAGACACTACCAAAAAGGTTGATAAACTCAGATGGGCTGCACTCATAGTTGGGTGCTGTGCTCTTGCATTCCAGATTCTGGTTCTGTACCCTTGGCACCTTGAAATATCAGACGAGATTAAAAGTCTCACAAAGATGTGCATGAGAAAGTGAGGACCTGGATTTAATTGTTACCAAATATAAATGTGGAACCTGTTGGCTCTGTGCTCATGCGAAATTTTTGGAAACTGTCAGATTAAGAAATATTCAGAGACTCACAAAACGGAACATTTATTAATAGGACTTGTTGGTTACGCTCTTATGATTTTCTTTCTTATTCAAATATTCAGAAAGAATAAAAATATGATGTACATAAATACATTATGGCAGGCTGCTGTAATAGTTCTAGGTTCTCTCATTGCTTATGCAGTATTCGGAGATAAATTTACACACCCTTGTCAGTATCTGGGTATACTCTTTGCTTTACTCGCTATATATTTTATCAATTGGGAACATTGAATTTATGATTGTAATAATTGTATCTATTCTTTGTACGTGTATTTGTCGGATTTAGTTCTAAATATTCTACTATTTCTTTTAAACATTTTTTAGCATTATTTTGTATTCTCTTCTTTGCTCTTTCCCATTTTTTTTTAGCAATATGTAATCGACCAATAAGTTTTTTACTATCAATTCTTTCACGTAGTAAAGCTTTATATTTACTGTAATTTTTGTTATTGTTATTGTTATTGTTATTCAACTTTCTTTCAGTAACATGCAAATCAACCGTTGCATCACCAATCTTGTCTTCTATTTCTTCAATCGCCTTTTCAATAGAACTAATCTTCAAAATCATTTGATCAAATTTACTCATACAAACAAGAGTTTGGTGATAAGCTTTTTTAATCTCATAAATTCTTCTTCGTCTATTGTCCATTTTATAATAGTTAAAGAAAAAAAGCACTTGTATATTGAGGTCCTGTAGCATAATTGGATAATGCGTTAGCCTTCTACAAGTAGTCAGACTACAAGTAGTCAGAAGCAAGCTAAAGATTCTGGGTTCGACCCCCAGCAGGATCGTAAATTAATATCTTTAACAACAGTAAATGAGTAACCTCCCACCTGGACTTAGTAGTAGTTTAAACGCAGCTAATAATTCTCTGAAAAATGGAAATCTATCTGCGGCTGTGAATAACCGAAATAAAGCTGCTGCGATTGTGAATGGAAGTCCGGTTACACCAACTGAGTTTCGTAACGCATTTTCTAAAATCAACGCAATTGATGGAAAGATTAGAAACATGGTTGCAAAGGTGAATAATGTAAATAATCATGTGCGAAAAATACAAAGTACTTTAAATGGTGGTTTTAGCAAGAGAATGATGCCTGCTTCTTATAAAGGAAACAACGGAAACAAAGGTGCAAGCTACCCAAATAATTAAAAGATAGCATCGTTATGTAATCAATGTACGGGTTCAGTGGTTTCCTACCATTTGTGTATATTTTGAGTCTGCTCTTTGGGGAGCGGAAGAAGTTGTCTCTGTGTGAATTGAATAAAGAGTGCGGAGTTCATTCATTTGATTTGAATGGAATCAAAAATGGATCTATTGTGATTGATGATACGACGGAGATTTCTCAGGGAGACCCTGATGTGATTTTGTTTAGGGGGTGCGGTCCCCGCATAGACGGAAAGCTCAATTCAAGTTTGGCGACTCGAACCGGGTGGTTCAATGTGTATCGCAAAATTGAACCGGGTGTGTATGTCTACCACGGAAAAGGAAAGCGATGTGGAAATTATTGGGCTCGCATTCGGGATTATCGGATAGTTTATGTGTTTCCGATCCGAATCACAACCGATCGATATACTCCCATGTTATTTTGGTGGCTCTAAACGTGTCGTGAATTTTGCTCGCCGCCATCCCAGCATTTTCTTTGAAATTTGGAGTACAACAAAACAAATCAAAATATATGCACTCATTCTCTGGGTATGTGTGCATAGAAAAATGTGACTCTGCGAGAAGAATAACTCCAGTGGCACCAAATGGTTCAAACTGATAAAAACATCTTGAAACCTCAGTAAGCTTCAAGTCTGTGACCACTTGGTTCATCTTTAACTCCAGTTCACTCACTTTTTTGATTGATACACCGTCTATCTTTCCAAATATGTGACTCATTTACTTTTATAAATTTTTATTTTTTAATAATAAATGACTGAGGCGTATCTCAACGCTGCTCCGATTGTTGTTCTTGGTTTTGGTTTTGTTGCAATTGTCTATCTCATGAAACTTTGAGCGCCACGTAAATTACAAGTACAAGTATGAGAAGTAATACACCAGTGAGAGTTCCAATGAGAATTCTCAATTCATTCGTCTCCAAGATGAGATTTAAGATTTGCTTAGTTATAGAAGTATCATCGTCTGAAGCCATGGATCTTCCTACTAAGGGACTCGTAAATTTTTGGGGACCGCCCGGCACAGGAAAAACCAGCTTTTTCAAAAACATAAAACATGTATCATTTGATCATGATATTTTAAAAACAAAAGAGAGGACCATAGACTTTCTACATCGTATGAAGTACTCTAAATTTCCACTTGTTCTAGATGACTTTGAAATGGTGGAAAGTTTAATAGGAGTCTCCGAGCTTAAAGAGCTCAAAGTTCCATTTTATGTTATAACCAATGAGAAGAATAGCACTTTGAAATTCACTTCCTATTATCAGCATCTTGGGATTGACATACAGAAATTTGCAGACTCTATCGGTCTAAGAGCGAGCGAGGCTGCAAAGAGACTCAAGGATGCCAATGGTAATATGAAAACGGTTGAATTGGACACTACATTTTTTGGAAGCACCCGAGATGTAAAAACATGTCCCAAAGAATATGTAAAAACACTCTTGGTACAGAGTTCAGGCATTCCGCTCACATATATGTTGGACCGAACTATGACTGAGCACGGGAATACTTTTGGTATGCTTCATGAAAATTATATCGATTATATCAAAACATGCGATTCAGCCGCCGATATATGCGACTCATTCTCGTATGCTGACATCATAGACAGAGACATTTACACCGACATCTCTTGGGATCTCGTAACATTTTTTAATATAAGTGCCTGTCTGATTCCATCGTTGCATATAAAAGAGGATTACAACAAAAACACAAAGACAAATATAAAACCTGGAAGTATATGGACAAAGTACTCAAATGCTTGCATGAAGAGTAGCAGACTCAAAAGATTAAAAGTGGGTCGAGAATGTATATATCTATATATCATGTACCTGAATAAAGGGTTAAAGTGTCCAACTCAATTTGACTCTTATAATTTGGATACAATGAATCAATTGTCATTGATTGATAAAATCAATCCAAAGATACTTGCAAAAATGAAGGTGGAACTGAAGTCCTCTATTTCATAGAGTCCTCTATTTCATAGAGTCCTCTATTCAAACTCCTCCTCCTCCAACTCTTTGTAATCTTTTTTGTTTTGATGACCAACAATCTCACACTCAAGTTCTTCTTCTATCAAGTAGTAAAATTCACTCTTCGTTGTTGATCCTTCCAAGTCCATTACTATCAATTGCGTTTTTTAGTAGCATCCCAGCGGGGCTATCCGGTTCCCACTCTGCCCACGTGTCAAAACATTCATTGATTTCAATGAATGTTTTGTCATCTCCTGTGTAGCGAGTGAATCCCAACTCTACAGAGTCCAACTCTGAAGAGTCCAACTCTGAAGAGTCCAACTCTTCAGAGTTGTCATCAGACACAAGTTCTGGGAGGTCATCGTCAGATTCGTCCGAGTCCTCCTCTGGAAACATGGTCCCTGTACGGGTTCCCAAAACATGTCGAGCTGCATATTTCATTCCATATTGCATATCCATTGCAGTGACTGTGTCACGTCCAGTGGCTCTGCAATAATGACTCGCGATGATGACTGCACTTTCAAGAACCGGTTGGATGATGTTTGTGGCTGACTCAATGATTCGTTCCTCCATTAAATAAAATAAGTTTCAAGTTTTTAAACTGGGTTGAATGTAAAAGTTTGAGAATGTCCACGAACTGTTACTGTCAACGTACTATTTGTGGGTGGAGTGGGAATAAGTGGTGTTATCATCGGTCTTCCAGATTCTGAAGTGGTTCCAGATGCTAAAATTGTTCTATTGTAAGTGAATGTGTACGAGAATGGTGATGAATTTGATAACCCGGTTGACCAGTTTACCAGTGCTAAACCTGCATTTGTGAGGTAAGAAGAGTTTATATTTATTAAGTTCTTAACAGTCACATTACATGATATTGATGTACATATTATATTTTGATTTGTATCGTATACGTATATAGTAAAATTTGTACCTACATCATAAAAAATATTTATGGGAGTTTCAACATTACTATTTGCGGCTGGAATATTTCCAGATGCTAGTAAAGAGCCGTCAAAATTCACAAAACTATATGTAAAATCACTATTTAAATAACTTAAAACCCAGTCTACGTATGTTTTATTTGAAGAATTATAAATATTATAAATATTCACTGGAGAAAATGTAGGAGTTGGAAAAATCTGATACCCCACAACGTCAGGTAAAGGAGAATATGTTATAGTATTTCCAACAGTAGCAGTGGTAATAGTATTACCATTATAATTACTAACAATGTTGTATTCACCTCCTGTGAAACTAATTGGTATAATCATGATACTATATACTGTATTTGGTTGTAAACCAGTAAGGGTATAAGTTCCACAAATACTATTTGGACCATATGGGCTAGGGTATCTATTGTTACCAACTGTTGTTGTTACTATATTTGTAAGTGCTCCACCAGTTCCATAATGGATATACACTGGATCAACAGCTTCAAATGTACTGCTTCTCCAATATAAAGGTATACTACTGGATGTTACTATAGACGTTTGAAGTGTATCAATTCCAAAATAAAAATAACTAAATGTATCCGTAATTCTTAAATCATCATTATATTTACCAGCAACTCTGAGTGCAAAATTTTCAGAAAAGTAAAATTCTGGAATATTAAGATATTGATTATCACACAACATAAAATAACTTACTAGAGTAGGTTCTTCACCTACAAATGACCATACTTCTAAAATATCTGTAGGTAAAATATTTTCGTATGTTACTAAAAGTTTTAAATTATATTTATTCAAAACTGCATAATAGTTAATAACTATATCAGAATTTGTAGGTGTAATGTTATAAAATGGCCAAAAACTTGTTTGATTTATAAATGTAATTGAATTGTTATAACTATTCGGTACAACTAATTTTACAGTGTAACCAGGTGAAGTTTCCGGAAAATTGTAATAGAAACTACCATTATAAGCACTGGTTACATATCTTATCCATGGTTGTGGTAAAGTTGGTTTGGGAATTTTTATTGTACCGGAATTTCCACATGTAACTGTATTTACAAGAATGATTTCTTGATAAATAGGTAAAGCTACATAAACTTGAGGTGCTATCAATTGTACAAATACTTGCAATTGATCAGTTGGTGAACCACTATATGTCCAATTAATTATTGCATTTTCTCCAGATTCATATGCTGATTGAATTGTAAGTAGTCCAGTATTTGTATACGTACCATAATTTGTTCCAATTGGCACATAATTGTTATAATCATTAAACAAAGGATCATTTACAACATTAAGTGCAAGTCTATAAGTTTGATTGTCATTTACATTTAATAATTTCGCTTCACCAGCTCCAATAGTAGAAGTAGTATTTATAGCCCAATTAACTCCGTCGAATAACCAAATATTCACTTTACTTGTATTTGAAAAATTGCTACTTGTCCATTGAATTGTATTTTTTTTCGTACCTGCGTAAGTGATTGATCCGACTGCGCCAGAAGATATCAATGGTGTAGTAGTTTTGGCATCATTATATTTACCAGGGACAACTAAAGCAACTCCATAATAAGTAGCATTTTTGATAGAAAAATATTGTGCGGAACATGTAGTCGTTTTAAGTAATGTAGATGGAGATAATCCATTTGTAAATAATATATTTCCACTTGGAATAGGTACACCAATACCAGTTGTAGTATTGTTTGGTAAGTTAACATTTATAATAAAACTTGTTGAATTCGTTCCTGATAATGTAGTAAATGTACCATTAAGTAAGTTATAGTATCCTGAAGTACTACCATCACCTAAACATAATACATCTGGAAAATTTGTAAGAACTACTTGCATTCCACTAGTCAACCCAGATGTAAATGGAATATTAAAAGTAAAAGGAGTAGGCGATGTATAAAACTGACCACTAGGTAAAGGTACAGTAATAGAAGTTGCTGTAATTGAACCTGCTCCCCATACTTGTAAAGTGTCATTTAGGGAAAGATTTTGATAAATCCAGTTTAGTGAAAAAGCTTGATCAACAACCTGTAAATTTTGTATAGTAACACTTGGTATATTATTTGTAGGTACTTGAATTGTTGAATAAATTGTATGTTTGTCATTGTAGTCTCCATTTACAGGATCTCCAACTACATTGAGAGACACATACAAAGGGGTGCTCATCTTATATTAGGCCAGGATTATCGTAAAATTAAAATTGCATAAAATGTTAAATCCATCAGTTATACTAATAACGGCTTTTGATGTACCTGTTGGAACACCGGTAACTGCGCTATTTATAGTTTGAGATCCACCACTAAAATTTCCAGATCCATATGCTATAACAACTTGCCCCACTGGTGAAATAGTATATTGTAAAGTACGTGTATCATCAGTGGTCAAGGTCCAATTTATATTAGAACTAGATGTAGAATTTACAGCTACAGTATATGAATTTGTCGGATATAAATTAAGTATTGAATTCAAAGCACCAACTGTGGTTACTGCTCCCTGTGACCAAGAAACCCCATCGGTACTGGTCCAAATTTTAAGAGTACTACTCGGTGAAAAGCCAGAAGTTGACCAAGAAATGTTTACATTTGAGTGAGAAGGGATGATGTTTGTGACGTTTAGGACCCCGTTAAAATCTACAGTGGTACTCATACTATATATAATAAAGCAATATCATTTAGGGTCCCTGATGCAATTACCTGCCAAATATAATGAGTTGTATACGTTTTACTAAATTGTAAAATGTTATTTGTTAAAGTCCCTGAAGCAATTGGGTACAAGCTAATAAAATCTGCACTTACTATATTCACAGTTACAGTTCCTGAAACTGCACCCCCTATGAAAACCCCATTCACTGATATACCCGATGGTGCTTTAATAAGGATGTAATCACTGGAGCCTCCGGTCCAACTTGGTGCACAATTAAATCCCTTAATTAAATTGTTCGTCTGTGATGGAACTGTTGAAGAAATTGTATAAGTCCCGGAACCATATTGGTATCCTGTAAAGGTTACTACATTTGATGACATTGATGCTGGTGGATACCTTATCGGGTTTAATGGACCAGAAAATACTGAAGGATCAAAATAAGTTAATTGAGGGTTATAATTTTCAAGATTTGTAAGACTTAAAGAAGAATTCTGTAAAATCTTTCCGTTAAAATCTACAGAAAATATGAAATTTGAATTTGCAGAAATCGAATATTTTGTAAAAGTTGAATCGGTTACAGTGAAACTGTCAGAATATGTGTTTTTTCCATAAACTACAAGTGTGTGAGTCTCTTTATTTTCAAATATACCAGTTGGTGAAATATTATTTGTAATACTTAGTGGATCATTAAAAAATAATAAAAAAGGTTTATTATAATTATCTACATTAAAAGTTTGTTGTTTATTTTTTCCAAAAGTATCATAAGATAAAAATGTCGTATTTGCAGAAATATCTATAAAATAAATATTTGTAAAGGAATCTGTAGCCCATGGTGTATTAAAAGAAACCGCTTGTGAAGTTTGTTCAGATATTATTCCATCTTGATAAAAGTACCCAGTGAAAACTGTACCAGTTGAAAACTGCAACACATATGTTTGTGTTGAACTCAAAAATTGCACATAATTACTCGAATTGCAAAACTTGGCTGCGCTCAAAGTTCCCAATCCAAAATTTTTGGAAACAGTTGAACCGGTTGTCAAATTTCGAACAACACAATTTGGACTTGAATAATAAGAGGCCCAAACACTTGAATTATCAAAGTATAGAGCCGCTGGTGCTCCCAAAGTAACACTTGATTTTATGGTGTAAGTGCCTCTATTAAGAGTCACAACCTGTGTAGACGTTGACACAATCGGATTTGCGTAAAGATCCAATACCATATCAAAAGGTGTACCAGATAAAGAAGGTGTAAATGTACCTTTTCTTTGATCGATTAAAGACCCATCACTCATAAGCATTATAATTGTATTGAGTTGTGGGTCACACACGGCTTTTACAATAGTGGCACTCGATGAGAAATTCAAAAATAAAGAATTCACAGAAGTCTGATACACATTACAAGTTATATTTGAGTATCCTGGACTTGAGAGGACCAAGTTTGTTAAACGATTATCAATTGTGCCCAAAGTCTGTGTGAGTGCCAACGTATTAGATATTGGTATCGATGTTGCACCTGAAATATTCACCTTTGCATATGTGTTTATAACCTCATTATTGAGTTTAATGGGCAAACTTGGAATTGTTATTGTATTTTGAGTATTTGATAATGTGTACTCCCCGGATTGAAAGATGGGTAAACAATTTGAACTGTTGAAAAACACAAAGTTGTGAGATTGTGCCCAAATAGTAACCTTCACCGGGTCAACAATCGGAGCCAATTGTATCTCAAATCTCTGAGAGTCCAAACGTGAAAAATTCATCTGCCCACTCGGAGCATCATGTGACGGATCCAATGCAAAACTGTAAAGATACACCGGTTCGTTTGGAAGTCCCTTGTATCTCTTCATCGGTTCGGTGTACAACAAGTAATTCCCAGACAAGTTGAATCTCTCAAAGTTTGCTCCGCTATACAAAGCCACGTTGGTAATATTTGGCACCAATGTTCCAGTGTTTAAATTTTCAACTGTAAAGTATATTTGATAAACTGGACCGTTAAAAGCCGTATCAACCTTTATATTGTTACAACCAGGTGAGCCAATTACTGATATATCTTGAACTTGTCGGACCCTTTGAAAGAAGGTGGTCTTTGGTGGATTTTCAATAAGAGTATAATCAACAAGGAGATACCCACTCGAAATCTTGTATCCAGGATTTCCGCCAAATGAAATTCGGATATCCGGTTCAGAAACCATAAAAAACCCCTTTTTAACAATGTAGAATGGAAGATTGATGGTTGTATTCACCAAGACATTCGATGTTGCAACCTTTTCAAGAGGCGTTTTAAACTCATTGTCTATTTTTATAAAGTCCCCTTTGAGAGATTCGAGCACGTTTGAATTGACTATAAACTCCGCCTTGTTTATTATAGACTCTCTTAATGTATTTCCACCAAAATTGCAGATGACTCGAACTCTTGTGATGAGATCACCCAGTTTTGGTATATGAATTGTGTAATCCCCGGTTCCCAGATATACATCTTTTGGAAATTCAACCTTTATAGATTGCGTTGTTCTTCTTTTGGTATCTGGTAAATCTTGTGTATTTGATGTTCCGGTAAAATTGAAACTGGTTTGAAAACTTCCGTCACCTCCAAAAAATGTAGTTGGTACTACTGGTAGTTTTTGTGAAGGACTTGTACTCATTAAGTAATCCTAAGAAAATAATAAACCTGAAATACCATACTTGATTTTAAGAGCATTTAAATTTTCATAGTAAACATTCGAAACCGGTCCACTGTCCACATGAATATCTCTTATTCTACTGAAATTGATTGGACCGTCAAAAACCACACAATTTCCAAGTAAAGGTACATTTGTAAATGTATCAAAAGAGGCTACATTTGAAGAATCAGAATCAAACATATATTCTCCATTGAAGTAAAGTGATCCAAAAATATTCGAACTAAAAATCTTTGTACAAGGTCCTTTTGGATCAACAGTTGTAACACTTGGAACAATCATTGTATAAGAGGCGTCAGAGGAGGGTGAGTTTTGAAGTTTTACATAACTAACAACAACTGCTGCTGAAACTGGAGTTTGAAAATCAACTCGAAGTTGCACATCTTGATTTGTAATTGCATGAATTGGAATCATCTTCAAAAGATTGGTGTATATGAAATACGAACGATACTCTGGAACCACAGATGTCCCATCCCCTTCTATAAGATTCAATAATGGTCTATTTTTATATGTATTTGAAATCTCTTTTTTGAATTTTAAAAACTCTTGAGGAATATATTGGATGAGCTGTTTACCTATATAAAGACTCACTGAATTGATTATGTTTTGCCAAGATGGATACTTGTATGTATTTGTATTTGGAACTGCGACATCATACCCTTGAATGAATCCAGACTGTCTAAGTGTCAAAGTAGAGGTACCAGTAGTAACATAATAAAAGTTACTTGGTAAAACTTGTAGATCCTTGTAATTGTATCCAAAGAAATTTGCAACTGCAATTGAATCAAAAACTGTTGTAATCTGAGAAGAGCTATCAAAAGGAAATGTAAAATTTATATAACTATTTTTGATACTCGGAATTCCAACAATATCGGTGTAACAAGTAAACCCACCAAGACCGGAACCAAGTGCTCCATTTGACAAGTCTCCTAGTAAACCAATTGTTCCAAATAAAGTAACTGTTCCAAAACTAAAAACTGGATAAATTGTTGTAGATAGATAATTCAATGTTGGTACATTGTAGTTGAGTGAATTTGTATTATATGTTATTATTGAAGGTGGTAAAACATCAAACGTAATTGATAAAGTTGTTAAATTATTATAAACATTTGAGAATGATGCATTGGTACCAAAAAAAGATTTGGAACTATTTACATAGATATGTGTATTGTATTTCAGACTATTTATACCAATTATCCCAGAGAACCAAATATATCTTTTAGTACTATCAGTTATTGAGGAATACCCATTTCCAGCCATCAAACGAACCGGATATGTGAATCCAGATGTATACCCAGTTGAATCAGTTGAAACCGTCGCAAAACCAAAAATAAAACTAGAAAAACTCCCCTGTCCCAACTGTCCACTTGAATTGTTCCCAGATGAATAAATTGAAGATGAAGTTGCAATCAATGTAAAATCGGGACCGCACGCCACATTTGAAACAACTGAAGGAAACCCAGAATCAGTCACGTAAACAAATGAATAATAAGCTGATGTATCTGAACCAAGTTCCCCGTAGACATTGGTTCCAGTCTTGGCAACTTTTCCTCCAGAGACCAAAATAAGCGTTGCATAATTTGTGCATTGTACATCTAAGAAAGTACCTGTAGCAACCGGAATGAATGAGGTCACTGGCAAAACTTGCCCCACAATACCGTTTCCTAATTGGCCTTTTGAATTGTCCCCACAGGTCCAAATAGTTCCAGATGAATCAAGTATCGCAGTGTGAGACTTTCCACATGCAATTTTTGCCACTGGAATATTAAATGGAGGAAAATAACTGATCATCGAGGTGACATTTGAGGTGTTTCCGGTTCCAAGCTGTCCCGATGAGTTGTTCCCGGCGACAAATATATAATTGGAGTTGCTTACAGTAAAGAGTGAGAAATCAGGACCTGCTGCAACATTGGACACGTAAGGTGAAACTTTATTCTGAAAAAGATTAATCTGATTCACGTCAAAATTTGATGGTGTAATTTGCATCAATGGTGAATTTTGTCTTGAAATTGAGTAAAAACTCGCATACCCAGGGGGTGGGGTCCCTCCAAAAGTCCAGAAATTATCATTGGTATTCACCAGACCAGGGAGAGTAATCTTTATTGAGATGTCGGATATAAAGTCCCCTTTATATGGTATGGTACAGATTCGGTTATCTATGGTATCAAAAGGCAAAACATAATTCTCAATGTGATTTGGTTGATCAACAGTTACATTTGGGTAAAACAGACTAACATCTGGTGAATCGGTTAAAAAACGATCTTGTAATCCAGTGACGGCTCCGTAAACCTCACTCATCCTGATATTATGTGAGTTTTTATTCCATTATTAAAAAATCGCATAATTACAATGAATTTACAATTGAAAAGATTCGATCCAACAAAGATTGCTTCAGACAAGGTGTGTGTGGTGATTGGAAAGAGAGGAACTGGCAAATCGACACTTGTTACTGACTTACTTTACCACAAAAGGGACATACCGGTTGGAGTTGTCATGTCAGCAACCGAGGAGGGGAATCATTACTACAAACAGTTTATACCAGACTTGTTTATTTATGGGGATTACAGCAAAGATACGATAGAAAAGGTTATAGCTAGACAAAAGAAGCTTGTTTCTTTGAACAAAACACAACCTGCATTTATACTTTTGGATGATTGCATGTACAACAAGACATTTATGAAGGACACTTGCATTCGGCAGTGTTTCATGAATGGTCGCCACTGGAAAATATTCTTTTTATTGACGATGCAGTATTGCATGGATCTGAGTCCAGATCTTCGTGCAAATGTTGATTATGTGTTTGTTCTTCGTGAAAATGTTATTCAAAACAGGGAGAGACTCTACAAGGCTTTCTTTGGAGTCTTTCCCTCTTTTGATTTATTCAACAAGGTGATGTCAGCGTGCACTGAAAATTACGAATGTCTCGTTCTGGACAACACAAGCAAGTCCAACAAGTTGGAGGATTGTGTATTTTACTACAAGGCTCCGATTAGAAAAGGGTTTCGAATCGGTTCAGAGGCTATGTGGCGTTACCACCAGACTCATTACAAACCAAATGCAACTGTGAATCCCAATTTGACCAAAAAGACGAATGTGGTGAATATAATAAAGAAATGAAAATGTGAACACCTCCAAGTAATCTTTGATTTCCAACTCAATGGATTCCATCTGGAGAAGTTTACCAATTGAATTATCTGACAAAATTTGTAACAATTTGATTCACGTGAGAGGAATAAATGATGCTCTCAAGAGAGAGATTGAGCAAGAACAATGGAAACTTAACAAGTTTTATTGGGACTGGACCAGACATCTTGCATACATACCAGGATGGATTCCATCACAAGGGTGGATCCATGTATACATCGCACTTGTAAATTGGCTTAAAGGATCGTCAGCCAATTTACATGTGTGTTCACGGTTTAAAGATGAGTTGATTTGTAGGGAGATTTGGGCTCTTTTGTCACCAGAAGACCGAGATGAGTTTTTGAGAGATGTGTACAAGGACAACTAATTTAGTTGGACAACTAAATTAGTTGGACAACTCTTAGAGTTGGACAAACAAAAATGAGAGGATCTCACCAATCTCATTTGTGTTTGAAGGTTTGTAACCGGTGCAAGAAGAATATTCGTTGGTATTATGGATTACTTGTGGATGAAAACATGTTTCAGATTGAACTTGATGTGGGTGATGAATTTCATTTTATGAGGATCCATGATCGAGAAGTGAAATGGGCTCGTAATCAAGCGCGTTTACATTATGCAGCAGTGAAAATTCAGAGACGATGGAGAAATGCAACTGCAAATCCGAAATTTTTATTGTGCCGCCGCCGTCTCACCAGTCTCTTCTAGTGAAACAGACTCTTTCGCGCGCTTATCAATCTCATCCTGAACCTTTTTATCAGCAAGCTTGACAAGTTCAGCAACTGACAGGTCTGGAAATTCCGTTCGAAGCTTCTCCACAATGTCAGCAGGGTGTGGAATTGGTGGAACATCTGGTTTGTTGTAAAACTTTGAATTTTCATCACCAGGCTCGATATATGGAGTGTCCGAGTCTGGTAGAGGGGTCGCAGCCATGTCACGCTTACGCTTCTCAAACATGGATGCAGCAAGCTTCTGATTCTCACGATACTTGCTCATGATATCCTCCAGTTTATCATCAGCATAATGAACATCATCAATATGATCCCTGTCAGGTGGAACCAAAAGCCACTTGTACATGTCAACTACATAAATATCAAAAGTTGCATCGTCCCGCTGAAGACGTTTTGCGTGAGACTCCGCCTCTGCGCGAGTTGAAAATGCTCCACGAATCTTGATTCCAAATTTATCGGTTTTTTGAGGACAGTCTGGACCTACAATAGACAGGCACGCAAAAAGCTGACCAGGCACAGTGAGATAATCAGTCTCAAGAGACATTTATATTTAGTCGTTTAAAATCTTTAATTGAATGTGGTTCCCATCATTGTCACTGATGTTGAATCATACGTACCTGACCCAGATCCACCTAATATGAATGCAAGTGAAGGACTTGATCCATATCTACTATAAGTAAATGTACCATCATTATTATCAATAGTTGTAAATTGTACTGAATTTCCACCAGATGATAATATTATGTTTTGTGTTGTTAGATCAAAACTCATCGTTGTATTTTGAGAACCATTCACAGTTGGATTTGACAATGTATTCATTGTTATAGTATTTCGTAAACCTGTACTGGTACTGGAAGATCCACCTCCAGAAACCACACTTTGGACTCCACCTCCAGAAACCACACTTTGGACTCCACCTCCAGAAACCACACTTTGGACTCCACCTCCAGAAACCAC
>Ga0208500_1000011_pt1 | contig 57894 bp, 79 predicted proteins | sample CryBogCBE17Sep08_FD_184568 | JGI IMG/M metagenome (GOLD analysis project Ga0208500, IMG submission 184568) | Freshwater microbial communities from Crystal Bog, Wisconsin, USA - CBE17Sep08 (SPAdes) | ecosystem: Environmental > Aquatic > Freshwater > Lake | place: Crystal Bog, Wisconsin, USA...
TATCCAGTGTAACCTGTAGTTCCAGTATACCCAGTGTATCCAGTGTATCCAGTATAACCAGTATAACCAGTGTAACCAATAGGACCAGTATAACCAATAGGACCAATGTAACCAGTGTAACCAGTGTAACCAGTGTAACCGGTATATCCAGTAGGTCCAATTATTGGATGAGCGGCCAATGTTGTATGAATATGACTAATTGTGGAATCTCTAAAATCTATCTGCATAGAACTTCCATCTCCAGGAAATACACCATACACTTCTACCAAAAATCGCTTAGTTGTATCTGGAAGAACTACATTAGGAATATATAAGCTATAAGGAATCACATTTGGAGTGCTAAATACTTGAACTGCGCTTAAATCTGTTCCGTCTGCTAAAATAGTTTTATTACTAACTCCGTCTGCATCAACATAATAAACTTTCATGTAGTATTTTACACTTGTATCATTTGAAGCAATTGTATATAGATTTGACTGCCATAGACCTCCAACAATTTCTATACTTGTTGTTGTTCCAGCTCCTGTTAAAAATGAACCCATTAAAAATGCATTATCGGGAACAGAAACTGCTCCGGATGTTACAGTTGTTTGAGTTCCACCTGTAGGATATTCACTTAATGTTCCCACATTAGTAGGTGCACTAGCATTATCCGAATCAAGATATAAAATTAATCCAGTGGAGATTCCTGGTATTCCAGGGTATCCAGTAGGGCCAGTAGGGCCTGTAGTTCCAGTATATCCAGTATAACCAAATGGCCCAGTAGGGCCAATATTTTTATAATTGTAACCAAGATTGCACACGTTTCCTCCAGGCGTGTATCTTAGTAGCGACATATTGATTAAAGCTTAGAAATTCCACCCATGATATCTGTTGAGTTAACAGGTGCTGAAACTTTAAAAGCTGCCGTGGGTATTGTTATATGTTGAGAATTTGGATTCGCATTTATAATTTCGGCGCCTCCTCGTCTTTTTCGTCTCAAAGTTCGGCGACGATGTATTCTTTGCTTACGTGTTTTTTTCGATGGCATTTCTTTACTCTAGATAAAGAGAAGAATGGAATATATATGGATAGGACTTGCAATTCTTGCATTGGTTGTTGTACTTTTCTATGCTCCGACTCGTGAAAAAATGACTAACAAGGTTCTGTTAGAAACTTTAAATAAGTTTGGTAAAACAGGAACAAAGCCAAAAGCGATAGACCCGAATGAACAACCTATTTATGGTCCTAAAATACCAAAAACAGAAGAACCAGTACCTGCTCCTTCATCAAGTAATTCTGATGATGGAATAAATGTATACCCAGATATTTATGGTCCCGAAATAACACCAATACCCGGACAAAAGAAAGCTTCTAAAACGGGCAAAGAGGCTTCAGACCATGTAGAAGGAGAAGTACATGAATTTAACCCAGATTTTAAAAATGCGTTTCCATCTGATGAAAACGAACCTCAACCATTTTTAACAGACTTCTCTAAATTTAATCATTAGAGATGTTCGGACTTAAAAACTTCAGCGGAAGTTGTTGGGTAAACACGTGTTTGCAAGGAATTTTTAGAATTCCCGAAGTTCAAGAACGTTACAATAATGGTTCATTTGACAAAGATAATGTTATTGATGAATCATTATCAAAAATATGGAAATCCAAGGGAGAAGATGGCCTAAAAGATTTCTTTAGTGCAGTTCGTACATGTGTAATGCCTGCAGGCGATGGTATAGGAGATACTCATGAACTTAACGTGTATCTTTGCGATAAGATGCCGTTTCTAGATGAGCTTATGCGTTTTAAGATTGCGGATTCTGTAACATGCATAAATTGTGGAGATAAACAACTTAAAGAAGATAGTGTTGTAGAATTTTCTATCTCATCTGAAGAACGAAATAAACCAATGATTGATTGTATTACAGAAGCTGTAAAGGAACACATTTTGGAAGACTGGAACTGTGAAAAATGTAATAAAAAAGGCTGTAAAAAGCAACAGTTAATTGGGTCATTTCCTAAGGTAATGGTATTTCATGTTGTGTCAAACAATGGGTCAATTGATTATTCAAGTATTCTCGCGCTCAATAAACGCCAATATGCGCTCATTTCTGTAAGTTGTTTTAGTGGAGGACATTGGTGGGGGTATGGTAGAAATATTCCGCCTGGTAGTTCATGGTACACACTTAATGACCGTCAAGTGCAAGAGCATGGCCCCAAGCAGTTCCCTGTCTCTAATAAAATGAAAATACTGATTTATTATCGCCTAGAGAATTAAGATGTTGCCTGTTCCAACAATAATTTTAATATCTATATGCGGGCTGGCTCTGATGACCGTGATAGTTACAGTTTCGACCGGAAATATTATGGCGGCAATTGTAGTTTTACTTCTTGCTGGTGTATTAGCCTATGTTCTTTTTAAACTAGGTGTTTTTAAAATTTCTATAACAAATGGCAGTATTGACATTGGTTTTTACGAAAAAGCACCCGCGCCAGCATCAGCAGTCGCAATAACTCCTCACTCTCTTGAGCAGAGTGAAGTTTTTTATGTGAGTGGAAACGATTATACATATGATGATGCACCTGCAGTTTGTGCAGCATATGATTCTGAACTGGCAACCTATGACCAAGTAAATACCGCGTATGCTTCGGGAGCAGAGTGGTGTGGATACGGATGGTCACAAGGAGGTATGGCTTTATTTCCAACACAAGAAGCTACATGGCAGCTTTTACAGCAAGAATCAGACATAACTAAGAGAACTGGATGTGGAAGACCAGGTATCAATGGAGGATACTTCAATCCATCAAACAAATTTGGTGTGAACTGCTATGGCGTAAAACCCAAAAATAAAAATACAAAGTTTCCATTACCAGTTCCAGGTACAGATAGTAATACATTTGACAGACTCGTTGATAAGTATAAAGGTATGTTAAATAGAATGACAGTTTCTGCATTTAATCGTATGGGATGGTCTGAATGGAATACAAATACTCACGGAGTTCCAACATTAAAAGAAATTAAGAAGGATTTATAATGAACTACTCATTAGATACACCAGTTAATCGTAAACTTTACGAAATTACTGAAAAAGATGTACCGTTTACTCCTGCTTTCTCCCCACATCCATCTTCTGAACAAGACCAGGCACATCGTAATATGAACTGGCTTTATCACAAACCTCAAAAACTAGCATCTGCTTTTCTTAAGCCAGAGTCTGGAAGAGACAAGAAAAAGTAATTGTGAGATACAAAGATGATTGAAGTAGCACTTTTATTAGGGCTAGGTACAGTCGGCTATCTTCTTGCAAATGAATCAAAACCAGTAGAGCATTATTCAAACGGAGAAGCAGAGCCTCGTCTAACACATAAAATTCAAGATGAAATTGTGCATACTCAGGAGCACAAGGGTCATAGTAATGAAGTTCCTTACTTTGGAGCTAATGTAACACAAAGTATGTATTCCGGAGCTACTGACCAGATTTTAGACAACCACACGGGTGCCGGAAAGGAATATTTCCAGAAACGTGAAGTTATTTCTTTCTTTGATAGGAAGCCAGGAACTGGTCAGCCATTTGGAAACCAGGTAGAAACTGACTTTGAACAGTCGCGTATGGTGAGTGGTCAAAACATGAAGAATGTGTTTCCTATTGACCAAGTTCGTGTAGGACCAGGAGCAAATGATGGATATACAAATATTCCAAAGGGTGGTTTTCAGCAAGATCAACTTCGTAACTTTGCGCTACCTAAGACTACCGATGAAATCCGTGTAGCAACAAAGCCAAAGCTTTCATATGAACCACCCGTTGTACCTGGAGCACATTCAGTTACTCTTCCAGGAATTCAGGCAGATGTTAAGAAGAACAAGCCAGACCGATTTGTTCTCCTCGGAATGGACCGTGTAAATACAGCAGTGGGCGCACAAACTGCTCCGATGATTTATTCCGAACAGCCCTATAAGCCTCAGGCGCGTGAAACAACTGAACGGGAATATTTTGGCTCAGTTGGAGGTGCAATTGCAATTTTAGCTCCCTATGTTCGTGCATTCACTGAGCCTTACCAAGAGTTTATGAGACTCACTGCAGAAGGACGCCCAGGTCCAGCTGGCTCTAGTGGCAATGGTGTCTCAGTTGGTCCCGAAGGATACTCTGCACAGTCTAATCGTAATGAACAGGCAATTATTGATGCTGCTCGTTTCAATGCGGGGTCAAGTGTAGTCCCAACTCCTGGAACGGCCGAACATCTTGGGTCTTATCGCTTCAATGTTCCTCTCAAAGAGGATGCCCTTGTAGAACGAATCGACCCGTCTTATCTCAAGGCGTTCAATCAGAACCCGTATGCTCAGTCTCTCAATGCGTTTTAACAATATTTAGTAGCATTTAGTAATGGATGTTATTCGAGAACATCTTATGTATAAGAATTCACCATTAAATATTTGTATGGCAACTATAACCCCTCAAGAACAATACGAGGTAATACGTATTCTTCATGAGAGTAAAGCAGAAGTAACTGTATGTTCGCATAATGCTACGAATAAATATATCAATATTTTATTGAAAAAGATGAATATTACAGAGAAGAACTGCTCGACAGAACGTTTAGAGCATCCGCAGTTTCATCTCCAAACGCCATGTAATCTTTCTCATCAATAAAGTCTTTCATATTTGAATATTTTACAGCAACAATCTTACAAACATCTTTTAGTACGGTGGGACACTTATTTAAATTCGGGTGCGTAAGTGTCTTCATAAACTTCTGTCTAAGCTCTGTAGGAGTATTAGCAATATCTTTCCAAGATGTAACAGGTGTCTTAATAAAATCCACTACATTCCTCGCAAACTCTTCGTCCATTTTAAAACCATCCATAATTGCTGTAGTAAGTTTATCTCGCCTAGGTTCTTCAGGTTTGGCTTCTTCGGGTTTAGGTTCCTCTTTTTCAAGTTTAGGTTCTTCAGCATTTGGTTGCTCTTCCTCCTTGGTTTCCTCCGGTTTAGGTTCCTCCGCCGGTGCCTTTTTAACTTCTACTGGTTCTCCACCTCCTTTGATAGGATAAATCGTATTGCCTACAAATGCAGCACCTATTCCAGCTGCGCTCGATAATAGAACTGAAATCATGTATACTGTGGTTAAAGATGCCATTCAATCTTCTTATCAATCAGTAAGATGTTTCATTTAGTAAAAGATACGGCTTCTCAAATTGAGAATAATTTACTATGGGTTAAAAATGTTCGCGATTCCATGTTTTCATGGTGGTTTAATGTAATTTTACTAGTAGTGGTACTTTTTGCATTTGGGTACTTTTTGTATATGAGTCATGGAACTGGAACGCCTCCGGAGCTTCAAAAGGTTAAATTTGAACCAGTTACGTGGCATAATGCTGTAAGAAATGTTCCCATAACAGAGTATGGACAAATTCCTAAAGTTGAAAATGGAGATGGTGTATCGGGGTATTCCCGTAGAGCAGGTGCGCCAGCAATTTGAAGCAATGAAGCAACAACCCATTGAGGTTTTGCCTATACCAGTTGTAAAAGTTAGACGTAAGCTAAGAATTCCTAGCAGTGATAGTAAATGAGCTCACAATCTTATACAAATAAGATTCGCACATTAGCAGAAGCATCACTTACTAAAGCACAATATCCTGGAAATGTAGTATCTGAAAATAAGCTTTCAGTTACTATCAATTGCAATCCCAATTTTAATAGACTGACATACCCTTACATATGTCCATGCGTACCTAATAATCGAGGTACTAGATAAGAATGTTCTCAATACTTTGGTTGTTTGCGGGGTTTCTTACTGGACTACTTATTGCAGTTGTTTTTACACCACCTCTGCGAAATGTTCCACAACTACCAACTCCTTACAATATCAGCCCCATGCATACCGATGCAGGATGTGTTCGATTTAAAACAACAGAGGTCCCTTGTGTTAATGCAACCTCTCTTAATTTCATCGCATCTCAACACAAATGAATCCGATTTCTAAAGAGACACTACCATTACTTTCATTTATTGTTGGGCTTGGTATTGCGATTCTCTTGTTTCATAAACCATTTCAAAGTAAGTCTACGTTATCTTTACCAGTTCATGAAATTGAAGGTAAGGTAGTAAAGATAGATGGTAAATGTTTTGAGTATCATGCGGAGGATACGCAATGTGAAATCCTCTCTTCTAAATAAATGGCAGACGGAGCAACAGACTTAAGCGACCTTCTTGGTTCTGGCCCCGTTCAAAATCCTCAGCTTCCACAGTCGACAACCTTTTCTCCGATTGTGACAGGTGGTGTAGACCCGTTCATTTCTCCTATGAATACATCTCCCCAGAAGCCAGCAATGCAGATGACGAATCACACACATACTTTTAATACAATTCGATATGCGGTAAAAAATCTGATGGTATATTTCGGATTCTTTGCAGCAGCTATGATTATTTCACTCAGTACACCTCGTTCTCTCATTCTTCAATATATTCCTAATACATATACATCAGGAGGTGTTCCATCCTACATGGGTGCCGCAGTCCTTGCTGGTGTTGCTGTAGCAATAGCTTATGTGGTTGGAACTCTGTTTGGGTCTTTATTTTAGTCAACCACTAAAACTCCATTGCTATAATAATATATTGCATTCCAAAAATTTGAAACACCTTCTTGATTCAAGGTGTATTCAATAATCTGCTTTTGAGATGGTTTTTTATTTAGAAGTTCAAGTGCCTTTTCCCAGGTAGTTGCAATAATACAATCTTCTAGGTCAATGCTATTCATATATGTTACAATGTATAGCTTATGCATCCTTGTATATCAAGAGTACATTACCTTTAAAAGCCCATATTCTTTCATACATTTCTCGAGAAATTTAGTACAATCTGAACATGGTTTTGAGTTTAGAAGTTCGCCTTTTTTATTAATACGAACGACAATCAGAATACAACCGTGAAGTTGTGATACGTCGCCAAAACGTTTCACAACTGCCCGTTCTGCATGTAAAGTGCTGTCAGACCACCCACATCCACGAGACCTAGTACCAATGCGATTCCTTGATGATGCCAGCAACTTGTTACGTTTGTAGAGTTCTGCATAATGCAGATGCAAATTGTGCGCGGGCTTATACTCCATCCTTGAGAGTGGCTGTGTGGATAAAAACGAATACGTTTTTGACGTATAACAGATAACACATGGAGGATGTTTGGGAAAGATATAGACGCAATTCAAAAGGTTGGGAAAAAGACCCAATTGCCAAAGTTCATACTAGAATCTATATGGGTTCTGCTATAACTATAGATGTATCCACATTTCAGCAGTATGAAATAACACATGTTGTAAATTGCGCACAAAATTCGGCTTCAAATAAGTGGTTTTATAATGAATTTCCGAGTAGACATGCGTGCATTGGAGCAATTGACAATATCAACGAAGATATTACAAAATGGTACTCTGATTTTGAATCTACAATGAACAAATTTCTGGCAGATGAGAACTGTAAAAATATTTATGTTCACTGCTATTGTGGTGTTAATAGAAGTGGTTTTCTTCTTCTTATGTATTTGTCTATTAAATTTGGAATGTCGCCAAAGGTAGTAGCCACAAATATTCTTTCACAAAGACCATGCGCATTAACAAATTCTTCATTTAGAGTCCAGGCTATCGAGTATATCAAAAAACATCAGTAGTTAATAATGGCAGATTTAGGCGGAAACTCACTATGGAAAAAACTTGAAAATAAAGCATCTGGCATTGAGACAGAACTTATTGGTCCAGACTACAGTTATGCAGACCATATTACCGGTCCAACATCAATGGGTGTTGGTTCTAATGGTTCATTCGGGCAACTTGGTTCTAACGCAAATGCGGTAGCTTATTATGTAGAATCACTAATTACTGGTAATCCTCCACTCGGAAACCAGTTTTTCATTAATACAGGCGGAATGTGTACAGCTTCAGATGGGTCATTGCAACCAAGATATAATTATGTCAATAACATGTCTTCAGGCGCTGCTGCCTTGCCTCCTTCTATCTCCGAATTAGGTTCAGATTTTAATGGTCTCATTCCAGGAGTAGCTGATGATATTGAAGGCTTAAATCCTCTTCATATGTTTTCTGCTTTAGTTGCGGATGCAAACCCGTCATGTGTTTGTATGTCGTGCCCAGTTACAGGAGGAACTCAAGCAAAATTCGTGAGTAAGGATTTAGACCCAGATTTAACTGGAAGTCAGTGTCAGCAGGTAGATTCGTCACAATGTATGGCATCTACAGAATCCTTTTCAAATGAAACTAGTTTTGTTTCAATAATTCCAACAATTCTTGCCGGTCTTGGAATTTTGTATTTCATATTTTCAGGCAGAAAATGAAGGATAGATAAATGGATAATATTTTTAGAATAAAGAAGTCTAGAGATACAGTTTCAAAAACAAAGGCTAGTGAAACTATGTCTGGAACACTAGATTCTATTCATCAGAATTTAGTATCTGAAATGAAAGATGTGAACATCGAAGAACTAATAAGCCGACAGTCTGAAATTCAAAAAGAATTGGATGATATGAGAGACGTATATAAAGTTACAAAACTTCAGGATGAATTGAGAAGTATAGAAATACGATTAGCACAGAAAGACCCATTAAAGGATTACTATATTCGCAATGCTGACATTATTCTAAAATACTATAGTGGCTCGGATAAAGTTCAATGTATGACCACTACACCTGCCGACCAAAATACATTCGTGAAATATTTAACACAGACAGCTGTAGATACAACTGCTGTTTCAAAAAAAGACTTATACGATGAGTTTACAACACGTATGAAGTTAAATACTGGAATTGAAATTACCGAAAAGACATACACTACTGAACATTGTGACAAATGTAATATTGCTCGTGAAGAATTATCAGAAGAAGGTATTTTAGTATGTCCAAAATGTGGCTCTGAGGAATATATGTTAGTTGTTTCAGATTTTCCGTCTTTTCGTGACCCACCGAAGGAACGCAATAATTATGCTTATAAGAAGATTAACCACTTGAATGAAATTCTAAATCAATTTCAAGCAAAAGAAAGTACTATTATTCCCGATGATGTAATGCATGAAGTAATATGTGAAATTAAGAAACGTCGTATTCAAAATATTGCAGAGTTAAATGAGATTGGAATGAGAGAGATTTTAAAGAAGCTAAACCGTTCTAAGTATTATGAGCACGCAACCCACATCCTCTCTAGACTCAATGGGAATCCGCCTCCGACAATTACGCCGGAAATCGAAGAAAAAATACGAGCCATGTTCCAGGAAATACAGGCACCTTTTTTGCTGTATTGCCCTAATGACCGTACCAACTTTCTTTCTTATTCGTACATTTTATATAAGTTCTTTGAACTTCTAGAATTAGATGAGTATAAAATATACTTTCCTCTCTTAAAAAGCCGCGACCGATTAATAGCGCACGATATTATCTGGAAAAAAATTTGTGAATATCTGAAATGGGAGTTTATTAGAAGTGTTTAGTAGTATTTTCTATCTTTTTTGTAAAGTGGATTGAATGTTGCACCAATTGCTATCCACGCGTTTTCTCTTTTCATAGAAAGAAACTCTTCAACTCTATTTTTGTTAGCCCGCTTTGTCAGGATATCAAGTGCTTGGTCATGAGTAATTCTCTTAATCTTTATTCCACCTGGTAGAACATCAAGACCGAGATTTTTTACAACGATTTTTGCAACTGGTGAAGGCCATGTCTCATGATTGTAGTATTTTGAAGGCATTTTAGCTTTTTATGTTAAAATATTGGACTTATAAAATCCGTTTTCAATCCCAAGACTGCTCTAGCCAGTCAAGATAGAATAGATACTCTTCATATTCATCATCCCAGTCGTCATCTTCAGGATAATCAATCTCGATTGCATCCACATCGTAGTCGTCTTGAATGTTGTAAAATGATTGCATTGTGGTGAATAATACATATTCCTATCAATTACAAATTCGTTTTTAATGGCTTTCCTTAAAAACGGATTAGATATATACTATGAAATGACCATATTATACGACAGAATGCTCACAACAATCTTCAAGCCTTCAATTGACAACACAAACGTTCAGAAGTGTTTTGCACATATCCTCCAAAATATGGATTACAATAAGTATCGCGATGTTCTCTACTCGATGGAACGTTATCCAGGTATTTCACGCAAGTTTGTAGTGTTTGAGTATATACATTCTCCTTCAGACGCTACCGTTCTGCAAGCAGAGTATACTCCAGGAACTCGAGTTCCTATTCATAGTCTTGTTCAGAGTCCAGACTTTCGTACAAATATAATTCGCTTGTTTGGAGATGTTAATTATTATACTCGGCGTAAGCAAGACTTCTCCAAGCCAATTGATGAGCGTCTTACTAATACTCGCCAGCTTGTTGTTGAGTTTAGTCCCAGCGTTGTATCGAATGACGATTATGCAGATATGCCCCCGCTTATTTCTCCTGATAACTCTTATGTGCCGCGCCCAGTTTTGAGTCCAGAGGATAATTATTCTGATATGCCTTCGCTCGATACCACACCTAGTATTCAAACACCATCGTATAACTATATGTATGGAAATGGACTAAACCGGACTATTTGGAGCCCACTTGCATACCCGTATACGTACAATCACCTTACGACGTAAAAAATAATCTAACATTATTCCATGCACAACGTTTTCTACGGAAGATTAATATCATATGCAAAAACTGAAATAAAAAATATAGAACCGCTGCTTGTGAGAGCATATCATGGTTTTTTATTTGAGAATTCTGTAGAAGAAGCTATTAAGCGTCTTGCGGACATACAGTTAACCTTGATAAAGGCAAAAGAATCTTATCTTAAACGTCCACCTACTTCGTCTTAAGTTTTACTTATTTTTGAATTACACATGCCAAGTGTTCAATATGTGATAACTAAATTTTCTTTAAACTAATTCAGTGTAAGTGTTACTGTTAGTACGTCTAATATCGATGATTATGGTAGCATAAATACATATGCCTATTGCTAACAGACCTACAAAAATTGCAATTAACAAATAAGTATCTAGTAGGTCATCCATTATGGGTTATATCAGCATAACCCGTAAATATCACTCTTTAGTTTGCAATCTCCGGAAGGACATTTAACAGAATTAGGCGGACAAGGTGTGTCCTTTTTTGAATCTGGATGAAACGTATCAAATCTTTCCATTAGAGGAAGAACATTACGATATACAAAATAGTTCGCCACCGCAAAAACTACACCGTGAATAAGTGCTTGCTCTCGTAGGGATGCTCTAGGAGGAATACTTAAGTGTACTCCTGGAACAAGAATCATGAATAAAACTGCTTTAAGTAATATATTTACCCACATTTACTTAGTACCAAGAGGATTTAGAGGCATCTTGCTTGCGGGGTCAAATGTAGCGCGCCCAACAGCTACGCAGTCGGGTTTGCCGCCTTGATTTGTTCCCAGAACGTGTCCATTAGGGCAAGTTGCTCCATAATTTCCATACCGCTCAACCACACCCTTGATGTTGTGCCAATAAAAGCGCATTACAAGAGTCGTAACAATGGCAAATAGAACTGCATGAACAACTAAAACAGTAGCAGGGCTTCCATGCGAAGGAATCTTAACAAGAACACCTGGTACAAAGGCTGCAAAAAGAAGCGCAGATAGAAGAGAACTAATTAGGTCCATTTATATTTAACGGCGAGGGAAAACTAGGTGCCAAACAAGGTGGCTTACGACCGCAAATACAATGGCGTGAACACCCGCGACAACTAGCTTGCTACCTCCGGGTGGGAGGCTGACAAGAACACCGGGAACAAGTACAAAGAAAAGAAGCGCATGAAATAGGAGTTTAGCGTACATTTTACTTTTTACGCAAGGTTTTTCTTCGAATATTTCTGAAAAATTGAGCTCGGCGACGAGTTTTTAGTGTAAACTTCTTGGGGTGTTTTTTCACTTCCTTAGCAAACCTTTCTGTGGACATATGATGCTGCTTAGCTTGCTTTGTAAATGCGCCTTCTTTCATATGACCAACAACTTCCTGAATCCATTTACGAGGGCGACCACCTTGTGGCAAATCTTCATCTGCCAATAATGGCATTTATATGTTAAAGAGAATTTCCTGTATTTTTGGGACAAGAGTTACAACCAGGCGTAGTCACTTTTACCTGATTCGAAATAGAATATCCATATGCTAAAGCCCCTATCAAAAACAGAAGTGCTACAATCCAATACATTTGTCTCATACCAAGAGTTTTCACTCAATCGCGATAACACATAGAATGGGAATACCGTTTTATTTTGCAAGTCTTTCAAAGAGTCACAAAGGCATTATAGAAGCCGTCAAGAAAAATCTACTTATGGAGGTAGATGTATTTGTAATTGATTTCAACTGTCTCATTCATCGATATCTAAAAGATGACGAGCCAATTTCATCTATTCTAGAAGCACTAGAATACATTGTCGAAAAGATTTGTAAACCCAAACAACTTATCATTGCTATGGACGGGCTCGTTCCATACGCAAAAATTGTTCAACAACGTTATCGTCGTATGCGTATTAAAGAAGAGCAAGGAACATTTGACCGTAACCAAATCTCTCCAGATACTCCTTATATGCGTGAACTAGAAGTTGAACTAAAAAGACGATTTCCATATGCAATCATTAATGGGACTGGATTAAACGGAGAAGGAGAGCATAAACTTATATATGAACTTCGTAAACTACCGGATATTCAACGACGTAGTATATGTATTTATGGTCTTGATGCTGATTTAATCTTGATTGCTCTACAACACCATAAACTATCAAATCCTTACAGCATGTGGCTACTACGTGAGAGTGCTGAGTTTAATGACCCAAAACTAAAACATGCCGAATTTGCAACATTGTCAATCTGGAAACTCCTTCGTGAACTGCCTATGGATATTGATCAATACATGGCGCTTGGTATTCTTTGTTTTGGAAATGACTTTATGCCAAATTTGGGGATGTTTTCTCTTCGTGAAGATGGATACAATAGAGCACTTCAAACATACTCAGATGCAAAGAATCCAGACCTTACAACGTCTGAGGGAAGGAGGATATTTCTAGAATTTGCTGCAAAGCAAGAAATAGAATTTTATAAAGAGAAAATTGGATTAAGAAAGCGACCAGAAGAAAAGGCTATTCTTGGAAAAGATACTAACCTTTTCTCGTATAAATACGGCCTTCATATCCTAGATGGAGTATCGGATATGTCACCAGTAGTAGAAGCATTTTGGAAGACATTTCATTGGACATGGAGTTATTTTAAGAATAGTGAACCTATTAATTGGTTTTGGGTTTATCCATACAGTGATGCGCCATTGGTATGTGATATTTTGAAGTATTCCGAATGCAGTAAAATTAGTAAAAAGAAGTTGAATTTCAATGTGAATCGTCAACTTCAATTTATTATGCCATCTAGTTCACTTCGTCGTTCAAAGCGCCGTATTTTGTATCCAGATGAACTACATTCTGAAACTCGTAATCCGTGGATGAAACGCCACGACTGGGAAATGAAACCACGCATTTCTCTTCCATGGAATCCAGAATATTCACTTACGACAGTTAGTTTGGTCTCGGATTAAATCTAACAGTTTTAAGTGACATTTTGGAAAATATAGGTCGTCGCACAAGAGGTTCATTTCTGAATGATAAAATATCATCCTCTGCAAAACTAAGAGTAGAATATGATACTTCGCGAATATTCCAATACTCTTCGGTAATCTTTTTCATCTTCGAAACATTCGATAACTGAGAAAAATTTCCTGCCTTAAACTGACCATACAGATAAGAAATATAGTTATTTTTGAAATCTCGTTGTGGAGTATAACTCGTTGCAGTTCCCAACCATTCAATTGCTTGAGCAAGCGTATTTGCTCGAGGTTTATCTAGACGTGTATTCACATTATTATGCATTCGGCAAATTGCAATAAATAGGTCTCGTTTACTATTATCCCATGTAGGGATACCGTGCTTATATTTTCCAAATAACTCTGAGAAGTGTTGATTGCATATATGACACGGAATTGTAAGTGCAAAAGCATTCATATATTCATTCAGAATAGCTTTATCACTAGGCGATGGAACGTCAGGATAACTACTAGCTATAGAATGCAATGTCATCCAACCCATTGGTCCCCATATATTAGACATTTCCAGTTATTATCTAAGAAGAAATGAAACCTGAAAACATTCCGCCTTCTACATTCTTGCGAATTAATTCGATTGGACCCTTTCCACTTGAAATTCCTGCAGAGACAGCCTTACGTCTGACTGCTTCATCAGACATTTTATCAACTTTTTTCTTAATTGTTTTTCTTCTTGCAGAAACACCCGAATCAGTCAACAGACGAATCGTGTGTTTCTTCATCGTTTTTCGTAGAGGAGGATGTCTTGCTGGATCGGATACTGGTTTAATTTTTGATGTTTTTAAAATACTACGAGGAAATGTCTTTAGCGTCTTCTTTTTCTTACCTCCGTCAAGCTTAGGAAGTTCAACCGGCTTAACTGGTTCTTCACCAATCTTGGTAATTTTATATGTAGTCTCCATTGTTAAAAACGAATAAATAGATTTACGAAGAATGCATCGTAGAAAACTACTATGGAGTGGGAAACAATTGAAACTTATTTTCAAAGTCAAGGAATTCCTAAGCTCGTAGAGCATCAAATTGAGTCCTTTGAGGACTTTGTTCGCAATAAGATTCCACTTATTGTAGCATCAACTGCTCCCATTGTAGTATGGCATGAGCAAGATGAAAAGCTAAAGAAATATAAGTATGAACTGCGGCTTGGATTTGAGAATGTAACATATATGAAGCCACGTATTCAGGAAGCAACAGGCCGTATCAAGCCTATGTTTCCTCAGGAAGCACGTGCGCGTAACTTTACATATGCTGCTCAAATGTTTTGTGATATTCGTTTCACCGCTCGCACATACAAGGGAGATACTCTTTCAGAGTTTGATGAGCAAGTCAAAGTATTTGAGGGAGTTTCGCTTGGAAAGATTCCAGTTATGCTTGGGTCATCACTTTGTATTATGAATGACTATCCGCTATCTAAAAATGAGATTGGAGAATGCCCATATGACCCATTTGGTTATTTTCTGATTCATGGTTCTGAGAGAACAATTCTATGTCAAGAAAAGGTGGCAGATAATCGTATTATGATTTTCTACAATAAAAAGACATCTGCCAAATACGATTTCTCCGCCGAGATGAAATCACTTCACGAATCATTTACAACTCCTCCAAAGAAACTTGAAGTACGTATTTCTTCCAAGTTTAATGGACTAGGATATCCACTCACAATGTGTCTCCCTCGCTTTCGCGAAGATATCCCATTGGGTGTTATGTATCGCGCGTTTGGTGTAGAATCCGATGAAGAAATTGCGCAACTTATCTGTCCTACTGGTGAATATATTGAACTTTTGAGTGCAACATTTAAGGAGTGTGCTGATGTAAAAGTCTACACTCGTGAAGATGCAATCACATATCTAACACACCACTTGCAATATGGAACCGCATCAGAAGATAAACATGGATATGTTCGCAGTCTTTTAGAAACAGAGTATTTGCCTCATGTAAAATTTGGAGGTGACACGTCATCAGCAGAGGTTCTCAACACACGCAAGATGCTCCTTACATCTTGGATGGTAAAGCGTCTCATTCTCGCTTCGGAAGGTGTTATTAGTGTTGATGACAGAGATGCCTATCCAAATAAGAGAGTAGTAACAACTGGTGCTCTTCTAACTCATTTGTTTCGTCAGCTATTTCAAAAGGTATGCAAAGATATTCGTAGTAAGTTTGTTCATGAGGTAAACAATGATGTATGGAAGAAGGGAGAAACTGCACGTCCTCTTGAAATTCTTAACGTGAATAACTTGTATAAAATTTTGAAGGTTTCTACTATTGAAGGAAAGCTGAAGCAGGCACTTGCAACAGGAAACTTTACTGTTCAAGGACTTGGAACTTCTGCACCCTCTATGTCTAATGCGACAAAGATGGGCGTTTCACAAGTTCTTAATCGCCTATCATACTCTGCCACACTATCTCATCTTCGTCGAATTCAGACACCAGTAGAAAAGTCGGGTAAGCTACTGGCACCTCGCAAACTTCATGGTACATCATGGGGTTATGTATGTCCTGTAGAAACACCGGAAGGTCATTCAGTTGGTATCGTAAAATCAATGTCAATGTTAACATCTATTACGCAGCATACTCCTGCAAATGTTGTTATTACAGTTCTTCAGAATGTGCCAAATCTACAGTGGGTAAAGAGCTTATCTACAGCATATTCTGGAACAATGGTAGTAGTAAATGGTGTAATTGTTGCATATACTGAAAAGCCAACAGAAGTGCATTCTTATCTTCGAAATGCAAAGCGTAATTTCTCACTTCACCCACATACTGGGATTTCATGGAATGTTCGTGATTATATTATTAATATCGAGACCGACAGTGGACGATTTGTGCGACCATTATTCCGTGTTGAAAATGGCGAGATTCTTCCACCTCCGCCGGAAAATGCAGAATGGAATGACTGGATTCGTTCAAATATTGAATACATTGACCCATGTGAAACTGAAGTTATTCGTGTTGGAATGCTAGCAAGTGAACTTAGCAAGACACATACACACTGTGAAGTTCATCCTACGCTTATTCTGGGACATATGGCATCCAGTATTCCATTTAGCGACCATAACCAGTCTCCACGTAATACGTATCAATCTGCTATGGGAAAACAGGCAATGGGTATATTCGCTCGTAATTACGCAAAACGACTTGATAAGAATGGATATATTCTATGTAGCCCCATGCGTCCATTTGTAGAGACTCGTATGATGAATACATTGAAGACACATGAAATGCCATCGGGAGATAACATTATGGTAGCTATTGGTTGTTATGGTGGATATAACCAGGAGGATTCTGTAATTCTAAATCGTGGTGCTATTAACCGGGGCTTGTTCAGAACACTGTACTATACAATTTATAAAGATGAAGAGCACCGCAATATTGCATCAGGAAAGGAGGAAAAGTTTACAAAGCCTCGCCGAGAAAATACGCGTGGATTCAAGACATCGTCCTATCATGCAGTGAGTGATACCGGTGTACCAATGATGAATGCCACTATTAATGAAAATGATGTTGTGATTGGAAAGGTTACTTCTATTAAGAATGATGCAAATGGATATGCATATCGTGATTCATCTACTACTCACAAAAACTCAGAAGCGTGTCGTGTAGACGGAGTATGGCAAGACAGAAACTCCGACGGATACCCATTTGTAAAAGTGCGTGTTGTTTCAGAACGTGTGCCAGAAATTGGCGATAAGTTCAGCTCTCGTCACGGACAAAAGGGTACTTGCGGTATCATGTTGAATGAAGAAGATATGCCATATAGCGCCAAAGGATTGCGTCCAGATTTAATCATGAATCCACATGCAGTGCCATCGCGTATGACTATTGCTCAATTAATGGAAACGATGTATGGTAAAATTTGTGTTGAGAAGGGAACTCTTGGAGATGGAACGCCTTATTCGCACCTTCAAGTTGGAACAATTCGAGAGCAGTTACTTGAACTAGGCATGCATCCATACGGAAATGAAATTTTGTATAACGGTCAGACTGGTGAAATGATGGAAGCGGAAATCTTTATGGGGCCTACATTCTATCAACGACTCAAGCATATGGTTATTGATAAAAAGCATTCACGAGCACGTGGTCCGATTGTCAGTCTTACTCGACAACCATGTGAAGGACGTAGCCGAGATGGAGGACTTCGTGTTGGAGAGATGGAGCGCGATTGTATGCTTTCTCACGGTGCATCTATGTTTACAAAGGAACGTCTCATGGACGTCAGTGACCCATTCACGACGGGATTTTGCAAAGGTTGTGGGACACTTGCAGTAGTGAATCCTTTGGAGAATATCTATTCATGTGGCACATGTGGAGCACAGACACAGTTTGAGATGAAAACAATTCCATATGCAGTCAAACTATGGTCTCAGGAGTTGGAAGCTATGCATATCGTTCCACGTATGGTATTTGAATAATTTTAGTATACAATGAAAATATTAATAGTAGGAGCAGGACTATCAGGGTCAGTAATAGCTAGAGACATGGCTGAAGGTGGAAACGAAGTTTTAGTTATTGAAAAACGCGACCACATTGCTGGCAATTGCTATGACTATATTGATGATAAAACCGGCATTTTAATGAATAAATATGGAGCTCATCTTTTTCACACAAATTCGGAACAAGTGTGGGAATATATAAATAGATTTTCAGAATGGATAAGATGGGACCATGAAGTTGTATCTTATGTTGAAAACAAGCTTGTACCAATCCCAGTTAATATAACTACAGTAAACCAGCTATGTGGAACTTCAATTACCAATACTGAAGAGATGGATAAGTGGCTTAAATCTGTTCAATATTCGGGAGAAATAAGAAATAGTGAAGACATAGCAATTTCTCGTGTAGGCAAAGAAATATATGAAAAACTTTTTAAACCATATACGATTAAACAATGGAATAAAGATCCAACAGAGTTAGACCCATCTGTTTTAGCTAGAATACCTGTTAGAAACTCATTCGATACGAGATATTTTTCAGATAAGTATCAAGTATTGCCAAAGTATGGATATACAAAATTTGTTGAATCTATACTAAATCATAAAAACATAAAAATACAACTAAATACAGACTTCTTTGAAATTAACTCAAGTAATTATGACCATGTTATATTTACTGGGCCAATAGATAAATATTTTGAATCAAGTGGTCTTCCAAAGCTTGAGTATAGATCTATAAATTTTGAAATACACAGACTCAGTAATTATGGATATTTTCAACCAAAACCAGTTGTTAATTATCCAGAAACAAACGTTGACTTTACTAGAATTGTTGAATATAAACATTTTTATAATCAAACATCTGACTCTACGGTAATCGTGAAAGAATTTACGACGGATAAGGGAGAACCATACTATCCAGTTCCAAATAAACAAAACTTAGATTTATATGAAAAGTATCGCATTCTTGCCAATAAAGAGTCAAATGTACATTTTGTAGGAAGACTAGCATCATATAAGTATTTCAATATGGATGACGCAATATTAAATGCCTTAAATTTTAAGATTTAAACATATGTTATTTTAAGTAGCAAATGTCATCGGCCAATATATGTTTTATTACCGCAATTTATGGAAATTATGAAGCATCTTGTAAAAAATTTGTAACACAAACAGTAGAGACAGACTTTATTTGTTTTACGGATGACCCTAATATTATTAGTAATGGGTGGATAGTTGATACAACACCCTATCATTTAACTAATAAAAGTCCTCTCGATGATGATTCGTATAATAACTCATTGTGCAATAATAGTCACACATTTAATGTAGCAAAATACTATAAACAGGCATTTAGAAATATTCCTAGACTTGAAAAATATGATGTAGTTGTATGGTTAGATGGAACTGTTGAAATTTATTATGCAAAAACAAGCGAGTATTTGCTAAATAATATTTATAAACACAAAATTATAGGATGGAGTAATGAATATCGAAATGGTGAAATGGCAAGAGAAGTTGCGGGTTCAATGTTTTTTAGATATACAACAACATTCTGGAATGGGCAACATCAGCCTATACAAGATGTACAAAAGCAGTATATGTATTACTTAGAAGATGGATATACTGATGAATTCTTTAAAAAAATGAATTCAAGTAATCCTGATTTTGGAATATGGATTACTTGTTTTGTAGCATTTCTTAAAAATGATCCAGAAGTTAAGAATTTTCTAGATCTATGGTATTTGCAAACACTAAAATATACAACTCAAGACCAGATCTCATTTTCATATGTATGTCAAAAAACTAACCTAATACCAAATACTTTACCAAATCATGAAGTACATAGTCTTAGAACTACTGAACGCACAATGTTTTACATAAAGCGTAATCACGGAATATAACAGCGCATATGTTTCAAGAATTATATTTGAGTATCGGACTATAATATAATGGAGTTCCAAGCAGAGTATTCTGTATTTGAAAATTATATCAAAGACATCATACTAAAGAATGATTTTTCAAATTTTAAATCACATCGACACTTTACATATATGTTAGAACATGTCACTGAGCCACAGGGCAGGGAATATCTTAATTTATTATTAAAAATCCTAAGCATAGATGAGATTAACGTTTTTTGTGACATGAATGATTCAATCGGGAATCCAAAAATACATAAGTATGGCGCTGTAAAATGTTCCACGACTAGTTTAAGATATCTTTATCATGCATATTTATGTTTAAAACATCTAGAAACTACAGGATTAAAAGATATTGTAGAAATAGGCGGAGGTTATGGGGGTCTTTGTTTGGCGATTAACTTTTTATGTAAAAAATTAAAGATAGATATTAATTCATACACACTTATTGATTTGCCGTATGTTGCACAACTTCAAAGAATATACTTATCAAATTTTGACATCTTGTTTGAATATAACAGTATAGATTCAACATTATTTGGAGAAGATTTAAACAAAAGCAATCTTTTCTTAATTAGCAATTATTCATTTAGCGAAATTTTACCAGAATTTCAAAAAAAATATATACAAAAACTATTTCCAAAAGTTTCTCATGGGTTTATAACCTGGAATCATGTTCCTGTATTTAATTTTGGTTATGAGTGTGTGATTGAACCGGAAAAACCATTAACAACGGACATTAATAAATTTGTTAAATTTTAATTCTACACTTTATTATCACCACAAAATAATGATAACAATAACTCTTCTTGGAGGAATTGGAAACCAGTTGTTTCAGTTGGCATTTCTGGAGTATGTTACACGCTTAAACAAAAAGCCTTTAGCTATTTCTGACCTGAATAGCCCATCAACGGGTCATAGCAGTATCAAATATTATGAGACAATCTTTAAACACTGGACGCATTTTTATAGAAGCGTAAACCTGCCAACTGTTCGCGAAAATACGAAAATGAACTATCAAGATTGGTCAAATTTATCAAATTGTAAATTAGTTGGATACTTTCAAAGATATGAATATATACCGAACGATTTTATTAGCAAATTATCATTTGATGAAAGTATTTTAACGAAGTATCCCGATATCTCGTTGAAATACTTTATTCATATACGTGGAGGCGATTATAAAAATAACTCATTTCACCAATTGAATCTTACAAACTACTATAAGAAATGCTTAGAACTTTGTAAGGGAAATGATTTTGTAATATTTACGAATGACATTCCATATGCTAAGGAAGTGTTACCGACTTATCCAATAATAGAAGAGAATGAAGTGGACACTCTTTTACTTATGTCTAAATGTAGAGGATGTATTTGTGTGAACTCTACATTTTCATGGTGGGGAGCATTTTTGAACCCAAATCGTCCAATTTACTTTCCCGCTAAATGGTGGAATGACTCTTCGATGGATTCAAGCGGTTTATACTTTCCACAATGCAATATTGTTGATTTATAATGGATAGAATCCAAAGAGTTATATATATAAATCTACAACATAGAACCGACAGGAAAGAACAGATAGAAAAAGAACTATCTGTGTTTCCAGAATACAAAATTATACGATTTGACGCAATTTATGAAAAAACAAGAGGCCATCTTGGCTGCTCAAAGAGCCATATTGCAGTTCTTGAAATGGCAATTGCAAATAAATGGGGTAACTATCTTGTAGTGGAAGATGATATGTTATGGAATAACTTTGAAGCCGGTTCTCAAATTCTAAGTAAGTTATATTCTAATAACCCAGATGTAATTGTATTAGGCGGAACAGCTGTCACATGTGACCCGGTAACTTATAAGCTAAATAAGTGTCATTGCACAACAGCTTATTTAGTTTTTGAACATTATTATGAAACACTACTAACAAATTTCAAAGAAGGTGCTTCTCTTTTAGAAGAAAAGTATAATCATGTGACTCCATATGCAGTTGACCAACATTGGAATATATTACAACAAAAAGATAATTGGTATATTGTGTATCCAATTATGTGCTTTCAACGAGCAGGATATAGCGATATTAACAAACGACATGAAGTCATAAAAAATGTTAGTGATTCTGGGAAACAACTTGGTGTTTTTTTAAAAAGATAATAAATAATGTTCAATAAGTATTTCATTGAGTTTCTTGGAGTGACAACAATTGTCTATGCAAAACTTCTGACAGAAGGAGATCCAACTATTATGGCACTAGTCTATTTTGCGATGTTTAGTATTGCAAGAGGTATAACAACAGGTTATTTTACACCTCTTGGAAGTCTAGCCTCCTGGTTAATAGGTCGTTCTCCAAATAGTGATTTTATGTGGAATGTTGTAACACAGTTTATTGCAACTATTTTTGTTGCTCTAACTTTCTTACCTGTAAAGACTTACATGGAGCATATGTAGTATAATTAATATGAGCCTATACGTATACGTACCGGACGATGATCTACGATGGGCTATGGAGCAGCACTTGAAGACACGTCGTTGGACTGACTCAGGGTTTGACCTTTTGTCTTCACGACAAACTCTTGATTTTAGTAATAACCGACATGGTGTTGAATTGAAGTTGGGTGCTCATTTTGCAGCTCTTGATGAAAATGAGAATCCTGTTCCTTATCTACTTCTAGCTCGTTCATCGACTTCATTGACACCTCTTCGCATGTCTAACCAAATTGGTCTTGCAGACGCAGGATATCGAGGTGAACTTATTGCTCGTGTTGATTGTGTTTCAGATGCCACAGAATATGTTATAGAAGGCGGACGTCGTCTTTTTCAAGTAGTTCAACATAACTGGCTTCCTTGGAAGAATATTATTTTTGTTAAGAATCTAAGTGAACTTCCAGCTGCTCCAGATAACCGTGGAGACGGTGGTTTTGGGTCTACTGGTAACTAAACTTTTAATTTATAAAAATGTTTATTGTTCGAAGTTTACCACAATCATTTGGGAGTGGAAAGGTTGTTTATACATTAAAATTTTGGGATAATCGGATGATGGTGGAATGTTCGGATGGAACAAAATCTATTCAGCCCATGCCTGCTTCATTTTCATGTAGAGTCGACCAAACACAAGATGCTGAAGTTATGATTGTTACAAATGGAACTCATTCATCACAATATGTTCGATTCCCTATAGGAACATATGATAAGATATTGGAGAACTTATTCAATTTTAAAGGAGGAGATTTACTTATTTTATAAAACCAACTTACGGATTAAAACTAATGAAATGATATCATGGATGATTGCTAACCAATATCCATTATACCACGATGTTTGAAATCCATATACTGCAACTAAAGCAATCGAAAAACCACGAAGCACAGTATTTAGAATTGGGTTAGCAAATGGAAACAACCAGAAGTTCATTTGTAAGTATATGAGAATCGAGGTCGTTGCGACTTTTTTTGCCGTATAAATTTTTCTTGCAGTAAATCATAACAACAAAATGGGTGGTGGTTTAATGCAACTTGTAAGCTACGGTGCTCAGGATGTTTACATTTCCGGCAATCCCCAGATCACGTTCTGGAAGATTCTTTACAAGCGTCACACGAACTTCGCGATGGAGTCCATTGAAGTGACCTTTAACGGCCAGGCGGACTTCAACAAGAGCGTAACGGCTGTCATCAACCGTAATGCGGACCTCATGTACAAGACATACGTTCAGGTAACGCTTCCTCAGGTTGGCAACCTCACCAGCACCCAGCAGTTCCGCTGGCTACACTACATTGGTCACCGCCTCATCAAGCAGGTTGAGGTTGAGATTGGTGGCCAGCGCATTGACCGCCAGTATGGTGACTGGATGCAGGTTTGGACCCAGCTTGCCACCGAGTCTGGCTCAGTCCGTGCTCTTGATTCAATCATCGGCAACACGCCCGACCTTGTCCTCCTCAAGAACGCGAATGGTACGCCCCTCAACCAGCCTTGCTCTGCTGGTGAAATCACGGCGTCATGCCAGGGCTTCGCAGGTACCCCCGCGAAGACGCTTTATGTCCCCCTCCAGTTCTGGTTCTGCCGCAACCCCGGTGTCGCAATCCCCCTTATTGCGCTCCAGTACCACGAGGTTCGCGTCAACGTGCAGTTCGAGACCCAGGCGAACTGCGTGTACGCCACAAACGGTGTCAGCGTTGGCTCACTTGCGGCTGCGTCTCTCTACGTCGACTACTGCTACCTCGATACGGAGGAGCGCCGCCGATTTGCGCAGCAGAGCCACGAGTACCTCATCGAGCAGGTGCAGTACACTGGTGCGGAGTCCATCACGAGCTCTTCCAACAAGATCCAGCTCAACTTTAACCACCCCGTAAAGGAGCTCTACTGGGTAGTCCAGCGTGATTCCTTCGTGAACTGCGGCACTGGCGGTGATGTAGACACCTACCTAGGTGCCCAGCCCTTCAACTACTCAGACGATTGGGATACCTCCGTTCCCCTTCTCTCCGTGTTCACCGATGATGGTACGGCCGATATCCCCGTGTCTGCCGGTGGCGTGACTCAGACTCCCACTACCCACTCTAACTACCTCCTCGCGAAGCTCATTGTGGATTCCGGCGTCCGATGCGACGGAAAGAACCCTGTTGAGGTTGCGAAGCTCCAGCTCAACGGCCAGGACCGCTTCACTGAGCGTGAGGGCTCATACTTTGACCGTGTGCAGCCTTACCAGCACCACTGCCGCACCCCTTCAACGGGTATCTGCTCCTACTCCTTCGCTCTTCGCCCCGAGGAGCACCAGCCTTCCGGCACATGCAACTTCTCCCGCATTGACAAGGCTACCCTTCAGCTCACTGTGTCCGTCAACACGGTGTCTGGCAGCCGCACGGCCCAGGTTCGAGTATATGCGCTCAACTACAACGTGCTCCGCGTAATGTCTGGCATGGGCGGTCTTGCATACTCCAACTAAACGTACAGTTGTTACACTGTATATTTATTGGTGTTAGTACTTAATTGAAAAAATAATTAATAACAATTGATGTCATAAATATGAAATCAATTGTGATAAATATATAATGTGGGAATTTGTAGATAAAATAGTTTATATAAACTTAGACCATCGTAGTGATAGAAGAGACCTAATGACAAAATTTTTTGCTGATGTAAAAATTCCCTTAGATAAGGTTGTTCGATTTTCTGCTATAAAGCGTACAAACGGAGCTCTTGGCTGTCTTGAAAGTCATACGGAAGTTCTAAAATTAGCAAAGCAAAATGGTTGGAAAAATACCTTGATTTTAGAAGATGATTTAGAATCCTTTCACTTTGAAGAAGGATACGATAAGTTAGAAGAATTAATGAAACTCCCAAAGTGGGACGTAATCATGATTTGCGGATGGTATTGGAAATTTGATTTTCCTAGAATATACAGTGCTGCAAACACTGGTGGATATTTAGTAAATGAAAATTACATTGATACGTTACTTAGAAATCGGGCAATTTCGGTAAATGCGTTAAGAAGAGGAGTTGGATTTAACTTTAGGAATCCTAAGTATAATGCCGATGTAAGTTGGAACTCGCTTCAAAAAACAGATTTATGGTATGGAGTTCAACCCTGTTTATGTAGACAAGTAGATGGGTTTAGTGATATAGGAAACCGAGTCATCAAATCAAGCAAAGTAATAGGTGAAGGAGACCGACAGATAAAAAAAGAGGTTTATGGATAAATGCCAACCCGAAAAACTCAACGCGTGGGGTCTCGTGCTAAGGTAATGCATGGTGGTGCGGAGAAGACTGCTGGAGGTCTTACAAAAGATGACTTGATGTACAATAAGAGTGGTCGCATTGTTTCAAAAAAGAAGCATCACACTATGCGACGAAAACTGGACTAATAGTAATCTAATTTGATTAAAACGCAACCATGTATAAATCATGCGGACTTAAAAGAGGCTAGACTGAAGTTCTTTGAAACAAAGGTTTTAAACGCAGCGGAGTAAACAGACTAAATGCCCGAATATATTGTAGAAGCAAAAACAGTTCAAACTGGGGCAATACGAACGCTCAAAGAGGCTATTAAGTGTATTCTCGTTGAGATGAGCCTTATTTTTGACAAGGAGGGGATACGTATGGTAGCGATGGACAATACTCGTACAGTTCTAGTTCACTTTCGTCTATATGCTGAAAAGTTTGAAAAATATGAATACAACCATAACACTCCCAAGTTTGTAGTTGGAGTTAATACTGACCATTTGTATCGAATTGTTCGAACTGCGACAAATGATGACACAATCACATTCTATGTTGATGCCGCGGATTCAAATTCACTAGGTATTCTTCTTGAGGATGGTGAAAAGAAACAGGTAACTCGGTATAAGCTAAACCTTCTTGACCGAGATGAACCCGATATTCAACTTCCTGAAACTGAGTTCTCTACCAATATTACCATGCCTTCTCTTGATTTTCAAAAAATTTGTCGTGATATGACACTTCTTGGAGCAAAAACAGTAGAAATTAAGAATGTGGGGTCTTCTCTAACATTTTCGTGTAAAGGTCATTTTGCTTCACGCACTACAGTTATGGGAGATTCTGAAAGTGAATTTGTCATTCAAAAAAAGACAAACGATGAGATTGTAACGGGTAATTTCTCACTTCCACTTTTGGTTCTTTTTACAAAGTGTACAAATCTTTCTAATAATCTTGAGATTCATATGAAGAATGACTGGTTTTTAATGATACGGTATGTAATCGCAAATCTTGGAGATATTAAGCTTTGCTTAATGAACTGTTCTGCATAATAGAATACCCTATTAATCCCTCAGAAATATCAATCCATACATTCATTTCATATGGGTCTATGAGTTGGTAACCTATAAATAATGCTAATACAATAGGATATATACTGCCAATCATTCCAAAAGCTACATGCCAAAAAGAGTTCCACCCATCTGCAAATAAGGCACGCATTATAAATTTATGCCATAATACTCATGGGCGTATAACGATATTCTACCAATAAATGCCATAGTAAATGATGCGATTGAGATTGTTTCTGCTATTAAAATATTTTCAATAAACCTATCAAGCGGTATATCGAATAACCTACTTATGTCATTCACTAATTGAAAAAATGGTGATTTACCATTTGTTAATTTTTCTTCAGCTACGATTGATATACATACTTTAAGTATAATATGCTGAAACCATATTATGATGAGACACAATAATACACTACCTTGTAGCCATAACGCAGGATATATTGTGTGAGAAACAAAAAGTAATATAACAATTATCACCGATATCATAAAATGTATTACTCCTAAAACATATCCAATCACTTCTCCATCTGTTGAAATCCACTGAAATAAAAAACTTACCAAGAATCGTAAGTTAGATTCTAAATAATTCACTACTTTTTCTTTATCAATGTCAAGAATAAACCGCATTATATTTACTTGGGTCTTGCTTTATGGGCTGTATACGTAACATCTTCTCCAATTTTAAATCCAGCCATTCCAGGATTAATATAACTATTTTCTGAAACTGTTGTAGTAGTATTCCAAACTTTAATAATTGAAGCTGGACCCTTCGGAGAAATGGTAATGCCAACAAGAGTTTCTTTACGATGGATTAGAAACTCATTTGTTATACAATGAACCATTAGGTCAACAAATGTATTATATGCTACCGGTGCTTCCACTTTCTTAGACCATGCACCTCCTGCTTCATTTTCTATAGCATCCCACAGTGGCTTGAATCCACGTCTCATGAAGAAGAACATACCTGATTCCCATGCCTCTTTTGAAATTGAATCTATAATTGTCCAGAATTGTTGAGGAGTACTGATATCTGCAATCTTGATGTAGCTTTCGAAGGAGTAATCCTTGTTGTCGGGGTCATGATACCACAGAATCCAAGAATATTGGAGTTTTGTGGTCTCTATTTCTGAACCCATTTGTAATACTAATAGGGTAGATTCTATCTATATATGAAACGGATTCGTTTTTAACAGAATCGAAATACTAGTAACTATTACAATGAGCCTAACAATTGCACAAGTGTATTCGGTTCGTTGTGGAGCAAAACTCTCTTTGCCAAAAAGCGTTCAAGACAATATTGCAAAGCTCCGTATTACTCCGGTAGCCTACAAGCCATTTCGTCCTCCCCCAAAGCATAATTCATATCGCCCTAGGTATGAGCCAAAGGCAACTACTCCTGAAAACTGGAGAGAGAAAAGCCTAGTAGCCTACGTAAGTAAACTTACAGATAAGGGAGATGCCGACTACTTTGCAATGTTCGGTATTATGAACAAACTTTCAGCTGCTAATCTAAAGAAACTTGCAGAAGAAGGTATTGAAATTCTACGAAAGCGTGACCAAGAGTTTCGTCTTCGTGTCACCAATCTTATCTTTGATAAGGCAATTTCAGAGCATATGTTTGCAGGAGTTCTTGCAGATTGCGCTGTAATCTTTCAGAAAGAGTTTCCTGAAATTGCCGAAGACTTCACTATTCAAGCGCAGATGTTTACTAAACTTTACGACATTAATACGACACTTACCTATCCTCAAGTAATGGAGACAGATTATGAAGATAAAGTCGTTCAGTGGATGAAGCAAAAAGAGAAGAGGCGCGGATATGCTAAGTTTCTAACTCAGTTATTTGTTCGCAATCTCATTTCCGAAGAAGTGATAACCGCATGTGTAGAAGATGTAATTGCAGAAATGTCTATTGCTGCAAAACAGCCAAAAAGTGAACAGACAGAGGAAAACACAACTCAGTATGTTGATTTTCTATTCGAAAGTATTAAAGTACTTCCCATATCTGCAAAAACTCTTCGAGAGATAATTAAGACAGCTCTTTCAAATCTACTAGCTCTTCCTCGACCCGAACTACCCAGCCTTTGCATGCGTTCACGCTTTCGTATGGAGGACACGCTAAAATGCGTTTAGGAAAGACAATAACAAACGATTCGTAGAAATAAATGGCACTACCACCTGCAAGTGTTTTACTACGAGCAGCTCAACTCGCTGTTGATGAAGATAAGCCAATTTACCTTGACTATTTCCGTGATAGTCTTGAAAAGAAGTGCTGTATCGGAGTTCAGGCTGATAACACAAAATATTTAGTAAAGTCTGATAGCGAGTATACTTCAACAATCCAGAGTGTTTTTACATGTGAGAATTGTTATATCGTTGCTACTGAAAATAGTTTATATATCCTTTCAAAAGAGATTCCTGTAAAGAAGATTCTTGGGTCTACAGCAAACTAAGTAAATTATATAATGTTACAGTATCCACCACCACACTATATACTTTTTGAACCTCTTAATGATATAGAGACTCAAAAAGTGTGGAAAGACTATAAGCAACTTCACAGTAAAGAATGTGAATTTGCAGAAATAGATGCCGCAGAAATAAATACAGTGGATACATTTTCACCTTGGTTTTATAATTGGATTTCTCAGGTGGCCGAAAAGCAGGAAAAGCGTATGCGTATCTTAATAGTTTGGCATTCTGAATTTCTAACTTTTTCATGCCAACAAATGATTCGACGTTCTCTAGAAGAACGGTCTTTTAAATGCAGAGTTTGGTTTCATGTAGAGGACCCAACAACAATACAGCCTGCAATTCAAAGTCGATGCATTGTAAAACGAATGCCAACAAATATACATAAGCCAATCATTAAACAATTATGAAAATTGAAGTGTATACGGATGGAGCTTGCTCGAATAATGGTAAGAAGGACGCAAAAGCTTCTTGGGCTTTCTACTTTCCAGAGCACAAGTCTCTTTCAAAGGCTGCTCGTGTTCCAGAAGACCAAACGCAGACCAATCAACGAGGTGAATTAATGGCAATTAGTGAAGCCGTAAAATCTGCAGAGAGCACATTTCCTCTTTTGGAAACTGAACTAAAAATTTATACAGATTCGATGTATTCTAAAAACTGCCTTACAAACTGGTTATCATCTTGGGTTGCAAAAAACTGGAAAACATCTCAGGGTGGTGATGTGATTCATCGCGACCTGATTGAAGACACGTCGAAACGTCTTTCTAGGTTTAAGTCTTACAATATTACTTATGTTAAGGCTCACACGGGTGGAATTGATGAACAGAGTCGTAATAATCATATTGTAGACCGAATGGCTTCGAATATTATAAATCCTGAAGAATTCAAAGAGATTGTTTCAAATGGCGAAGAAGCTATTGAAGGATGTCCTCTAAAACTTATGGGTTCACCAATTGGAGAGCGAGAATTAGTACGATGGTGTATTCTAAACCTAACAAAACTCGATGAGAATGAACTAGACAAAGCACTTATTTCTGCATTTATAAAAACCGTTAAGAAGAAGGGATTTGGTGTAGAAAAACAACGTCTTCACCGAAGCACTTTATATCGACTTAAAACGGATAATGGTTTAATTAAGGAAGATATAACAATAACAAAAGAAGAATGAGTATCACAGCCTATCACTTTTGGTCACCGACATGTGCACCATGCAATGCAATTAAGCCTTCGATAGAAGACCTTAAGGAAGAATTTCCTTCAATTATTTGGGTTTCTGTTAATACTCATGACGATAAAGAGGGCATATCTTCAAAATATGGAGTAACAGTTGTTCCAACAATTGCAATTGAGGTATTTGATAATGATAAATTTATTTCACTAGAAAAGCATTCGGGTACTAATATCGCAGGATATTATCGAATTATTCGTAGTGGTCTTCGGACTATTAAACAATTGTAGATGTGACTAATTCACCATCCTTATATGCTTCGCAGACAAACTGGTCATCATCATTTACTGGAGCAGATGTATCAGTTGGAGCACCAACGGCTAGTGTTTTAGAAACAGTTTTACTCTGTAAAATTGGAAGACATGATGTTCCAGTTGTGTTTAACACTGTTCCATCAGGACACTTTGGACCAAAATTTGTTGGTGTTGGAGAAACACTGCTTGCAGAGCTAGATGGAGTGAAACTTTTTTGAATAAAATATGAAGATGTTGCAAATATAATTGACATAACTAAGGAAATAATAGTAGAATATACGCCATATTTATACGGAGCTAAACAGTTATTTTTGTACATAATGAAAGTTTGTGCTACAAATACAGCACTGGTAGTGGCTCCTAATGCTACGCTTTGACTTGTTCTACCTGTATCCCACAGTTCAATCATGAGATACCAAAGAACTGTCATTGACATAACAATGCCTTGAGGAGCAGTCTTATTCTCAAGCCATTCAAACCCGGGTAATGAACACATATTAGTCGCACCACCTTTCTGCTTTTTACGGCCACCTAAGAATGGATTACCTGAATTTTCACGACCGGTGGTCGCAGTTTCGGACCTTTCACGAACAGCATCTTCTGCGAATGGATTCCTTTCAGCAGCAGCTGCAACTACAGGAGCGGCAGCGGCGGCAGCAGCAGCTGGAGCAGCTATCTGAGGTAATGTAGCTGCGGCGGCAGCAGGAGCGGTAATAAAAGGGTTAGTGGCTGCAGCAGCAGGAGCGGCAATGGCGGCTGCAATAGGAGCTGCGGCGGCAGCGGCACCTACACCAATTGCGCCAACCGCAGCTTGCGCAGCAAGTGGAAGTTTTAGAAACTGGTTTCCAAGAAAAGAAAACACACTTACAAGTGCATCAATGACTGGTTCACCTACAACCTTATTCACAATCATTCCTACTAATGCAGTAATTCCTGCGACCGAATAATGATAACTACTATTCATTAAATCCGCAATAAAGCCATATGCAAAAAGAGTGTTTGGAAGATATAGAACCATTAAAGATAAAAAGTCAAGTCCACTGTTTGGCGAAAGACTATTCAACGCACCTTCCATCCAAAGTTTATGAGTGAAAGCAGCCGAAACTACGAGAAATAATATTGCAAATATCACAGCAGAAATTCCACCGGAGTCCATTGCTTATTCTCACGATACAAAATCATGAGAAACTACAAATGAGTATCTATGGGTCAAGTTCTTCATGGGGTGACCAGTGTACAAGTTCTGAGCAAAGTCCTATTAACCTTTCTCATTCTGGTTCAAAGCCATGTGACCTTCTATGTGAGCTTACATTTGATGACGCATACATCTCTCAGGCCAATGTAATAATATCAGATGAGGGTCTAATCCTTCAGAGCCAGACTGGACTAGGAAGCTGTAAGTTTGCAGGAGAATCATATTCATGCAATAGTCTTCTAGTTACGCATCCGAGTCATCACACCATCGAAAATATCCAGGCGGATGCAGAAGTAGTTGCCATGTTTAGCAGTCCTACATCCGGAATGCTCTGCGTAAGTTCATTAGTCCGAGTAAATCCTAACCCTACATCATCTTTGCATTTCTTTAATGCATTTGTTCCATATGCGAATCCAAATACCGAGAGCACATCAATAAGCTTAGGTGAACAGTGGGGTCTTTTCATGATGGTTCCTCCAGCAGGAGCATACTATGTATATGATGGTTCAATGGTTGTTCCTCCATGCCAGAAATGTAAGTGGGTTGTCTTCAAAAATATGATTAACATTGATTCATCCGATTTTGCATTCTTGGTAAAAAATGTTATACCAGGTTCTCGCCCTATTCAACAAGTTGGTAATCGTGAAGTTTTTTTAAATGATGTTGACCAGTTACCGGGAGGACCCATGCCTCATGATGGAAAAACATATATGCGATGCAAGCGTTCTGGAAAGAAGCCCGATGTAAAACCTGTAGTTTCTGCTGGTATGCAAAATGCAAAGCGAGACGCTGATAAAAAGAAGAAGCACTGGGCTCAAGAATGGTTATCCAATCAAATCGCAGTGAATGGTTGGATGGAGATATTTAGTGTAATTATGATGATTATTTCTGTCTCTGCTGGAATCTATTATGGTTGGAGTCAATCTAAGGGTCCTTGGGGGATGTACCTAGTTCTACAGACGCAAAAATTAGCCGCATATCTGCGTTCCTTTTTTATGAAGCCAACCGCTCCTATTTTTACATCTGAATCTTCTATTTAGTTTAGCGGCGTTCATCCCAGCATGTTTGGTGCTCCTCAGTACCTCCCCATACTGTTGCATCATCATCCTCATCAACCTCTCCACCATATTTGGCTTCAAGCTCATCAAAGGTAAGCTCACGCTTCTCCTTGCGAGGCTTTCGTGTAACAGTATTCCACTCACCCTCATCGTCAACAGATTTCTTAACAGGGCGAGGCTCAAAGATTTCTTCCTCTGGCTCGGCAAAACGGCGAACATTGTGAAAGCGCGGGAGTGAAAAGCTAATTTCATGCTTCTCCTCCTGGACAACTTCATTCTCGCGGTCAGTTTGCTCTTTCCACTCGGCCGCAAGTTCATTGAACTTACGACCATCCCAGCTCATCTGTCGAGTAGCCCCGTTTCCAAGTGCAGGGAAGTTTTCCTCCGTGCGTTCAAGGCCACGTTCTGCTCGCCTTTGCATTTCTGCAAGTTCAGCCTTCTTTTCATCTTCCTCAATCTCCCATCGAGGTTTAGTATATTGCCTTCTCTGTGGGCGTGATGTACGTTGAAACGGATTTTTGGTTTCCATTGTTTGATTCTTTCTAATGTGTGGCGGTACGTATGACATTTTGTATGTAGTATATTCCACATTTTGGCATTCAAAATCCGTTTTCCATTTTCATATCGAAAACGAAAGTATTTAAGATGACTACATCTTTTAGCAAAATGACAAATGGAGTTGTTATTTCTATAAATGGTTCAATTGGAGACATTCAGGTTCCTGCAAAAACTCCTGATGTCCTAGAGTGGATTCGCAAGAAGTATAAGAATTCTGAGATTCAATTTCAAGGAAAAATTCAAGACCCTGTTAAAGATACACATTGGCTATCTATATTTGCTGCTGTGAATGGTTCGGAAGAAAATATTAATCAGCATATCCTTCCTTCTCCATTTGATGAGGAATCATATACTGGACAAATAGTAATTCTTGCCACCGAGTCTGAACAGCAGGATGAATATGATACAAATATTTCATCATATATAAATCTCAAGGCAGACCATTATGAAACTGTTTATCAAGAATGGACACTAGATGAAAGTATTTCAGATGAAGAGATTGTAGAAAATGATGACGAGGAAGAAGATGAAGTTGACATTGAAGAAGAAGAGGAAGAAGAAGTTGTAAAGGAAATTATACATGTAGCACGTCCTATTCAGACACATTCTAAAAATGTCTTTGTTGAATGTGCAATTCGTGATAAAGTCGTAGAAAACTTTGGAGAATTTGTTGATTCTCCTACGCAACTAGAAGAAGCAATACTTCATGTAGTTTGTGAGCAAGCAATTAAGGAAAACATTGAAATTGATTGGAACAATCGTGTATTCTGGAATATGTATCGTAGTCGCGCAATCTCATTTTATGAATATATGAGACGTGGCACTGATATTGACTGGCTACATAAACTAAAAGATGGAGACATTACATATCGCCAATTTGCAGAAATGAATGCAGTTGATTTATGCCCATCTATGTGGAAGAATTCAATTGAAAAGATTATTGAATCTGAAAAGAAGCTTTACGCCAAGAATGAGAATGCAGCTATCTTTATGTGGTGTTCCGCCTGCAAGAAAAAGACTAAATGCGACTATTATCAGATGCAGACTCGATCAGCGGATGAACCAATGACGACGTTTGTAACGTGTTTAGAATGTTCGAGACGTTGGAAGTTTTAGGTGTTTCTTCTACATCTTGACCATGAACTAAAATAGGGTCTAATCCATTCGTAATTTCAGGTTTCTTTACATCTGGTGTTGTTTGTCCAAATTTTTCTTTGAACTCAGCAATTATAACGTCTGGTATTTGTGGGCTTGTTTCGTTGAGTCTGTCACATTGGTCACGTATTACTTTTAGCATATCTTTTGGAGCCATGCGTTCTTCTCTTGGAAGGGCTAATTCAATGAGAATAAATCTATATACTTTTCCATATGTTAATGCGGCTATACGATGAGATTCTGAACGCTTTGACCATGCAAAAAACCCGCCTACAGTATTCATCATAGCAACACTCAAACTTGTGACTCCAATTAATATGTTTCCAATTTTGTTATCCGAAAATAGTGATTCCGACCCAATTGACCCTGCGCCCGCCAATGTTGACATTATTATCACTGGAAGGCTCAAATATGTATTTAGTTTAGTATATCGTTTTTCAGATTTATTGTGTAACCACTGAAAGCAAAGCGAACGTTCACCTTCGTCTGATAAAATACGCTCAAGCTGCTTATTCCACGTTATTTCGTGTTTACCACTCGATTCATCCATTATAATTTATGGTATTTAATTAATGGTTTGGATATATGAAAGTCCGCCTTTTACAAAACGGGAAATACGCGCATATAAATCTATACGACGCAAATTAAAGGACAAAGTTTTCACAGATAAGTTGATTAAGATAATAAGTTTATATGTTTATTTGAAACGCAGCAAATTCACTACAACGAAAGATATTATTGAATCTGCTTATTATGATAAGGCTAAAACCTTACCTATATTTGATGAGGCAACTGCTAAGAAAATCTTAAATGCATTGCATCAAAAAGGTGGCGATTCACAATATCCATTTACAGATTTAGCTGTCAAAGGTATTTTGAGAGATTATACACCATCTGAGGTTAGTGCTCCCGTAGCTTCGACATATGGGTTATTAACTGGAACTATTGATACACTGAAGAATAATATACCATTTGCCGATTTAGTAGTAGAGACAGTGCAATTAGCCTCTGAATTAGGAGTCACAGCTGCAAATGATTTGGGAGAGGTAGTTGGCGGTCCCATAGGAGCATTAGTTGTTGCGCCATTTACGGCAGTAGCAACTGGAATTTCAACAGCTTTATCAGCTGGCGAGGGAGATTTAGGAAGAGCTGTCGCTCATATGGCAAATTGGGTTCCATTTGTAGGCATTATTCTGAGTAAGGCAATCATTCAAGGAGAACGCATGGCTAAAGTATTAAAAGACCATCCAGATATAGCAAGTCTTGTTCCGTATATGACAGAATTTCACCAAACTTTACCGGTCAGCAAAGGCGGAAAGAGACTTTCAACAATGAAACATACATATACTAAATGGAGGACGCAACGCAAAAAATTCGCGACACATTGAAACAATGGATTTCATTTGATGATGAAGAACGTGAACTTCGTAAGCAGATTAAAGTTCTTAAGGAGAAAAAGAATGAGAACTCTTCTAAAATTCTAGAGTTTATGCGAATAAATGAAGTTGATAATTTTGCACTTGAAGGCTCGGGTATTGGCAATATTAGTCGAAGTGTAAGAACATCACGCCCCGCTTTAAAGCGTAATGTCATTCGTACTCAACTTCTTCTTCAGTTTGCCGACCAACCACAACGAGTAGCTGAGGTTCTTCGCGCTATTGAAGGAATCCCAGAAGGAGGCGAAGATATGTCAGTTGGCGGAACTCAGCGCGAATTACTTGTACGTAGACTTCCTCGTGAGAAGAAAACTATGCCAATTTAGCAATAGCAGATTTAGCAGCTAGTTGTTCTGCTTGTTTCTTTGTTGGCGCGCTTCCAACTCCTAAATGAGCACCATTTTCGTCTACTGCAGCCATAGTATATGTGTTTGCAGCAGAAGACAGCATGACATATTTAGGTGTATGATGAAACTTTGATTGATATAACTTCTGCAATTGTTCCTTAAAATTCTTATTATTTAAAAGTAGTTTTGGAATATTAATATACATCTCAATAAGAGAAATAATGAATGATGAAGTTACCTTATAATCATTTCCAGAATCTGTCCATAATGCACCAATAAATGCTTCCAAAATATCACCAAGCTTTTTTATATTTGTTCGTCCATTACAAATATCTTCGTTATGGCGTGAAATAATATAAAATTTATCAAGACCAATTTTTAAACTAAGAGAGCCAAGCATATCATTGCAAACAATATCTTTTTTTAAATCTGTGAGGAATCCTTCATTTTCACGAGGAAACCGTTTGAGTAAATATGTTGATACAGTTGCACCTAAAATTGAATCACCAAGGTGCTCTAATGTTTCGTATGAAGAATCAAATAGCTCTAAACAATTTGCAGGTTTATCTGCAAGCTGTGTAACTTCACCTGTAGGCGTAGTATATACATCGCGTTTAACATATGATGAATGAATCATTGCTTTTTGAAACAATGATGTATTTTGAACTTCAAAGTCACAACGATGTTTTTTAAGAATCGCTTGAATGTCTGATTTAACAAACAAGCGGTTTTTAAAGTTGAATGGGTTATAAATTATCATTTCTTATTACGATGAGTTCTTTTATTGCCACCTTTCCGTTTTACTTTCATAGTGCCTGTTTTTTCTAGTTTTATCTTTTTAGGTGTTACAACAAGTGTTCCCTCCTTTTCACTCGCAAGAATCTCTAGAAACTTACTATCAATCTTTGTAGGATTCACGCAATTCTTAAGCCCTAACATCACAACTATTCCCCCATTTATACCCTTTTTTCCAATATAATCAAGAATTGGAGCAATTTTTTCTGTTCTTATTTTTTCGATTCTATCGAGTATCCACGCTTCTCTTTGCTCCTTTGGTACTAAATCTCTTACAGAATTACACTCATTAGGGCTTATTTCTCCAAATATACTTCTAAGAATTTTATCTGTATTTTTTGAATTGAAGTGCCATGTTGGGTAATTTTCTTCATCGATACGTGTTTCTAGGAGAGAAGTTACATTCTTAGTTAAATTACAACATCTATGAGTCCAAGCATACTCTAGTTTTAGAATATTCATCTGTTCATCTGTTGGCGTATCGGATGACCTATATAAATCTAGAAAAAACATGGCCTGCATAATCGGTAGTATATGCTCGCAGCTTGGTGTCATACTTCTTATATTATTTCGCATTTCTAACCCACAAATATAACACATATCTCCTATTCTAGATTCTCCGATAACGTTGGCGCATTGCGTATCTGGTTGGTGTAATTCAAATATTTTTCTACATTTATTGGTTACTGTATTTTTCCATACGGTGACAGATTTTTCAGAAAAAAGTCTTTCCGCAAAAACACTTGGTTTATGATTTTCACATTTAGCAAGCTCTTTTGTAAAATCATCTAGTTCATTGAAAGTCTTATTTTCAAATTGTGTTGTTGTGTCAATTCCGGATATTCTACTTTGAAGTGCTATTTTAGCATCTCTTTTTGCTTGGAGTTTACGTTGCGCTTCAATTCTATCGAGTTTTGATATGACTTTATCTTGTTTAACTTTGGTAAGCAAATTCTTAAATTCTAAACCCTTTTCCGTTAATTTTTGCATGCGGGGCGAATACTTAGCCCCACCTTGTGTCTCCTTTTCAATTGGAGGAATTAAGCCGTAACTAGCTAAATCTTCAAGAATCTCTATAACTACTTCTCGTGGTGTATTCCTGAGAAATTCTCTGATATTTTTATCGTTTTCTTCAGAAATGCTAAGAGAACTTAAATGAAGAAGAGTTAGAAATCCAGCTTCAATATCTCTCACCTTTTCGTCTGAAATAACGTGTATCTCTTCATCTTTTTGAGTTTCTAGTTCCTTTAGTTCTTTCTCCAGTTTTTCAGGAATATCAAAACGTGAAAAAGAAGATGGCCTTATCAAGGCTTTACCTCCTGTATACATTGTCTAATATATAGCTTAATTATCTTCCGCAACAACACGCTCAAACTCATAGTCTTTTCCTACAAGAGAGCGCTTGCGATTCTGAACAATATATGCAGCACATTCTTGAGCAGTAGGACTTGTTGTAGAAGCAAAGTACTCCTTAGTGAGTTGTTCTAAATCTTTCTTAGAAAGGCTCCATGCCTTTGAGTATGTTTCTGGCTTTTGAATACGAATATACGAACCATCATCGTCAATTTTCAATTTATCAACTACAGAAAACTGAGGAAGCTTTACTAAATCTGACATTTCCATTTCTACAATTTTTCGTTGTTCGCGTTTTGTGTAAACCTGCTTATTAAGAACTCGAAGTTCATTATCAACATCGCGATACTGCTTGACGCATCGTTTAAGGTCATTCATTGCTTCCATCGTTTAGTGTTATATAATTTCACATCAAACATAATCCGTTTTCAAGATAATGGATGCGGATGAGGTAGAAAATTTACGAAAAGTCTATAATGAAGAGCACACGTCAGAATCTCCCATTCCTAGTGGACCTATGGGGAAAGTGTGGAATACGATTCGTCAAAGACTACATGAGAAATGTAGCGCAGGCACTGCAGAATGTATAGTAGCTCATATGCTTAAAAAATCAAAAGCTCCTGAGGAATGGGTGTCTAGTCCTGAGGAATGGTTATCTTCATTAGATATTGATAATGTTGAAAACGACTTTATGCATGTATTTGCAAAATATAAGTTTCTCGGATGCATTCCAATTGATTTTGATAAAAAGTCTCGAACGGGAAAATGTATTGTAGATTCTCTTTGCTCGATTCGTATCAAAGATTTATACGATAAAGGATTTCGTCGTATTGGTATTGTTTTTAATACTGATGTGAGCACAGGCCCAGGTCAACACTGGATTGCATTATTTGCGGATTTGGACAAGAAATATGAGCATGCACGAATTACATATTTTGATTCTTATTCAAAGGCACCTGAGCCCGAAATTCAGCGTCTTATGCGTAGATGGAAAGAACAATGGGATTCATCAAAAGTACACTCTAAGCCCACTGAACTGTCGTACAATAAAACTGCTCATCAACATGAAGATTCCGAATGTGGAATGTATTGTTTATATTTTCACTGGTGTTGTCTTGTAGGTGTTCCTTTAGAAAAGAGAGTCCCCGATGAAGTTGTAAGAAGTTTTAGAGGCGTGCTATATAGTATTGGTAAGAAGTAATGGAATGGATACAACAGAATGTTTCTCCTACTATGCAGTACATTATACTAGCTGTGTTGATTATGTGCATCGCATATGCACTTTGGGTTTCATTAACACCATCGGGAAATAAAGCAATTGCAAAGGCTCAACCTATTTTTAAGACATACTCAAAAGTTACAAAATTAGCACCACTAGGATGTCCTCAACCTACAAACTATAGGTTATGCGATTTCTATGCTGCATCATCATCATATTCTGTGTTTCCTGGCGCAGATGTGTATGATTATATTAGTGACAAAATTATTCCCATGGCTATAAAAGCTGGCGTGCGTCTTGTAGAATTAGATATCTATTCTGATGTAGATGATAAGCCTGTTGTTGGATTAAAGAATCAAAAATTAGGAACAGATTACGCGTATAATACAGTCCCTTTTGATGCATGTTGTGCAGCTATTGGGCAAAATGCATTTAACACAATTGCATCACCAGTTTCGTCCGACCCATTTATTTTAAGCTTAGTGTTTCATACCGAGAAGACAAAAACAATTAATGCAGCCGCAGAAATATTAAAAACATCCGCATGTCGCCCATATATGCTTGACTCGCATTTTAGCTATACTCGCAAAAACCTCGCAATAGAACCGGTATGCAATCTTCAGAATAAATTGATTATAGTTTCGGGAGGAAGTGCTGTAAAAGGTACTCTATTTGAAGAACTGGTGAATCTTTCGTGGTCATCTTCTCATCTACGCAGAATGACATATACGCAGGCATCTCAGCCACATGACCAAGATGAATTAATTGATTACAACCGCAATAACATTACAATGGTTGTTCCTGATATTGGAAATGATTTAGTTAACTATAATCCTCAAATCTTATTTACATTTGGCTGCCAGTGGATTATGATGAACTATGGGTCAATTGATACGATGATGGAATTGTATATTGGAGAATTCCAAGAAAACAGTATAGTTCTCAAACCCGCTGCACTTCGACCCCTCAAGCCCAAAAAATACAAGAAGCCAACTATGCCTGACCCAGCTGTATCATTCCAACCTTTGAGCCATACATCACCAATATATACGGTCACGGTGTGATAAAATGTTTGCGTTAAAACAAAATGAGCAAGTGGCTAACTCACGTAAAGGCAACAATGAAGACAATGAAGGCGGAGAAGAAGTCTATGGGTAAGAAGTGGTTCTCCCATGTCCTAAAGACGGCAAAAAAGACATACCACAAGAAGGGTGGTGAGGAGAAAGAGGAGATGCCCGCCACGTCTGCACCTGCGGCTATGCCTACGGAAGGTGCTGGAAAGAAACGTCGTGGTGGAAAGACTCGCCGTCACCGCAAGTAAGTTAGCTATCTACAAAAAAATTGAGTATAAGTAACATATAAAGACAAATGGGTGGTGGTTTATTACAACTAGTTGCCTATGGTGCTCAAGATGCATACCTCTCCGGAAACCCCCAAATTACATTTTGGAGAGGACTGTTTAAGCGCCACACGAATTTTGCAATGGAGCCGTTTCGCGTCAACATGACAGGACAAGCCGCCTGGGGGACAAAGCACTCAGCCGTTCTTGGTCGCCATGCAGATCTCGTATCTTCAGCATACATCGAGGTAGAGCTTCTTGATGACTCTGGCACGCTAGTTTATACTGATAACGGGCGCAGGTCCGCATTTAATTTGCTCGAGTATGCGGAGCTTGATATTGGTGGTCAGATTATTGACCGTCAATATGGTGAGTTTTTATGGCTATGGAGTCAGCTTGCATATACCAGTGACCAGCGCACTAACATGGACCGAATGGCCAAGACGCTTGACAGCACCAATGGAACATGTGACCCCACTACTGGACGCCCCTTCCGTAATAATATTACGTACATTCCTCTACTCTTTTTCTTCTGCCGCAATCCAGGAGCTGCTCTACCGCTAATTGCTCTTCAGTACCATGAGGTAAAAATCAACATTCTTTGGAACAAGGTTCGCCAGATTTTCACGAGCGGTGTAAGCTCTTCTGGCCCAGGCCAAGCGAACTTGCTAATCGATTATGTATACCTCGATGTAGAAGAGCGCCGGCGAATGGCACAGGAGTCTCACGAATATCTCATTGAACAGACACAGTATAACGAGGATAAGGGACTAACATCTGCTCAGAATCGTATTGATTTAACTTTCAATCACCCTATAAAGGAACTCATCTGGGTAACTCAATACTCATGGAGACGCAACTGCACAATTGCTCCTCCCGCTACGCTAAGTATATCTCCTCTCACGTATGATGCCCTAATTCATGAGTGTTCCCTTCAGCTCAACGGGCAAGACCGTGTGCCATCTCTACCCGGAGCATACTATGCCGCAGTACAGCCTTTCCAGCACCACAGTGGTATCGGGTTTGCCGATGGTGACAATGGATATGGCGTTGCTACTCCCGCTCCCACAACTGACACGCGAAAGATGGCAGGAGGTGTCTACATGTATTCATTCGCAATCAAACCCGAAGAGCACCAACCTTCTGGCACCTGCAACTTCTCCCGAATTGATACCGCAACACTAGTATTCAGCGTTGATGGTAAGAAGCAGGTATCTAATACTGATGTATATAATGCTGATATCCGTGTCTACGCTATTAATTACAACATTCTACGCGTAATGTCTGGCATGGGTGGTCTTGCTTACAGCAATTAAACATGGTAACTAAAATCAATGAATTAAATAATGGATGTTGACAAACTCCTTATAGTCGCTCATCCAGATGATGACGTCTTATGGGGAGGTATTAACCTAATAATGGAACCTGGGTGGTTTGTAGTGTGTGCCTCACATCTAAGCGACCCTATACGCTCACTTGAATTTTATCGCACTATGTCATTTTGCAATGTAACTCGTTACGTGATGTATGATGTTAAAGAAGAATATACGGATGACCCGTCCGAGTCAGATAAACAATTTTATGGAAGTCCCTTTGAACATGGTTTAACACAATTAGCAAAACATCCTTGGAAACTAGTTCTAACGCATAATGATATTGGAGAATACGGGCATGAGCATCATCGGACAATTCATCGGTTGGTAAAGAAACATTTTCCAGAAATAAAAACATTCGGTGTTGATTCTAAATTAACCGACTTACAAATTGAACTAAAGCGTAATCTTTTGGTATTCTATTCAAAAACACAAGATATTTGCAAAAAAATTTATAACAAAAAAGGAAATACTCTAAAGCCACGTGAACGTTCACATTTTTTTAATGAACCAGTTTATGTTTCTGTAAAACGTGAAATTCCAAAAGTATTTCATCAGATATGGTTTGGTCATGCTCTTGATAAAACATCAGTTCGATATAACCTAATGAAGGGCGCAAGAGACTGTGCTGAAAAAAATGGGTTTATTTATAAGTTATGGACGAATGATGACCTGAAGATAGAAATGCTACCTATTACTTATACCTATATTCAACAATCTATGGAAGTTGGTGAAGAGTTAGGACAATCTAGATATGCACAAGTTGCGGATTTAGCACGATATGAATTACTACACAGATTTGGCGGTATTTATATGGACTCGCTTTTTGAAGTGAGCGATGAATTTTTTAAGTATATTGAAAAACATAAACATTTTGAGCTAGTTACTGCAAACGAAGACCCGTGCGGACTCAAATGTAAGGGAGGTTCAGGACACTATATTTCTAATGGATTTTTTGCATGTGTTCCCGGATGTATTGTTCTAAAACGTCTTCTTCATCCAGTAACTTTGGATGATATTGATTTCTATAATGTTCGTATAAATACTGAAACTGGACCATATTTTTTTCGTAAAGGAATCAAGCCACGTGACAATGTACATATCATTGACACGGAGAAGATATATCCTTTTATGGTGAATGACTCCGAATACCGACCTGCTCAACCAAATCAATGTATTACTGGAGATGATAAACTATTGCATGGCTGCCTAAAGAAAAAATACCCTAAATCATTGGCAGTGTATCAGAGTGGATTTGGAGGTTCCTGGAGTTGGTAGGTTACCTTCATCTTTTCAAGATATAGAATAGCATCCATGAGTTCCTCCTGCATATGATTCACCCAATCTAAAAATGGTGCATTATTCGCCTCCAATGTTGTATTGTATTTTTTCTGACCTAATTCAGACCGTTGCTGAAATTTTGCAATAACAGTTTGAACGATTGGGTCCATTTTATTTAGTTATGTCTACTGTATTTAGACGCCATAGTAGAGAATATCACTTAGTTCTAGAAACATAAACTGGATAATATCACCATATACATCTTCCGGATTTTTTGATAACTTAATACAGTTTTTTAGATCAGCAACATTCCATTCAGGATGGAAATGACCAAGCTTATCATATATACGGTCAATAAATGATAGTCCGCCGTCGTAGTCTGCCATGTGATTATTGTAGAAATAATCAATTGTTAAAAGATCACTCCATTTTGGATTACTTGTATCAAACTTTTTAACGAATGCTGACACCTCCTCAGAGGTGTATATTTTGTATTTATCTGCCACATACATATTACAACCTAATATTTGTATCAAGTAATTTCATTTTCTACCACTCCATTGCAATATCTTCCATGCGAACACCTCCCTGCTCTGCATCCTTTCTATCCTCTGCATCTACTCGCGCATTTGCAGCTGCAAGATCCGCTTCAAACACTGATAGGTCTTCTTCAGTTCCTTCGGGGAGCTTTGACTCGTCAACTAGAATATCTACAAATCCAGTACCACAAGGAGGTTTCTGTCCGAACATAATATTTGCAGACACACCCTTCATGTTATCAAAGTCAGCAGAAAGTGCGGCATTAAATAGAATCTTAGACGTCTCCTCAAATGAAGACTTGGCCAGAACGCCATTCTCACCCTTATTCATTCCGAATCGGTTAGCCTCCATAATACGTCCTAAGTAGGTCATTGTATCTACAAGTGTAATCATATGATGATAATTCACTGATTCGCCACCAGACTTAAATACTTCCATGAACTCTTCGTAGAGAGCCACACGGACTGCCTCAATTCCAAAGACGTCTAGAATTTCATGAATATCATTTGACCAGTTACGCAGAGGGTCAACATTTGGAACTGTAGCAAGGTCAAGAAGATTTGTTCCTTCGGCATCAAGTACATATTGCTTCTGAGGAGTATATCCTCCGACCTTTTCATCATATATGAGTTCATCATTCACTTCACGAACAAATACGCGTCCGATTCCTTCTACGCCTCGTAGCACAGTATCGAGAAGCTTGTCTTCGATAAAACGAAGAGATAGAGCATTCTTCACCATATCTGACCCAAATACGATTCGAAGAACCATCTTATCTGGAGAATTCGTATCCGTATGAACACAACTAAATACGCGAAGAACCTTATTATTTTCAACTTTTGTTTGAATGAGTGTCATATCAATGATTTGGCGAGCAGCCATTTCCATCGTATCTAGCTCAAGTCTCATAATCCAAGGAGATACACACGTATTTCCTTGCGTTACCGAGAACTTCTCGTATGTTTGTAAAATTTCACGGTCTTCTTGAACTGCTGTATTTGTTGAAAGAGGGTTTGGGTCATGATAAATTCTAACAGACTTAGTGATATCCCGGAGTGTAGTTTTCTGAATATCTTTCATCTTTGAAATGACTGCTACTTGTGAACCAGCAATGCTTGGGTCGAGATAGATAATGTTACCAGGATTCTTTGGATTGTGTGATGCACCGAGAAGTTCTACAATACGAGGAACTCCGGCAGTAGCATTTGCCTTAGCTGTGCCAGCAGAGTGAAACGTGTTGAGTGTAAGCTGAGTAGTAGGCTCTCCAATCGACTGGGCTGCAAGCGTTCCCACCATCTCACCAGGATGTACACGACTCTTGATATAGCGAAAGCGAATCTCCGTGAGGAGTTCATCAAACATTGCCTGACTGAGACGCATTTTAATAATTGACTTTTTGGGAGCCAAGTAGTATCGCAACAGAATATGAAATAGCTTATTGTGTTGAATCCATGCTTGTGAAGAGAACTTTTCTAGTTCGGCGACAACATATTCAGGTGTTAAATCAGTTTTAGTTGCATATGGATTATTAAACTTCTCACAAAGGCGCTTAAGGGGAACAGGTGACATTACCGATGAACCTTTCTTAAACCGAAATACATTCTTAACAAGTGAATCTCGGTCACGAAGTAGCTGCTCAGTTAAGTCAGGCGGACTTTCACCAATCGCACCATTTACCACGGCTTCAAAATCAGCCTTTGAAGCACCAAACTCATGATATAGTTGTTCCATTGACATTACAGGTAGCTCGATTGGCTGATTTTCAGTATAAACACTATCTACACCATCTCCGCCATAGTGATGTTGGAATATGGAACCATTCACATTACGAACAGTACCGTCATACGCAACATGCAGGTCTTCCATTGTTTTAACAAGACGGCGCTGAATGTATCCTGAATCCGATGTCTTTACTGCTGTATCAATAAGACCTTCACGTCCACCCATTGCGTGAAAGAAGAACTCGGCAGGGCGTAGACCAGTAATAAAGCTGTTCTCTACAAATCCGCGTGATTCCATACCGTCATCAAACTTTGTAAAATGAGGAAGTGTGCGGTCCTGAAGCGTATACTGAATACGCTTGCCTGCTACCTGTTGTTGGGCAAGAAGACCCAACATTTGTGTAATATTGAGTGCAGAGCCCTTAGCTCCGGAATCAACCATTTGAACCATCCGATTCGTCTTAGGAAGACTCTTCATTGACTCATCGCCGATTGTAGAAGCAACCGCTTTCAATGCATTTAAAATTTGATTTTCAAGTTCCTCTCCATCAGGACGTCCGCTCCCATTCAGAAATTTACCTGAGTGAATATCCGATAAAATATCAGACACCTTCTGGCGACCTTCGGCAAGAGTACGCTTGATTACCTCGTCAGTTTCCTTATTTGTTGCAAGGTCAGATGGTCCAACCGAGAAACCTGTGAATAGATTATATTTTGTTACAATATTCTGAATATCATTGATAAACTGACCTGCACGCTCAGGTCCAAAATCTGAATAAATCATGTGAACAAGACCCTCTGTGGTAGAAGCAAATGCCCCCTTATTAAGGATACCCTTTACAAGTTTACCATTTTTTACAGTAACCTTACCTGCAAAGTCAATCGCAGGAAGAGCACTCGAGATTACATCTTGACCCGATAGGTTCTTATTTTGGCGAATGTATGTTGAAAGCGGTTTCTTCATACGTGCCAGAATATTCATCGCAATGTGTTCGGGAATGAGAACTTCTGGTTGAGAAAGACGATAAATTCCAGTTTGCGTATCCTGAAATACTGAGATAATTGCTGCGTTTGTACGAGGTGATACAATCTGACGTAGAACACTTGCAAGATACTTGATTTCTGATGCTGCAGCGATACTTTGCGGCACATGCATATTCATTTCGTCTCCGTCAAAATCAGCATTGTATGGCTTTGTGGCGGAAACATTAAGACGAAACGTTGAGTATGGTAGTACGCGAACGCGGTGACATTCCATAGACCCCTTGTGAAGAGAAGGCTGGCGGTTAAATAGTACTACATCGCCGTCTACAAGGTGACGGTGTACAATATCACCATCCTTTAGGTCAATAAGTTCTGGGTTTACATATTTGAGTGAGATAGGACGCTGGTCGTCTCGAAGAAATACTGATTTTGCGCCAGGATACTTTGCAGTTCCATTACGAATATATGTCATTAGCCGGTCACGGTTGTAACCGGTAACTACTTCTGGAAACGTAAGATTCATTGCAATTTCCTCAGGCACTCCTAGTTCATCCACATCAATATTTGCATCAGGTGTAATCACTGAACGAGCAGAGAAGTCAACACGCTTACCCATCAAATTACCACGAACACGCCCAGTCTTTGCGCCAAGACGAGATTTTAGTGTCTTAAGTGGACGACCGGAACGCTGAGCAGCTGGAGGAAGTCCCTTGATATCATTGTCAACATAGGTAGCTACATCAAACTGCACGATATCAGTGTACTTATCAATAACATCCGCCGAATCACCCTTATCAATCTTATCGCGAAGACGCTGATTATTACGAACAATATCAATAAGCTTATGTGTTAAGTCATCTTCCATTCGCTGGTTATCATCCATAACTACAGAAGGCCTAACCGTAAGCGGTGGAACTGCTAGTACAGTGCAAATCATCCAGTCGGGTCTACTAAATTTAGGATTGAACCCGAGTAGAGTGATATGACGATTAGACATACGCTGAAAGCAACGAAGTACTAATTCGGGCTGTAGAGGTATCTTGTCTGCTTCTTCATCATACGTGACTGCTTCAAGAGTTGCTACAGTATTTTCTACTTTCTCAATTTTCTTAATAACTGGTGACTCACAGTGAATGCATGATGAAGTTGATTTGAGTTCCTTTGTCTTATATGCAGCTGTGCGCTCACGAACAGCATTAAAACGGTCCATTCCAGTAAACTTTGCCTCAATCTTTTCAAGTTCTTCGTCTGGAACATATGGGTTGCTGCAATTCAAACATACAGTCTGTAGAATCTTTTGAACAGTATCTAGAAACTGGTATAGATATACCGGTCGTGCAAGAGTAATATGGCCAAAGTGTCCCGGGCATAGAAGATTTGTTTGCTTACATGTGGGACATACCTTACCATTCTCAATAACTCCAAATCGAGAATCAAATACTCCGCCCGGAACAGGAAGTTGTGCTTGATAAGTCTTGTCAGTGATTACTTCAACAACACTGCGAGACAGAATCTCTTCAGGGTTGGCGATTCCAAATTGAACTCCGATAATTGTATCACCCATTCTTGTTATTATATTGAATGTCTTTAGATTGTTCCATTTTCATTGTAGCATAATACAAATGCCTCGAAATATTATTTTTACACCTGTTTCTCGTCCGGCACAACCAGCTCCAGCTGTTCAACTAACATTGGCACCTAAAGTAATACTAGCATCCGCTGCGCCCGTGTCATCGTGTATGGGTTCACGATAATTTAGGAAGTATACATAAATGCCTCTAATTCTTCCCAGAGCATCCTTTAGACCCAATGCTCGCGTCACACCTTCTACTTCTAGTGCTCCTGATGCAAAGGTACAAGACGTTATCATTGAGGTTTCTAAAGTTTCTGTGGATATTCCGGAGGTTCCCGTAGTTCCCGTAGTTCCCGAGGTTCCCGTAGTTCCCGTAGTTCCCGAGGTTACTGTAGAGGTTCCCGTAGTTCCCAAGGTTACTGTAGAGGTTCCCGTAGTTCCTGAGGTTCCCGTAGAGGTTCCTGAGGTTCCTGAGGTTCCTGAGATTACTGTAGAGGTTGCTGAAAAGGAAGAGGAGGACAAGGAAGAGGAGGAGGAAGAGGAGGAAGAGGAGGAAGAGGAGGAATTATAACTTATATGTAACTTTTAGAGTTTCGAGCCAGAATTCATCATCATTTAGAATTTCGATTACAAGAGCTTGTGGGTATTCTGTTGCTAACCGCGCACTCCACTGTTCAAATTCAGGGCCCATGCGGTTTCTAAATTTGCCCTTATCTTTAATTTTTGAAATAGTAAGCTCACGATATACTTGATGAGTAAATTGCTGAGTCATATATGAGTCCTCACTTTCATCTTTTAAATTTCCAACAATTTCATACCACTTATCCATTGCTTTTTCACATAGAATAATAAGATGCCAAAGTTACGTCTAAAGACAGTTCGCAAGTCTCATAAAAAGGAGAAGAAGTGGGATGCGGTATTTGAGAAAGAGAATGGTAAGGAAAAGGTAGTTCCATTTGGAGCACATGGAATGTCCGACTTTACAAAGCATAAAGACACTCGCAGAAGGTCACTTTATTTAAAGAGACATTCTGGAATGGGAGAGCATTGGAATAAACCGGATACTCCTGGCGCGTTATCAAGATGGATATTATGGAATAAGCCATCATTTAAGGCGTCGTTATCTGACTTCAAAAAACGCTTTGATTTATAACAATGGAATGCTGTTCGCCAGATGTTGGCGATTGTCAGAAATGTCATCCCAAAATGTGGATGACAACTAACCAAAGTTGGATATCATGGAAACCAATACATAAGAAAAATAGAAAAACAAGGCGGAAAACTGATTTACAACGAAGGAGAAGAAAGTAGAGTAGTAGCATGGCCGAGTGGTTAAGGCGCAGGTCTTAAGAACCTGTGGAGCAATCCGCGTGGGTTCGAACCCCACTGCTACTATAACGCTAATAATTCAGTGGTAGAATATGAGTTTTCCAAACTTACAACATGGGTTCGATTCCCATTTAGCGTAACTCCGATATCGGAATAAGACTTGGTTAAGTCATCAAAATAACCAAACTCACCGGCATAGCTCAGTTGGTAGAGCATGTGGCTTTTAACCACAGGGTCGTGGGTTCGAGCCCCACTGTCGGTATCTTTGACTCATTAGCTCAGTTGGATAGAGCACCCGCCTTCTAAGTGGGAAGTCTCGGGTTCGAGTCCCGAATGAGTCTCTGGCTCTTTAGCTCAGTGGTTAGAGCACTCGGCTGTTAACCGGGGGGTCGTAGGTTCAATCCCTACAAGAGCCGTATAATTCCAAAACTATCGAATAGGAACCACTTTCGTGAGAAATTCATTCCACGAAAGTGTTTTTTCACTTTCAAAGTACATTTTTGCAATCCGATTAAAAGATTGAATATAGAAGAATGCCACAGTTCCAATTACATAAGGATACCAATATTCCATTAATATAGCTTAAGACGAAGATAAGGATACTTCAAACGACGATTTCTAGTTGCTTGAACACCTCCAAAAAAATTATATTCAAATGTAGAAAGCCAAAATCGATATCTTGATTGCTCAGTTATAGCTCCAATATATTCCGGACCTTTTGCTTTTGCAATTGCTCTTGCTTTTCCCTGAAGTTTTGCAAGGCAGCTTAAAAAATAATTCTTTTTTTCTGCGATATTTAATTCGATTCTGCGCTTTTCAATAAATTCTTTTACATCTTTTTTTAATTGCGTAATTGCTTCATTTAGTTCTTCACGAATCGCATGATATTCATTTGACAGAAACTTAATATCATCATCTTTTCGTAGCTCAGCAACAAGTTTTTTTACGAGACCCTCTCGAGTAAGCTCTTGCTTAGGAGTCTTGTTCTTGTTACAGTTAGGACACTTCTGGTTCATGTGTGACAAACACTGAATAATGCATCGTGTATGATATGCGTGCCCACATTCAAGTTTAAAACACGTATCTGTATTATCTCTCTCGTCTTCAAATGACTTCATATCCATCCTTTCAAAACATATTACACATGGGTCTTCCATAAAAATGGATTTATTAAATGTAATCTAGTAATCTGTAAGTAGTAAATGGACAATTTACCAAAGACACGCAGGGAAAGCAAGAAAGATCAGAAAGAGAAAGGCAAGGGAAAAAGTATTTACACTGCAAAGCATATTCGCATGACAGAAACTTTGCGAGAGAAGAATAAGAAATGAAAGGCGATTTTTTAGATAAGTTTGTTAGCTCTTTCAAATGGAAGATTGGTAGTTTTAACATTCTTCCTATCGTATTCGGTGTTGTGATGGCTGCGCTCGATATTGGTATGATGGGAATAGCAAAAATCACTCATCAAGGTAAACTTCCTTATTTGAGTGGTCTTGCGCTTTCAACACTTATTTATGCCCCTCAACCGTACTTATTTCTCAAGGCCATGAAGTTTGAGAATATGACAGCTGTAAACCTCATATGGAATATGACAAGTGATATTATGGTAACACTTATGGGTATTTTCTATTTTGGTGAATCAATCGCTGGGTTACGTTGGGTTGCAATTATAATGGCTTTATTCTCATTAGGCCTTTTTGCTTATACCGATAAAGATTGACGACGTGTGATACGTCTACCACCACCTTGAGGTTTACGGCATGTTTTTCCATGTTTACATTTGCTTCTAAAACTCTCGACTCTCTCAATAGAAATCTTTGTAAATCCATTCATCCATTCAGGATAGGCTTTAAAATTTGGAGGATTATTGGAATAGTATTCGTTAAATAAGGGATATGCCTTTGATAGATTATGTAAAAACTTCTTTTGAATTTCTATTTTTCGTTGAGTTGGCTTAAAGTTTACTGCAATAGAAAGCAAAAACTCTTGCCCTACTAGGTCATCCAATGAGAGTTTTTCAAACTTATTTTTAATTTCATCAAATGAAGGGTCTGGACCAGGATTAACAACTTTTGGGTCTTTTGAACATTGTGAACGTAATTTATGATTTACCATATTATGAATTTCATATAACCACTTTGCAGGATTATGGCTGTCATACGGATGATTTTTGACAAATCGCCGTGTAGAATTTCTACAGAACTTACATGGTAAAACCTCAGCTATATGTTTTAGCACTTCAGACGGGTGTTTAGAATGAGATGCTATCCGATGGAATAAATCCCATCCAGATGGTCCCCAGAAACGAGTATCCATTACTAAATGTCAACATGAAAAAGAAATATTGTTACTTGAACAAAATGGACGGGTCTACTAGTGTTTTAACTATTGCGGTTGGCTTGTATGTAGGTATGTCTCTTGCCCAGTTTTTTACGGCAATCACACGTGACCTGTTTACACCATTTCTAGCTGCTCTCTTTCCTGGAGTACAGGCATCAATTGACAAGTTTGTAGTTCAGATTGGGCCTGTAAAGCTAAATATTGGAGATGCTATTGCTGCAACTGTCAATCTATTGATTGCATGGCTTATTGTTTCGATTACTCTTCCCTACTTAAAAACATATGCTCCTATTGGAGGTCGTCGTTAAATTCTGAGTGTTGAATAAAGATGAATAGTATTTCTGATTTCTTCCATTCTGCAGTTAAAAAGGTAACCGGAAAGACTCCTCAAGAGCATGCTGATGCTGTAAAAGCTGCTCTCAGTCTTCCTGCTGCTGCAGTGAATGATGCGGATTCAGCAAAAGCACTCGGAGCTGCACCAGAGGCTGCCGGAAAAACAATGACAGGTGGTCGCCGTCACAAGACTCGTAAAGCTGGAAAGCGTACTAAGACTCACAAACGTCGTTAATTTTCCATTCTAAACGACGTCCAACCTCCTTTGTGATACTTTCCAAACTGAGCTTCAACTCTCTTTTCCATATCAGACGGAGATAGACGAATATCATTATCCGACATCCATTGCTTAAATGCACGCTTCAAGGATGTCTTATCAACTGGTATAATTTCATCACCCTCGCGAATAGTAAGTAACTTGTCACTAATGAACTTGGCGATACCGTCATTATCATTACGATACTCAGAAGTATACTCTAGAACAGCATCTGGAGCAGGTAGTTTACGAAGTCCCTTACCATCTTTCAAAATATGAACAAGGTAGTTAAGAAAGGGAGTCGCCCATTCCTTTGATTGAACTAGAAACTGTATTGACTCATCCATTGGAAACTCGTTTGATTCTACGGGTTTAGGAACAAACTTTGACTTGAAGTTAATAACAACTAGGCGACGCCATGTACCACCATCAGTTGTATTAATCTTTGGCTTATCATTACATGCAAGATGAAACTTAGCTTGAACCTCAAACTCTGTTCCGGACTTAAATAGGTCACGAGCATACATCTTTTCTCCAGAAGTAATCTCCTTCATGAGACCAGTATTCAGTGCAATTGACTCATCTGGCTCTTGCATAGTTACAAATCTGCGTCCCTTCAATCGAATAACTTCTGGAGCTGCGTTTCCCGAACCCTTACGCTTTTGCGTAAAGAGCGAGATAGGAACAGTACATGCGTAGTCTCCAAGAGCAGTAGACGTTAAATTCATAATCATTGATTTACCATTTGAACCGGAACCGGTCATAATGTGAAACTTTTGCGCTGTATTGCCTCCTATCAGGTTTGTAGCAAGATGCTTCATAAAGTAGTCTCTAACCTCGTGGTCTGGCAGAACCTGTTTTACAAATGTGTCTACCTTTGGCCATGCGTCATATTCATAATATGGGCGTGCAGGGTCGTAATCAATTCCTGTACTGAAGGATAGGTAATCCTCTGGCTTTCCATCTCGAAACTTAAAATCATCAATAAGCTCTAGAACACCATTGTTAAATGCAATAATATCTTTGTTAGAATCTAGTTTCTTAACAAACTCTTCATCAAAGAAGAATTCTCTACAGTCTTTCATCAAACTTTCCTTGAACTTTACAGTTTTCAGTTTAGTGAAAACTGCATTTAATGATGAACGCTTTCTTTCTTCTTCGCAATAAGCGCATACTCCGCAGTCACCTTTTCCTTCTCCTGTACACGAAGTTAATCCCATATTTACCATTTCGGTTCCAATTCCATTTACTTTCTTAAGAAACATACCTGCGATTTCTCTGGAGAGTTTTAGCTGTAAGTCGACACCTCTATCAGTCTCTTTCCAAATGTGTCCCGCCCATCGATACCACGCATTCTTTCCAAAATCGCAGCAGATATAATAGTCGCGAAACTTTGCATGAATAACTGCAGCTACATCATGTTCTGTTCCAGAACAAGCCGCCATAATAAGTCGGTCTACATTCGTAGACTCGATACGGTCGTATTCTGGTCGATTATCCTCACGAGACCAGTAACGCAATGTTCCTTCTCCTAGACGGTCACCATCATTACGAAATGTCAATGAGTTCCACTTAGAAATGCAATCTGCTTCGTTATACTTTGTCTCATCTTGTGAGCTAAAATCTAGAAAGACGTCAAGTAGCTCTGGATGAATATTATGTAGACAGATTCCCACTTGAACCCAAGAATTATAATCGGAGAATCTTTCCTCTTTCAGATTCATGACATGGTCCTTGATATAATCCTTTCGCTCTGGGTCGAGAGGTTGCAGAATAATACGACCGGTAGGCGAAGATTCGCGTGAACTGGCTTTCTCGCCACGTGTTGTTGGACGCCCACGTCTTGGAAGAACAGCTGAGCCTCCTGAAATACGAATATCACCTTCTGGCTTATTTAGATTTGCGTAGATAGCCTTTCCTTCTTCAGTCATAGGTGTTTCATCGGAATCATCACGAACAAGAGACAAAGTTCGCATGATGGGAACAGAAATGGGAGGAATATTTTCAATCAATTTAAGAGAGTTCTTCTGTGAATCATATTGCAGAATGTATGCTGTCAAATATGGTAAAGAGTTTGGGTCATTCTTGCGAGAACCATAAATAGTCCATGGAACTGAGCGGTTTACAACACCTTCATCATAAATCTTCTCCCATGTCTCTGAAAGAGGAAGACTGCTGAAATAGGTTCCCATGTTCTTCAAAAGATTACGACGAACACGTTGTTCTACAAACTTATGTGTGCAGACTTGAGGAACTACAATATGAATTCCAGACTTCATACGATTCTTCTTTGAGTCGAGAGTTGGCTTACGCTTTTCCATAATATAAATATCTATTACACCAGGTAGTTCCAAATAGTTTGCAACTTCATTCATATATGCCTCACAGAAGCTAGTTACTTGCTCTCGAGTATGAAGATGCTTTTGAACTTCATTTCCATAAATGAAATCAAAATCAACCCGAAGAGGACCAATATCTGATGACTTTTCAGTTAAGTATTGCTTCTCTTGGTTAATGATTTCTTCAACATAAAGACCATAAAACTGGTCTTTGTGTTCTTCGGGGATGAAATACTTTCCACCCCTGAGCGATGTATGCGTCCATAGACTATCTGCCTTGTGATTGTCCAGAAACTGCTGTAGAGTGATATTTTGGGACATTCGTGTTGAGAGTGAAGATAAATAGTTAGCGGTTATTCCGTTTTGAACGCATGACTTAAAAATGGATTTATTCTTAAAAATAGAGTTGTCTTTGGAAGAAGATGTTACAAAAATTAATTAAATCTTACGCAAGCAGGTGGGCAAATGATTTGTTGATGGAGCGAACCATAGGAATCGCTACAAAGAATTCATTGGCATTTAGCGATATTTCAAAATTTGGCGAAGTATTATGTTCGCTCTTAACTGGAATGTATGGAAAAGGAGGTGGTGGAAGTGGACATGATTTAAGCAACGGAAGATTTGCTGCAGAAGTAAAAACAGTTTGTTGGTGTCAATCATGGGAATGTAAAACTTGTAATAAGAAGACACCGTGGACTTCAACAAAATGCATACATTGTGATTCAGTTGAACTTCGAAGGATAAAGGATTCACGTGCTGGAATAAAGGCAAAAACACACATAAAATATGCAGATGTCCTGAAAGAGTATTATATAGTATTAATTGATTGGGTGCTTGGCGATGAATATGTTGTAAAAGTATGGGAGATTGATTCGGCTAATCCATACTTTGAAACATATATCAAAAACCAAGCAGAAAACGGGAGTCAGGATACTTGTAATATGATACCTGGAGCATATGATTTTCACATGTCTAGTCCTAAGCTAATCTATGAGGTTAAACTATGGTTGGATAATGAACCTAGATTTGAAACTCGTACACATGATAAGATTGAAGATGTACCAGTTTCGATTCTAAATAAAGAAGAAAAGGAAAAATTCCCTGGTTGTGTTTTCATACCTTATGAGGAAGCATGTGCTAAATTAGGTTTGAGAAAGAAGAATCTTGGTAAGCCAAGAGGTGAAACATCTAGATGTCTGTAAGTTTCTCGTAATACTTCTTATCAAGTTCACAACCAATATAAGAAATACCCATCCTTCTACAAACTCTTGCAGTCTGCCCTGAACCCATAAATGGGTCTAATACAATATCTCCAACTTCGGAAGAACATTTGATAATTCGCTCGATTAACACGGCAGGTTTTTGAGTTGGATGAATTCTTCCCTTTTCTTGAAATGAAATATCATTCCAAACATCAGTTAACCCACTCGGAAGATTAAATTTGAATACATAGTCATCATATTTCCAATCAAGATTTAGTATAGGAACTAGTGAGTCCCAATCTTCACGAGTAGGATATTGAATATTCTGCTGGCGAATTCCTGCAATCGTGGACCACTTACCACCACCATTTGTTGCTTTTCCCAGAGCAGTATTAATCTCTAATGGCGTCTTATTAGATTCCTTCATCTTATCTTGCAAATATTTTTTTATGATACTTCGAGATTCCTTATGAAAGTAAACAATATATTCAGTTACAGTTGGAAACATTTTTAACTTTGAGCTTACGCGTCCAGCAGCTGATTTCATGCCCTTATCAATAGTAATATGTTGACGATAAGTGAAACCATGTTTTTCGAATATCGGAATAAGATATCCAAGTTGATATGCCATACCAAATAGCCAAACAGATGCCGAGTGTTTCGAAACTCTTGCCATTTTCTGCACTAGTCCATCCATCCATGCAAGGTAATCGTCAAATGTTTTCCACTGTTTATCCCATTCTTCGTCTACAACTCTATAGTAGGGTGGGTCTAGAACAAATGTATTAACAAATCTATCTGGAATACTATCGAGATAAGATGAAGCATCCAAATTTGCAATATGATTAATCAAATCGTGATTTTCTATCGTGTCTTTATTTTCTACGTGTTCGTCAACTTTCGTTTCAACAATAGTATTCTTGCACGGAGTCTTTCGATTTTGGTGATTTTCCAAAAGACTTTTCTGTTTGAAACTTCGCTGACAATTTGAACAGGTATAATTTACCATTTAATCAAGCATTCAACGCTTGATATAAATTATCCGTTTTGTAAAACGAATTTATCTAAACAAAACTATACTAAGAATACAATGAAATTCTGTCCTGCATGTCGCAATATGCTCTTTGGAATTGACGAAGATACCGTAGACGGAAAGAAAGTGGCAGTTCTTTCCTGTCGTAAGTGTTCATATAAGGAGCCTGTAAGTGCAGAGAATCCGATTGTATACGAACATATCCTTCGCGAAGATAAGACGGCTCGACTTGTTCTGAACCCATATCTTAAGAATGACCCAACTTTGAATCACCTTTCAAATATTGAATGTCCCAATGAATCGTGCCCTTCTCGCGCAAAATCTGTAAAGTCAGATGTTGTAGCAATTAAAATTAATGAAAAGAACCTAGTATGGATGTATCAGTGCACGCATTGTGATACTACATGGAAGCAATCTTCTTGCGTTCATTA
>Ga0208500_1000015_pt1 | contig 52099 bp, 64 predicted proteins | sample CryBogCBE17Sep08_FD_184568 | JGI IMG/M metagenome (GOLD analysis project Ga0208500, IMG submission 184568) | Freshwater microbial communities from Crystal Bog, Wisconsin, USA - CBE17Sep08 (SPAdes) | ecosystem: Environmental > Aquatic > Freshwater > Lake | place: Crystal Bog, Wisconsin, USA...
CCATAATCAGATATGTAATACCTTTTTTGTTCAGTTAGACTTTTAGCATTTTCAATTATTTTATTAAAATGTTCACCTTCTACTGAACCTTTTAGAGCCTGCTTAGTCAAAGCAATGATCCTTTGTGAAATCTTGAGTTTTCTACTAGAAGCATTATCATCCACAATTTTTCCAATCTTTTCTTCCATGAAGTTTTTCAAATCCTCAAAAGGCTTACCATTCATCATAGGAAGAAAATCTGAATCAGTCAAACCTTTAAATCTAATATAAGGTTTCATGCCATCGTACTGAGATACAGATTTTGAACTACCATAAAGTGATGTAGTTTCAAATAAACAGAGATTCATATCATATTTCTTGTTACAAATCTCTCTTACTGCATGTGAACAACAAATAGCAGCCAATAATTTACCACCAAGATAGTTATATCCAAATGGTTGTGATGGAACAATAACAAAACCCATTAGTGTAGTCTTGTTAAATATTTTAGCATTTTCTATTGTTTGAGTGAATACCTGACCAAGCATTTCGTTACGAGGTTTACAATTAATCAATGGCGAACCAAGACGAATAAATCCAACATATTTACCAGTATTCTTTTCAAGAACAGCGAGTTTAATATTTTTACCAACAGGTGCAATATTAATATGTGAGGAGGTGATACTCAATAATGTTTCCCATTGTGATCCTGGAATCTCAACAACATCTAAATCCATATCATTTGGATGCATATTGAAATCAGAGAATAGATCATCTTCTGGTGGAAACAATGCATTGGTTGGTATATCAGATAAAGATGCCAACTTCTGATCTTTCATATACTCATCTATACGACTAAAATTACTGAAATAGTCTTCGTATACTTTAGAAACGTGTATGGCATCTTCTTTTTCAAAACTCATACTTTAAAACCTTCAAATTTACTTTTCATATCAGTCTTTGGAACCTTATCATAACCGGAGTCAACAATTTCATCTTGTGCTGACTGTTCAACATCATACAATTTCATCTTACTCCTGTCAACACCGATCACTCCACGTTTCATAAAGGTAGGATCAGAGTATCGATTCTTCAACTGCTTCACCATGATCTGTCCTAACTCTTCCAGTTCTTCGGAGGAGATCAATGCAAACATTAGATCGGCGGTTGCTGGGAGTCCGAATGATTCCGAGGTATCCTCCAATCCAGGATCAGAGCTGTTAAATCCTGCTCTTGTAGTCTGTGTAGCACTGACAACAGGCACAGAATATTCCACCGCAAGTCCACGAAGTTCTTCAGCAATGGATTTGACGTAGGTATAGGAGTTAATGCTAGCACCAGGTTTAATACGAGCAGAAGTGCAGATATTAAGATAATCAATAAAGATGATATCAGGTCTGAAGTTGCGTTTAAGATGAAGTTCATTTAATAAAGTCCTAAAGTGTGTGGCCGATGCGGATGCAGTCGGATACTCTTTGATAATCAATTTACCCGTTGTCTTACTACGAACACGAGCAACCTTTCTATCATATTCTTCTTTGGAAAGTTTTTCTAATTCATCAACTTTGACATTGAGAAGATTTGCATCAATACGTTCTGCAATCTTCTCTTCTGCCATTTCTAACGTGATATAGAGTACACTTTTACCTTTTACCAAACATCCAGCCGCAACATGACACATGAACAAACTTTTACCAACACCAGTTCCGGCAAGAGCAATGTTGAGTGTTTTACTTGGAAGACCACCTTTTGTAATCTTATTGAAATAATCTAGATCAAAAGGGATTCGTTCTTCTTTACGGTGATAGAATTCATATCTAGCATCCGAGTTCTCAAGGTAATCATGACCTACCGAATTGTCAAAGGATATTGCAAGCGCATCAGAAAGGATTTTCGGGATTGCACCCTTTTCGTGACTTTTATCTTTCCCATCCAATATGGAAATCGATTCAAGAACTGCGTTATATACTGCTTTTTCTTGACAGAATTTTTCTGTTTTGTCGATGAGCCATTGTTCTTCCGAAACAGAGAGGCTAGAAGTTGATTTGATTTCTTGTAGATAATCTTCAAACTTCTCAATTTCTTCACCTGTGATATTTCTCTTTTCCTTGATGGCAATACTAAGTGCATCAAGTGAAGGCGATGCATTGTATTTGTTCGCAAATGCTTCGAATTCTTGAAATATATTCTTCTCTGTCCTGTCACTAAAATATTCCTTCTTTAGGAATGGCAAGACCTTTCTAAAATAATCTTCATTCTGAATTAGATTCCTCAAGATCAGTTGTTCCATTCTCATCAATAATTTCCTGTTCTAAATTTCCAGATATGATCTCAATCAACAAATTGCCAATGCAATTCTTGAAGTCTTCATTCTTTTCCAATTTCTTTGGTTTACTTACCTTGGATTCTAACACATCATAGTCAAAAAGTAAATAGGCCTGTTCATCTTTTTCTTCAAATTTAACCTTGCCATACTTAAAAATGGTCCCCTCATAGGGACCACTTAAAAGTTTGATATGAACTGATGTAGAATCGGTTACAGAATTAATATACTGGTAATCAACATTTTCAATCATCTTCTTCCTCACTAGAAATAATTTGGGTAGACGCTACCCGATACTTGTCTTCAATAAATTCCTTGAAACTATCATTGTTTATGATAGAACTCCAGAAATCTTTAGTGTTTGTGTCAGCTTCACGATACTTCTTATCTTCTACTTCCCCTGTGTTTGGATCGACTTTAGAGTACCATCCATTAGAGGGTTTGATGACATGGCCGGATTCAATTGCAAGATCAAGAAGACCAGACCACTTGCTAAGCCCACCGTCATAAGATACAGTAATAGGGATTTTAGACTTTTCTTTGACATACCTTGACTTCTCCACATTGATAATGAAATCGTAACCAACGATCTCTTTTCCTTCTTTTTCTTGTTGTCTACCAATGATATAGATATTGTCTGCTGAATAATATGAACCGGTACCACCACCTACAATATCTTTGGGATACAATCCAATTTCTTTATATGTATGATTAACCACGACCATAGGAATGTCCTTCATGGTCAAATGTGGAGTAATCATACGGAACAATGATTTAACCTGTTTTGCACGACTCATATCCGCAACAGATTTGCCATCAAGAGCATCATCAACTTCTTTCTTAGATGCAAGATTACCAATAGAATCAATAACAATAATCAGATGATCTCCACGTTCAAGACTACTCAACTGATTCATAATATCAAACTTCAACTGTTCAATATCAGTTAGAGGAGTATGAAGTACCCGATTAGTATCAATTCCAAAAGAATCAAAGTAAGACTGTGGTGTGCCAAATTCACTATCATAGAATAAGAGAGCTGCATCTTCGTATTTCTCCAAATATGATTTAGCCATCAACAGACTAAATGAAGTTTTAAAATGTTTACTCGGTCCGGCCCACATAGTAAGACCTGGAGTAAGACCACCATCCAACTTACCAGACAATGCAATATTGATTGCTGGAATAGAAGTAGGAATCATGTCCTTCTCATTGAAGAACTTTGACTTTGCTAGAATTGCAGAATCCTTAATAGTAGAATTCTTTTTGATTTTATCTAGAATACTCATTTATCACCTTAATTAAAAAAGTCAGCTAACGAACTTGTTTTTTCAGTTTTCCAACCGATAGAATCCATAATAATCTTGATTGGATCTAAGAAAGTTTTATCGAATTGTACATCATAATCGATATACTTGTCAAGCCCCAATTCTGTTGGAAGTTTCTGTGGATAAGAAATAACATCTTCTTTGATTGGATTTGGCATTTTAAGATAAGTGAACTTCAACTTTTCCCCTTCTTGGATCAAAGGATATTGCTTGTCGAGTCCATTCTGTTTCAGATAATAATTATATAGAATTGCACCACGAACATGAATTGGACAACTTTTCTTATACAATGAAACAGGATCAGACCACTTTTGAAGACCATTTACTCCACGGGGGAATGAAATATCCTCAGCAGACTGACTCTTGAATTCACTTCTGAATTTTTCAATAAACTCTTGAACTTTAGATTCTGTTCCATTCAAAAGAACCTTAATCAATTCAGCCATTCTTTCACGAATGAATGCTGGAGTTGAAGATTTGATCATTTCAAGACCCATGACTTTAATATCAGGTTCTTCAAACTGAACACCTTCATTGTTATATACATTCAAAATATAACGCTTCTTGGCAGTCCAAATACCTTTGTCCGCAAGAGCCTCTCGCTTCATTTGCATTTTTTGATCATAAGCGAACACATAGTCAGCAAGTTCTCTGTAACTTCTATCGATAAATGGTTGAATCTTTTCTTCACAGAATTTATCCATGATGGAGATAGTTTTGAAAGTGTCACCTCGGTGAAGAGAAAACTTATGTACCATCGGCCCAAGATTGAGATAAATCGAGTCAGTATCAGACGCAACCACATAATCACTACTAGTCTCCAATAAATTATTCATAAACTCATTCAGTTTCTTTTCGATCCAACGAATAGACAACTGACCTGCCATTGTTACACCCAATGCCATACGCAAATCGTAGAATCTGAAATACTGTGAACCGGTTGCACCATAAGCAGAATTCAAACCAACTTTCTTAGCCAATTCAATGTTCTTATATTTTGCTACTGTTTTTGAAATCTCAAACTTCTTCTTTTCATCATGTTCATTGACATACTGTTGCTTGGCTTCAAGCATCATCTTCTTGAACTTCTTTCGATCATTATACATTTCTTCTAACATTCTCGGTAAGAAACCTTGAATATCGGTCCTAAAGAACTGACCGTTAGGAGTCATGGTAACATTTAGACCTTCAAGGGCACTCAAATCAATTTGTTTATGCAACATTTTTTCAACAGTAATACCTTGAGACAGAATATCACGCATTTCTTGTGTGTAATCTTCTGGTTCAATCAATGTTTCTGGTGAAATATTATACTGCATCATCAAATGGGGATATAGAGAATTCAAGTCGAAAGATGCAACCCAATTGTGCATACCAACTTGAACTTCTTTTACATAAGCACCCTCAAAGGACGCATCCTTCTCTTTAACAACTCTTGGGGGAACGATAATGTTCCGTTCCAACAAATGAGAATATGTCAGAGCATCCCACATTCTGGTTTGTGCAAAGATATCCTCATAGTTTGATTTAGTATCATAAGCAAGAGTCAAACCCAACTCAAGAAGCCTTAACTTATCTTCAAGACGAACAATAAGTTCAACGTCTTTGATATTATATTCGATGAATAATTGAAAGTTTTCTTTATACAGATTATGCAGGTTTCCATACTCTTCATAAGACAACTTACGTTCTTTCAACTCAACATGAGCAATATTATCCAAACGATAAGATTCTTGAGTCTTGCCGTTTGGAGCGTACCACTTATAAAGTTCAATATAATCAAGTGAGGCGACACCTTCCATACCGTAGGCAATCAATTCTCGACCATTTACGTTAGTCTTACGTTCAGAGATATAATTCCAAGGGGAGAGTCTCCTGGTGTCATCCTCGCCAAGAATTTTACGAAAACGATTGACGATGTATGGAATATCGAAAAACTTGGTATTCCAACCGGTGATTACATCCGGACACCTTTCTGTCCAGAGTTTAAGGAACTGCCTACAAAGCGTCCATTCATCTTTGCATCGTAGATAGTGTTCATCACCTTTAGTTTCATATTCACCACAACCAAAGACCCAGGTTGCTCCATTTAGATATGTAACGGTGATAGCTGTGATAGGTTCATTTGCAAGATATGGATCCGGAAAACCATTCTCCGATCCAACTTCGATATCGATAATTGCAATAGAGACTTTATCGAAATCCCACTCAATTTGGCCTTTGTGTTGATCCGCAATAAAAGCATATTCAAACCTAGACTGACCATAGATTGTAGGTGCTCCAGAAACTTTCTCAAATTGCTTGATATAGTCACGAGCTTCACGCATCGTGCCAAAGATTTTCTGTTGTAGATTGTCACCCTTTAGTGACTTAAATTTAGATGGAATTTTAGAGGGAATGTAAAACGAAGGAGAATATTCAATTTTATGTTTTACTCTTTTACCGTTAACAACACCCCGATAAAGGATGTTGCTACCGGAAACCTGAACGTTTGTATAGAAATTTTTCATTTTATAAATATTATAGACTAACCTTGGAGAATTTCATGAATTATGAAAAACATTATTATACACTAATCAATAGAGCCAAGTCAAGACTCATAGAAGGATATGTAGAGAAACATCACATATTACCTAAATGTTGTGGAGGATCTGATGACCTTGACAACATTGTTATTCTTACTCCAGAAGAACATTATGTTGCTCATCTTTTACTTATAAAAATTTATCCCGATAATTTGGGTCTGTTATATGCAGCAAAAATGATGTGTGTAAAAAGTGACAAACATCAAAGAAATAATAAACTTTATGGATGGTTGAAACGCAAATATTCAGTATCATTAACTGGCGTTAAAAGAAAACAATACAACAAATCGGGAAAACCCAGAAAGGTTTATACGAAGTCTGGACAACCAAGAAAAGTCAGAGCCAAAGAAACTAAACCTAGAAAAAAAAGAACACTCACCGAAGAACATAAAAAGAAAATTGGATTGGCCAGTCTAGGAAGAACCAAAAGCAAAGAAACAAAACAACTTATTTCCACCAATTCAAGTTCCGCTCTACAAAAAAAGAAAGCGGAACTTGGATATGTTCGTTCCTATACTCCTAAGCGAACTATCCCGTAATCAAAGTCTTGTTAGGAAGTACGATTCCAGAACCAAAGATTTTGTCATAATTTGCTTTGAAATCTTCAGCAGGATCATAGGAGTATACTACATGAGCGAACTGAATGTCAATAGTTTTTCCTGTTTTGTCTTCTGCATGAAGAGGAAAAGGTGAAAATCCTACGTTAGGTCGACCATCTTGGCCACGAACAATAGAAATGCCAACTGGATTTTGTAATCGAATAATGCGTTCACTATCTGAAGAAATTTCTTCACCAAGAATATCTTCACCAGTAACAAGTTTAAGTGCAATAATTTTCATAATTTACCCCATAAAAAAAAGAAACCCCTCAGTTTGAGCATCGTTGATAGGCTTGAGGGGTTTTGTTAAAATGTCCAACTACACTCGTTATATACCGAGATGTACATTGTATAATTGGTAGCGGGTAGCAGAATCGAACTACTCTAGACTGGCTTATGAGACCAGTGATTTCACCAGAAATCTAACCCGCATCAAACTTAAGCGTCTTCAAAGATCAAGATAATATGATCGATTGGAATAATATATAGTTCATCTTCAACCTTGGTTGCCGCATTCCAGTTAATCAAAGCAACTTCATCGACAGTAATTTCATCAATTTCAGGTCCAATTGCAATAATCTTTGCTCTATCAGGATCTTGTGTTGACTTTAAAATAATTCCAGATTCAGTTTGCTTTGCAGCTGCAATACGTTCAACTAAAACATTCTTTCCAGTAGGTCTATACATAATTATCTCACTTCTGTTGTTAAATTGGCTGGTAAGGTGAGATTCGAACTCACATGTGACGCATTAACAGTGCGTTGCTTTGCCAGTCAGCCACTTACCAATAAATTGGTCCGGGTAACACGATTCGAACATGCGACCCTCTGGTCCCAAACCAGATGCTCTACCAAACTGAGCTATACCCGGAAAATATACTGGTTACGCTTCCAGTGTCATCATTTCGTTATGACCGTTCTATGTTCACGCCAGTGTTTTATTTTAAATCGCTTCTGGTCTTCGATCTTTTTGACCTACTATCTTTCGGTCACGTTTTGGAGCCCTTTGCCGGAATCGAACCGACTATTTCCTGCTTACAAGGCAGGCACATCGCCAGCAATGTTTAAAGGGCATTTAATTTACGATCCAGTTCACTCTGGATCTTGTGTTTTACCTTAGGTGTTGAATTCTTTACCAATGCTTCTTGTAGTTGTACAATACTGTGTGCCTTCCAATTTGGACGACCATGACGAGTATGCATTGGATTACTAATTTTCTTAACACTCATAAAACACCTCATAAATTGGAGCGGAAGACGAGACTCGAACTCGCAACATCTGACTTGGAAGGACAGTACTCTACCAATTGAGTTACTTCCGCATTTAAATTGGAGCGGGATGACAGAATTGAACTGTCAACTGGACCTTGGCAAGGTTCTATTTTACCTTTAAACTAATCCCGCATTGTTCAAACATTATACTTTATATATGCCTCTTTGGCAACCTTTATTTGGCACCCCGAGAGGGAATCGAACCCCCATTCTGGCTTTAGAAGAACCATGTCCTTTCCATTGAACGACCGGGGCATAATTGGTGGGCCTCGCAGGGCACGATCCTGCAACCTACGAATTATGAGTTCGCTGCTCTACCAATTGAGCTAGAGGCCCTTAAAACTTTTTCCCTGTGAACTTATTTTTTTGTATTCTGGTATCCACTTATTCCAGAGTTTTGACAGTCTGGGTTGAGATGAATTTATCAACCTGGCAAACTCACAAACCGACTTACATTCAGAACTTATAAAATCTGTATATAAGTTTTCAGCAAGTTTTTTAGTCTTTTCGTAATTTGAATGTGATCTACAATATTCAACATCAACATGATGTGTTTCTTTCTCACAAATTTTACATTTTCCTACTGATTTAGGATTTCTACCTAAAATCCAACCACTAGGAATTTCATCCTTTAAGAATTTTCCATTTAATAATGTTATAGGATCATAATACCATTTTCTACCAAAAGAACCGTTTTTATGACCTTTTCTATTTTTAGAAATTTCCGAATATCTACGCTTTAACCAACCATAAAATTTATTATTTCTTTTCAAGAAATTATTATTACAACACATCATTAAAGCTGCATGTATTAATTTATGATTATTTGGTTCCATTTTCACCAATAATTGGTGAGCAACATAATGTTCTTCTGGAGTTAATGCCACAAGATTTGTTTTTTTGTTGCTTCCACCTAAACATCTAGGAATAATATGATGTATTTCAACATACCCATCAATATTCCTAGTTTTAGCTCTTTCAATTAAAAGTTTATAATGTTTTTCGTAGTTCATTATAATAAAATTGGTGCGGGTAGTCGGACTTGAACCGACAAGGATTTCTCCGGCGGATTTTAAGTCCGCTGCGTCTACCAATTTCACCATACCCGCTTTATTTGGTGCCCTCGGTCAGATTCGAACTGACACTGGACGGCTTCTAAGACCGTTGCCTCTACCAATTGCGCTACGAGGGCATTCATTCAGTTTATGTGGACCATTATAACAAATGATCCACATGTTGTCAACCACTTTTTTGGAGCTCCTAGATGGATTCGAACCATCGTCTCCTCCCTACCAAGGAGGCATGTTACCATTACACACCATGGGAGCAAACCTTTTTAGATCAAATCCTTTAGACGGTCAGCACAATGACTGGCAGCCCAACTGTTTGGTTTGACCATTGGTGTTAAATTACAAGTGCCTCTTATGTACCCTATTGCTTGTTGAATAACACAAGAAGAACCGTATCGAACATCAGGATTAAGGTCAAGATGAACTTCAACATATCGATCTTCTAGAACATCTCTTAGTTCACTAAAGAGAGCTGATACATTGTAGACTTCATTCATTAGACGCATAGAAGGTTTGTTCTTCTTTTGGTCATAATCAAGTTCTCTCTTAACTTCACCAAAAACTTTACAACCATGTTCACCATCAATATGCACAATAACACAAGTTGTGTAATCAGCATACCACTTACCATCAATCTTATGTCTTTCTGAGTCGGAACCAAGATAGACACAGGTTTCTGGACTTTGTGCATTAATGAACTTCTTTACTTCATCTAAGTTTATTTCCCTCAATATCATGTTAACACCTTTTTTATTGGAATTGGCACCCCGTAGAGGTTTCGCGCCCCTGATTCTAGTTTTGGAGACTAGCGTGTTACTGCTACACTAACGAGATATTAAAACTTGATTTTTCTTCCTTTAAACCATCCATCTGGAACAGGATCATCTTTTTTTATTTTTTTGCTTAATTGTAATTCATTAGAATAAATCCACATAGTTCCAAATTGAGAATTGCTATCGCCTTGTTGGAATTTTATATTCTTTAGAGTTTCTTTTTGTTTTATTTTTGCTTTTGCTCTAGATTCCGGTGAATTTCCTAATTGTTGAATATCTTTGTTTTGTTTAAATACATTATTACTAAAATCACGAGAACTATTCTTTATAGATTCTGATAATTTTTTTAAATATGATGGATCTTGATAGTTTCTTATTATTGATATTTTTTTATTATGTTCTTTAAAATTTCTATTTTCATTTATATAATCAAATCCACCATCCAATCTTTCTTCCTTTAAATTTGCCCATTCTCTACTTTCAACAATGTTGTTGTTTTTACTGAATAACACGGCATCATTTCTACATTCTTCTTCATCCAAATAATAACCTATTATTTCGGTTGTTACATCATATCCGTGTTTATCTATGTGTTTTATCCAATAAACACCAGATCCCCTATACGCAAAGGGATCTGAACTGGTTGTTTTACCGAAATATTTTAGACCAGTTTTATTGTGAGTTTTTATATAAAGATAGGTTGGTTTAAACATACTTTTGATTAAATAAAAGTATTTATAATATGTGGAGAATATCGGATTCGAACCGATCTGATATCCTGATTGCAAAACAGGTGGCCACCCCAAGCAGCCCCATTCCCCATATTAAATTGCAGAACTGTAGAATCGAACCACAGCGGATCTAGAATTCGATACCCATGTAGAGTATATACCGGACCATCTTCTGCAAAATTGGCGGGTATGAAGGGGATCGAACCCTCCTAAACTTGTTCGACAGACAAGCGTAATCACCAGATTACTACATACCCATAAACTTTGGTGGTTGTAACAAGAATCGAACTTGTGATAAGAGGATATGAATCTCCTGTTATGCCACTTAACTATACAACCAAAATTGGTGTCTCTACTAGGATTCGAACCTAGACTTCGCCCTAATCTGGGGCTAATACGGAATATAAACCCGCTGTGCTACCGTTACACTATAGAGACAAAATTGGTGCCCAATGGTGGTATCGATCCACCGTATCTGAATTATCAGTTCAGTATTCTACCTTTGAATTAATCGGGCAAATTGGTAGGGGCACAGGGAATCGAACCCTGGTTGACTGGTTAAAAGCCAGATGTTCTACCATTGAACTATACCCCCAGTATTTGGCCTCGTTATTACCGTTAAGCGTTTAACGTCATGGGTACTACTTATTGGTCATTTTAAGTCGGGAGAACGAGAGCACCGACATTAGTTGCAACACATTTGGTGGGTAAGGTAGGATTCGAACCTACTCAGCCTGAGGCGTTTGATTTACAGTCAAGTGTGACTCTCCAACTTCACCGCTTACCCTTATTTGGTAGACCTGCGGAGATTCGAACTCCGTTCATCAGAGTGAAAATCTGATATCCTAAACCAAGTAGACGACAGGTCCATAACTTTTCTCTCACTTGATGAAAGACATTCTACACTAGTTTGTCTCTCTTGTCAAGCACTTTTTTGTTTCTTAAAATTTACTTTTTGCCATTTTTAGTCGTTTTTGTAAACGATACGAAACAAATTTGGAGGTTCAGGTCAGATTCGAACTCACATCTACCAGAGTCACATTCTGGGGCTTTACCAATTAAGCTAGATGCACACTACACAAACATTCAAATTTTTAAAGAGCTGGGTTTTTTCAAACCCCATATACGACAAAACCCCGTTTCTTTCGATTCGGGGTTTTGTGATCGTTATGTTTTATTTTTAACTAACTGTCACAAACCCCTTTTCCATGTTCCGCACAATCAATGGAATTTGGGCGATAGCCGGTATTCCATGTGCTTGACATGGGCATTGATATCGATAAAGGTTTAAATAAATTTTTAGTAGTCATATTTTTATTTATACAAGTTTTTTTCAATTTCGAGTACATTATACAGGTTTTTTTTCATTTGGAAACATTTTTTTTCTAATGTTGCAAAACGTAATCATTATATGCCTTTACCCAGTCTTCAACAATCACTCTTTGCGCTTCTTCTAGTGTGATTTTATCAGCACAAACTAGATCGTGCAACTTATTTTCCAATGCATCTTTCTTATATGCATTAAGAGGTGATGTGGTATAACTTTCAGGCCACAAGTTCTTAATGTCATTTGAACCACCCAATTCAAGAGAAATCAAATGATCAATCTCATATCTATCCACAACTTTGTTAATGTGATAATTTGCAAAAACCTGATTCTTTGTTTTTACAGACACATTGCGAACAGTCTTTGTATATCCTACAGTACAAATCTTTTCAATCGTTGCATTTGGATCCACAACACCCGGCGTAATCTTCAAATCAGGCCGAACTGGATCATAAGCATACAGGTTACTACAAAACAACATCAATGTCAAGCACTTTTTAATCATTTCTTTTTCTCTTCTTCTTTCTTCTTACCAAAGATTCTATCCCAATTATCATCAAACTTTTTCTTGTCTACGGGCCTAGGTTTGGAACCTTTACCACCATGCCATTGACTCATGGCAATTTAGACAACTGGAAGTGCATACCATCTGGCTTAGACCATGTACCACCCCAATCAAATCCAGCGTCAGTAAAACACTTTACTAATTCTGTTGACATTGTAGGAGTCTTACCAAAACCATTCCATGCGGCATTGATATCAATTGCAATCCCCCAAGAGTGAAGTGACATTGATGATGCACCACGCTTGTTGCGAATATTGAAACATCCATCCCAAGTCTTGATCTGATCAACAAGACCACGATCAATCACATTTCTAAGTGCTACAGAAAGAGGATTGATCATATCTCTATTGCAATAAAGTTTCTTAGGAATATGACCGTGTTCCAAATAAGAAGGAATATCCCACACAGTCATAAACTTTTCTGTAGTAGGATCTCCATACTTTTTCAAACAATCTTTTGATGTAACCATTTTTACCTCAATCTAAACCATTAAAAGGACCTTCTTTACCGTAGGCCCATAATGCATTCTTTTCGTGTATAGTTCTAGCCCACCTTCTAGGTAAGAAAGGTAAGATGGGATGAACTACAACATTGTGAAAAACAGATTTAAAAAAATCCATAATTTCCTCTAAAATTGGCTGCGGGACTAGGGTTCGAACCTAGATTGACGAATTCAAAGTCCGCTGTCCTACCAGTTAGACGATCCCGCAATTTTTAAGTATTATAACTTATATATGCTTGTTTGTCAAGCCCTTCTTGCATCTCTCATCAATGTGATGCAATTAATGTCTTCAGGATTGAACCATTCTCTTAACATTTCAACAACAATGTTTTCATCAAAGTCTTTACAAGAGAAAACATCCAAATATAAATCTCCATTAGAGTCAATCCAATGTCCCATAATATTGGAGGTTTCTATTAATTGAGTAACAGTCCAACCACCTAGTTCTCCATCACCAAAATGAATTACCATTGGTGTACCATGAGGTTTCATATCAATACGTTTAACCAATTCAACGGTAAATTTTCTGATGTGTTCTGGATTTTTTGCTTTGTCAAGTTCACATGCCTTGACGTTTGCGATTAGATGTTTTCCCCAATATTCCATTCCTGTACTCCAATTATGTTATAAGAAAGTAGTATTTATGTCAGTAATGTGACCGACTTTTAATAACTTCTTCAACATATTTGTCGCCTTTTTGTTCTTCTCTAGGAGCAAATAATGCTCTATTTCTAGGATCAACATTTCCTTCAGGATCACAAAGATAATATACTGCTAGACTTTTTCTATAAACGCCATCCGGAACATCCAGTTGTCTGCTCATTCCATGCCAAGAATTTTGAGTTGTATCAAAAAATACCGCTCTATTAAATAAAGGGGTTAATTCTTTATATAAATCTTTAGGGCCATTTGTTTTTTCATCGTGTGTCCACAAACCTAGGTGGCCCCCGTGTTTGTCCTCTAGACTACTTGATACATAAAAAATGATATTAAGTTTTCTTTGTAAACCTAATTTTGGATGAATAGAATAATCTAGATGAGGATTTAGATTTCCTCCTTGTCCATGACAATGCCAACCACCACCATGTAAACCATAATCTGGATATAATTTAACACCAACTAGTTCTGAAAGAAAACCCACAAATTCTGGTGAGTTAATCTTTTCAAAATAATTATAGGTGTATTTTCCAAACTTATTCCATTCACCCAGAGCTTTCTTATTTTCAATCGGATTCTTATAATAAACCCAACTATCAGAATCATAAGGTATAAATTCTTTCTCTAATTCTTTGGTGATTTCTTCATCTAGAAAATTGTCTACAACACAATGATCAAATGGTTGACCAAACTTAAACGATTCAAAAGCATTTTTTATTTTATTGTAATCAAACATTTTATTTTCCATATTCATGCACAAGTATACCACACTTTCTTAAAAATTCAATTCCAGATGAATCTCGGTAAGCTACATCATAGTAAACTTCTTTGATACCAGCAGTATATATCTGTTTTGCACAATCTATACACGGTGAATGGGTTAGAAACATTATAGAGTCTAACCCACCTTCTGGACCTTTTGCAAGTTTAGCTATTGCATTAGCTTCTGCATGAATGACTTCTGGTTTGGTTTTTAATCTACTAAATCCACCCCTTTCGGTGTCTCGGGCCCATGAAGGATCATTTTGAATATCTCTAGAATCATAAGTGTGTTGTTCATGCTCACATTCATTAGTCCAACCTGATGGCATACCATTATATCCAATAGAAATGATACGATCATCTTTCACGATAATTGCACCAACTTGTAACCTTTTTGCGGTCGATAGTTGTGCAAATCGATGGGCCACATCCATATAAGCATTAACAAATTTTTGTTTCATAATTAGTTCAATATAAAATGTATTATTCCAAAACAAGTAGTTGCGGATAAAATTAAAAAGGTGTATTCTAACATAACATTCTCCTTATAAGTTGACACCTATAAGGATGCAAGAATCATGCAAGTTATTTCAAATAATCACAACAAACAGCAAAAATATCTTTCTTTTTATAAAATTCAAAGTCAACATTCTCAGAGAAATCTAGTATGACCTGATCTCCAAAAAATTTATCATAGTTCTTTTTGGGATATGTCCATATATATTCTTTTGATGTTAGTGTGTAATCATCACCCTGGTGCCAAAAGTAAGTGATATCCGACAGATTCAAATAATCAAGTGCTTCTAAATTTTTGCAATGCACCCAAAGACTATCTTTTCTTTTCATCAGAAAATCTAGATTTATTTCATATACGGGTTCATCATGACCTAGAAATAACTTATCGTCAATTTTCCATAAATCGATTTCAACATCAAAGCCTAATTCAATACAATGATCTATCCTGATAGGTAGGTTTTCAAATTCAGGTTCGGGGCCATTTATATTTCCCCTGTGTGATATTAATCTCATACCTCACCATCATAGTGTTCTAGGAAATAATGTAAATCTTCTGGAGTACCAATACCCCACATTTTATCAATACTCTTAACACGAATTTTTTTACCGTCTTCGATTGCTTCATTGAAAACCGGACAGACATAGAATTCATTATTGGTTCTGATATTCTTTTCGATCATTTGTTCTGCATATCTAACATATTCAGATCCACTTTTCCAATAATAAATTCCAACCGTAGCATTATCTGAAATAGGATTCTTTTCTGCAACTTCAGAAACAAAACCATCTTCACCAATTTTAGCAAAAGACCATTTTGGATGAGTAGACTTGAATGTTACGATTCCAGCATCAATAGAATCAGCAGTAAATGCATACAGACATTCATTTGAGTTCCACTCAACAAACTGATCGGAGTTAGCCATCAATAAAGGTTGATCATTATCGATAAGGTCCTTCGCAAGGAGAGTCGTACAGGCCGCTCCTTCTGTGATACCGTCCACCTGAATAATGTCACATCCTGGTGCAATCAGGTTCAAGAGCTGCTTCAAATTGTATTTTTCGTAATGTTCTTTTTGAACCAGAAAAATGAAATGTGCATCAACATTCAAGTTTTCAACAACCACTTGAATCATTGGTTTACCGTTCACTTCAATCAAAGGTTTAGGAAAAGTATAACCAGCTTGTGCAAATCTACTTCCAGCACCAGCCATAGGAATCAACACATTCATTTTCTTATTTCTCCATGGTATTTTCTTTCTATTAATTCCATGAAACATATCAATTATTTCATAAAATTTATCTTCGGTTAAATCATAAGAATCTTTAACCGGAACTAAATGTGCACCAGAATCAAGAGCACCCTGTCTACCAATATGACTGTCTTCAACAATAACAGTATTTTTAGGTGTTGCATTTAATACTATCATACACTTCCAATACATTTCTGGAAATGGTTTAGGTTTAGACACATCTTCATTAGAAACAAAGTAGTCAACATATTCCAAAATACCAAGAGACAATAATGATATTTTTACTGTCTCTCGTATAGAATTACTTGCAACTGCAATTTTATAACCATGAAATTTTAACTGTCTGAACCTTTTTATTAAAAATTCATCATTTGGAACTATCTTCAATCTAGATATGGTTGCTTTTTGTTTATCTTCCCATACTTGATTGAAATATTCCCGGGGTAGACCTTTTCTTTCTGACAACATTTCAAGTTTTTTGGTGGTATTCAAACCATCATACAAACTCAAATGTTCGTCATAAGATATAGAATAACTTTCGTCTATTTTCTTGAGAGCATCATTCAATGCATGATAGTGTAAATCTCTAGAATCAATCAATACACCATCTAAATCAAAAATAACAAGTTTATTCATACATTATGCAAGTAGTACAACAAAAGATAAAACTAATACAACGGCAACATAAAATTTAAAGTTATCTGGCAACCACCACCAAACATGATTTGGATTTCCATTATTTTTTTGTGTTACAGAATCAGTAATTTGATCATTAACTGCATTCTTTTTACGATTCTTATTTGATTCTTTTAATGCCATTACTTTATTACCTCTAAGTTGTCTTTACGCATTAATCTGGGAGTATCTTTTATAGATATATTTTTTAACACATAAACATATTCAACACCATCAATCAGTTTGGTGTCCCAATTTGAATATGTGTAGTATATATCTTCTAGATTTCCTAAAGGTCTAACCTTTTTTAATACAGGTTTTTGCTTTTTGATCATATCGTTCACCATAATTTAAATAGATGCCGGTTACCGATCCGGCGTAGGCATACGCTCCTACGGCAAGACGATCCTAAGGTGGATCAATGCGTTTTATTTATGCAGACTTTTTCTTTCCAATATTATATTTTGGAATTAGTTCCCATTCATTTTTTTCTTTATGTGAAATAATCTTCACTTGTGAAAGGAAAATAGGTTCTGGAGTTTCTACTTGTTTCTTGTTGACAATCTCAACTAAACCCCAATCTTCTAATAACTTGGTGATTGCATTACGTCTAGCCAAATCATTTTCTGAAATGTCTGTGGGTTTACCATCAAGGGAAAATAATTCTTTGAAATGTACGATATAATATTTTCCTTGTTTATGTAGAATATGACAAGACTGATATAGAATTTTATCCTTCTTTGATGCTACACCAATACGAGTAAGTGTTTCTCTCACTTTAAGAAAATCATCTTCCTCCTGCAACTTTACTTCAACCAAATCTGAAATGTTAATCATTACTTTTTCACTCCACCCTTTTCTGTTTTTGTTTTTATTTCGGAAATCTGTTCATCAGTTAGAATACGCATAGCTTCCCTTGCTTTTCGGTTGGAGTAACCAAAATAAGTTTTAACGCATTCAATGTCTTTATCGACCTCAGCTTTTTGCCATGATTGAAACTTACGTTTCATAGGTCTTATTGTATTTAGAAGATACTGGTATTGCATATCTCTATCTAAATTTGATAAAGAATTTAATTCCGAAACATACATCAAACAATCAATATGATAAGACAAAGCACGATTAATGATAAATGAATTATAATCTTTGCATTCCGGATCATCAACAAAAACATTTTTCTTATTTTGTAGAATAGAAGGTAACACCTCTTTGAATAGATCAGGCATTATTTAAACTCCACATCCATCATAATCTCTACGATACAAGACATTAGAGTAATTTCCTGATCAGGAGTAAACGCTGACCTATATTGCCATACACCAATCGTCCTAATCATCTGTGGAACAGAACTAGGAGTCAACTTATCATATAGTGCATCATACAAACCACGAAGAATTGTAATAGGATCATTGTCAATATTCTGTACGATCCATTTACGAGCAGATCCAACATCCTTTTCCTTGATTGATTTAATCAGTTCATTGGTTTGAAGATTGGCGACATTACCTAAAATTCCAGCATCAATACTACCAGAAACAGAATATCTCTGGAGTTCATTTAGAATTCTGCGATTGTCTGGAAAATGTTTAGTAATAACTGCTGCTACAACATCTTTACTGTATTCAATATTCTCCTGTGTCAGAATATATTCAACTCTTTTGAAGAATTGGGATGCCAATTTAGCTTTGTTGCCGTTGACTCTAAAATCAATGACTGTGCATCGTGAATGGATTGCGTCCAGAATCTTATTCTTGAAATTACAAGTGAAGATGAATGTACAATTGATTGAGACTTCCTCGATCATTCCACGAAGAGCCTTCTGTGCTTCTGGACTTAGATTGTCAGCCTCATCCAGGATTATGACTTTGCGTCCTCCAGTAAGACTTACTGATGTTGCATAATTTCTAACAGTAGTTCTAATGTCACCAATACCATTGGTTTCAGAACTATTAATCATGATGTAATCACAACCAACTTCTTCACATAATGCCTTTGCAATAGTGGTCTTACCTACACCTGCACCACCAGACAACAGAAGATTGGGGATTTCTTTGCGATTTACAAATTCTTGAAATGTAGATTTAATATTCTCATGCAGAATACAATCTTCAACTTTAGATGGGCGATACTTTTCTACCCACAACATATGTTCCATAATAACTCCATAATAAAAGATGCCCCCGAAGGGGCACCAAAACAATTTACTTTACTTCAGTAATGCCTTCAAACAAAGCTTCAAACTCATTTTGTTCAGAAACAATCTCTTGAAAAGTTTGTTTATGATATACTGTTGCCATTTTCTTGAAGATTTTCTTAGGAATCTTAAACTTATCGTGGGTTGTACTAACAATATCTTTCATCAATTCTTTTTCTGAATTAATTTTAGACATACAATCCGACATTTCTCTAAGACAACCCTTAATTGCCTTTAATTCCTCTTCATCATATGTACCGAATAAGGTTTGTACCTTAATGCTCATTATTATTCCTCAAATTCAAAAACAGTATTAATAACAATTCTATAATCAGAATTTTCCGGTCCACTACCAGCATGTAATTGATTAGAATCAAATAGTACAGCTCTCCCCATTTTAGGGGAGACTTTCTGTTGTACTGTTAATTCATTGATGTACTCACCTGTATAATATTCGTTATACAGGGTAGTATCACCATCAGAATCATTCACATAGTATAGTAATGTTTTCTTACCAAAACAATCATGTAGGCCATTTCCAGTAACATCAAATCCATCGACATGTGGATATTGTTCCCTGATACCTTTTTGATACATCAACAAATTGCTTTTCATTCTTGAAATGGATTTTATTTTTTTACCAGTTTCAATTTGAAGTTGTGCAATTATAGGCTTTACTAATTCAAAATATTTTGGTTTTATAATTTTATTATTTTTAATAAAATTATGTTTGAATTGTATGTGTTCCTTAAATTGATTATCATGTTTATAGAAATTAACTGAAGCGTATTCATAACCCACAGAAAATTCTGCACGCTTCCAGCTGAATTGATCTCCAGTTAAAAATCTATAAATGGAATCCTGATAGACTAATGGTAAGAAATTGTCTATAACTATAGGGTTAATGGTAGTCTCCTGTTAACCTAGAGCGGTAACAACTTCAAGAATATCTTCTGCAACAACTACAGAACCATTAATAAGACCAATTACAGTCTTACCAAGGAATTCACCTTCTTCAGCTGCGGTAAATACTACTGTAACCTGTTCAGGATTAACAGCAACCTTATTTTCATTCTTTACGTCTGTGAACCAAATCAAACTCATTTTTATTACTCCTCAAAATTAGAATCTTTTGCCTCGGTGGCAATCCAATAGTCAACCTCTTGCGTTGTATGTTTAAATACTGCAAGTCCTTTAGAAGAAATTTCTACATCATACGATCCAGGAATCATCTTCAAATTTTCAGTAAGAAAAACAACCTTAAATTGTTTTCCGTTACCTTCACCCACTTCAATAGAATTGGTATGAGCTGAGTCATCTTTTGCGCTGAAAGAAGTTACATAAATCTTATCACCGTCAGATTCGAATGCAATGTTAGGCGATTGCAAAACATTTGCACTCTTTTGAATATCAGCAAATACTTCTTCAGTCAGTTTACAAGAAACATCAATAGAAGGCAGGTTAAGTGCTTTGACTGGCGGAATGATAATCATTTCCGGTGCAGTCTTGCGGTACTTGATCTTTGATTTACCTGATCTAAAAATAACATTAGATTCGTCAAAGTCAATATCCACATCTTTATTTAGTGAGTATACCGATAGAAATTGATTCATATCGTAAATACAAAAATCAACAGGGAAAGTATCACTCAGAGTCGCTTTAGCGAGAACGGTCTTTCCCGGAGAAATTGTTGAGATTACATTGCCAGCTTTGAATTCAAGACCAGAATTAATCCCAGCAAAATTCTTGAGAATAGCCAAGGTGTTACCAGAAAGTTTCATTAAATTACCTCATTCATTTTATACATTACCAATTATACACTCTTTTACGAAGAAAGTCAAGTCGTTTAGTGATCCGTCATTTTTAATAACTCCGTCCATTTTACAACCAACCCAGGCCCATTCGGAAAAGTGAATATCTTCACCAATCATCATGAACTTTTTAAATTCTTCAGTTTCACACTTCTTTAACTTATGATACCATTCAGGTTGTTCTCCACGTTGTACCTCATAAACTTTTCCACCCTGTTTACGAATCCATTCAATTTCATTGGGAAATCGAACATCAGTAATCACAACAGGACCATCATGAAATCTTAACCTTGACTCTAATTGAAGAACCCAGAAGTCAGGATGAAAAACATCCCGACCAACTTCTGTTCCCATCTTCTGTAGTGCTTCTCTTGGTGTGAAATCCCTACCAAACTTTTTAGACCAATAAGGACATGGTGTTTCTCTAAATTGTCTGGATTCTTCAGTATCACCTTCTAAAAGGTTACGATTCCATCCAAACATGGTAGCGGCGGTGTCTTTGACACCGGCCGCAAAGCTTTCTTTTACATAACCAATTTCACTTAGAATATCACCGGCAGCGCCTTTACCGCTGCCAATGAATCCAACAAAACCAATCACGGGGACCACGATTACATTTCTCCAACAAAGTTAGCAACAGCAGGCATATCACCCTGGAAATGATATGTACCAATATGAGCAGTTCTCATCCAAGGGCACAACCAAATCTGTCCACCAATCTTACGCCACATCTGACAGAACATATAATCTTCTGAAAGATAACGTTCAGATCCTCCACCAGTAATAGAATCAACAGAATCAATTACGGTATCAAAGAATGCATGAATATAACGTGATCCGTCGAAGTGTGCTTGACCAATATGATCGGGCTTATAACGAATCATGGGATAAGCTTCTTCCATCTTGGTGAATACTTCACGCTTAACCAACATGAATCCAGTACCAATTTCAAGAACTTCAAGTGGTTCAGAAACATTAAACTGTGCGGTACCTTTTACAGGATTGAAAACATAATCACCGGTGATCTTATCAAGAGCACCCGCATCAATATTTGGATTCTTCTTTACTGCGGTCTTAACAGAACTCCACTTAATCGCCTTCTTAGGATAAGGGCCACCAATAACATCCTTATCGATTGCTAGAAGCGCAATAACATCATTTGGATCAAAATGAATGTCTGAGTCGATGAATAAAAGATGAGAACATCCTGAACGATGAATAAATTCATCTACAAGATAATTTCTAGCTCTAGTGATTAGAGATTCGTTAAAAAGGAATGAAAATTTTACTTGTACACCATATTGCATACAAAGTGCTTGTAGATCAAGGCAGGCCTTCATATACAGGCCATGATTCATTCCACCATACATAGGAGTTGCGACAAATAGACTCTTGGTCTGCAACTGTTCTTTACTAATTGAAATTTCCATAATAACTCCAATAATTAACGACCAACCTGGCCAAGATACTTTTCTTTGGTTTCTTCCCAGGACATAAAAATCAAATCATCGTAGAATAACGATTCTTTGGATACATTGTTTTTCTTTTTCAACATTGAAATTCTACCTTTAGCATATTTGGTTTTCCAAATATCGGCAAGAGTTTCTTCACTCGTATCAAACGATTTTATCAATTCATCATTACCAATCTCCTTGCGTAGAAATTCATTTGTATTATTATATAGTGGAGAAAAATATATTCCTCTCTGATGTTCGGTTCTAATTAATTCTTTTGGTATTCCAAGTTTAGAATATGCAAAATTAAGTGAACGATTTTTGTGATCTCTTTTGAGAGGGAGACCATTTTGATTCTTGGCCTCCCACCATTCAAAATACTTTCTTGTGTGATTTTCTTTAATCCAGTCAAAGACTAGTCGCATCGTCCGTTTTGTTGGTTCGAATGCGACCGAACCGGAACTAAAGCCCATTTTTTCCCAGTGTTCAAGGCCATCATACTGTGAAAGGCCACCAGACTTAGTGTTCCCATAAAGAGAAGTAGTTGTAACACCAACCAGAACGTCTCCATATCTCTCCCTCCAATCTTTTTGTACGGTATCAGATAGACACATCAAAGCCAATAGTTTACCACCCATATAATTAAATCCGAGTGGTTGTAGTGGCACAATTGTAGAACCAATTGCTGTATGATTAATCATACCTTGTTGAGTCTTTACATCCCTAGACCAACCAATTGAATTATCTCTAGGAGTAAGATCAAGAAAATCAGAAGAAATGCAAATGACTCCCAAATATTTATTAGTAATTTCATCTGTAAGAATATAAAACAGATTACGACCAATATTTGAGTTGTTCTTCATCGTAGAAGAAAAAGTTCTTACTGCATTCCAAGTTTCAGCGAGATCACCATTGTGTAAAACCATAGTTGGCTTTAGATTAAGGTAATCATCCGGGGACTCTGGCATCCAGAAGTTTTTCTTGACAGTATCGATTAATTTCTTTTGATTCGAATCAATCAGTTGACGTTCATTACCAAATAAGGTACTTACGTCTTTTGTGGGAAACTTTTCTTGAACTTCACACCACTTTTGGTATAAAGTATATTCACGAACATCCATTTTGGATGCATATGACAAATCTTTAATTAAGATTTCTTTTAATTCTTCGGTATCAACATGACCAAAAGACTCGGCAGGATTATTTTCCTGCCAAATCTTCCATTGTTCATCTACAAATTCAATCGGTGTAGCCATTATTTTAATTTAGAGTCAATTTTTTTCTGTGCAGTTTCATATCGTTGAACGAGTTTATTAAACTTTCCTCGCTTTTTCATACCCATCTTTAATGCCATTGGTTTTGAACGTTCAGTATAACACAATCCGTTCAAATGGTCAAGCTCATGTTGAAAAATTCTTGCTGAAAGTCCTGTAAATTTAGCTTCTTTTTTATTTCCAGTAAAGTCATAATATTCAACATAGACTTCAGATGGTCGAGAAATCTTCAATCCTAACATAGGAAATGATAGGCAACCTTCTGTCATCAAAACCTCATCATCAGAATGTGACAAGATTTTTGGATTAAAGAAAGCGACAAACTCATCTTCACCACCCATCACAAAAACACGATGTTCAAAACCACATTGATTCGCTGATAATCCAAACCCATTCTTCTTTTTGCAAGTTTCAACAAGTGTTGAAGCAAATTCATTTGGGTTTACAGGTGGAGAATCAAAATTAAAATCAGGAAGAACCTGTCGAAGAATAAGATCATTTTCATCCACCAAATTAAAGATTGGAATATCTTTTACATATCCTAATCCTTTTGCAGCCTCTTCTGTATTAAACTTAATTATTTCGCTCATTATACCATCCTACTAAAATTACCTTTCTTTTCAAATTTAATGATCGATCTGAACTTATCGAACAATTGATCTCCTTTGTGACTGATAACAAATACATTGGTATCATCAGAGAATTCATGAATTAGTCCCATCAACATTTCTACTGAATTTGAATCTAGCGAAGAATCAAAAACTTCATCAAGAATAAGAAGATTGGTACTGATACTGTTCTTTAATTTTGCTACTTGTCTCCAAGTAAAAAGTAGTGCCAAATCAATCTTTTGTTTTTCTCCTTCTGAGAAGTTTGCATAACTGAATTCATCACGGTGTCTAGACTTAATTGATTCATTGAAATTTTCATCGATCTCAAAATTAACAAAGAAATCTAATGCACTTAAATACTTATTCACCAACTTATTCATGATCGGCAAATATTGTTTGATAATCTTGGTTTTGATACCAGTATCTTTCAACAATGTACTTGCATATTCATAATACTGTTTTTGATTTACAATAGTTTCTCTCAATGACAACAACTCTTTCAATTCTGATTTCAGTTCTGAAAGTTTTTCATTTTCATCAATGATGTTTCCTTTTCTTTCTAGAAGAGACTCGATTTCTTTTTGTAACTTACTGATATAAGTGTTAATTCCGCGAATAGTTGCATTATGTTCTGTAACCATATTCATGTGTTTAACAATATCAACGTTGATATCATTTATATCTGATATCCTCCGGTTCGTTTTCTCCATCTCTTCTGCAAGCTTCTCCAACCCAGTCTGTATCTCTTTCTTTTTGGCCTCACGTTCGGTAATTTTTTCTTGAGCGAATTCTTTATCGATTGGTTGGTTGCAAGTGTGACAGACTTCGTTGTTCTGGAGAAAATCAATGTCCTTAGTAATCTTGGATATGTTCGACTGTATTTTTGATTCCATCTGGAGAATCTGTTTATTCTTTGAACGAACCTTACTTTCATCCTCAACTTTTTTGGTGAGAACCGCAACATGTTTCTGTATAAGATCAACATCGTTTTGAAGTTGCATCGATTGTGATTCGCTAGTCGCAATCTCACTTTTCTTTCTCTCAATTTCCTCATCGTTGTGTTTCCTATGTTCTTCGATATTCTGCTTTTGAATTTTAATCTTTTCAGCAGTCAAATCCATAGCATACTTGTTATCTTTGATTTCATCTTTAATCTTGTCAAGTTTATCCTTGACAAGTTTATTCATAGAGGAAAAAATCTGAATGTCGAGTAACTCTTCAATGATATTTCTCCGATCAGCGGCAGATAATTGCATAAAAGGTACGAAAGAAGCAGAGCCAAGTATAACGACTTGTGTGAAAGATTTAAAATTACTCTTGAGAATACTTTTTTCAAGAATATCTTGATAATCTGTGTTCTTTGCATTTTGATTGATCAACTCATTATTACAGTAGACCTCAAAGACATTCGGTTTGATACCACGAACAATCTTATAAAGTTTCTGTCCTACAGAAAACTCAACCTCAACCAAACAATCTTTTTGATTGATTGAATTGATTAGTTGCGGTTTATTAATTTTACGAAACGGCTTTCCAAATAGGACAAAGCAGAGAGCATCAAGTAAAGTGGACTTGCCAGCACCGTTAGTGCCAACAATAAGAGTATTGTTACTACGATCCAGACGTATGCTAGTCCAGTTGTTACCAGTTGATAGAAAGTTTTTCCAACGTATTTCATGAAAAGTTACCATAATTAGTCTGTGTTTAATGCTTCAATATAGAGTTCACGAAAAATATTCTTTAATTTAGAGTTGTCTATATTCTCTTGTGGTATTGAGTCAATATATTTGTTAAGTATAGTTAAAGTGTCTTCTGCCTGATTTACAATTTCATCATCAATTCCTTCATTTAGATCCGAAAAATCTTCTACAATTTTAAGATCGGCAGGATTATGAGAGTACAAAGTATCAATGAAACGATCAAAATAATATGGATTTGTCTTATTGACAACAACAACTTTTAAGAATTTGTCTTTGTACTCTGGATCATCCGGATTAATTCCTATTTCTTGAGAATCATCATATACTATCCGATGAAACATTCGATTAGGATTCTGATGAAACACCAAGTCACGGTTATCAAGATCAAAGATATGGAACCCCCGAGGATCGCCGTAATCCATCCAGGTAAGTTCATACGGGTTACCAAGATAGTAGATGCCGTCAGCAGAAGATTTATGATGATAGTGGCCAGAAAAAGTATACTCAAACTTTCTAAACATTCCACGATTTAATCCCTCTTGACATTGGTGGCCACGATACATAGCAAAACCTTCGATTTCGAAGTGACCGGCACAAAGTTTTGCATTACTGTTTTTAACCTCATCACAACATTGTTCATAGTTGTCGGCACATATCCAAGGAATCATAAGAATATCATCTGTATCATTCTGATAATTCAAATGAATTGTCATAGGCTTATCAATGACCAGAATGTTTTCATATTCTTTTAAAAGAAGATCAACTGAATTGACTTCATTAGTGTTCTTATAATAAGTGTCATGATTACCGGCTAACATATAGACCGCAATATCATTGTCTCTCAACTTATCAAAAAACATAGTTTTAGCTTTTTGGAGTGTGTTGAAATTGATGTACTTTCTGCGATCAAATGTATCACCGAGAATCAATACGGTCTTGATGTTTTCTTCCTCAAGCTTAGGAAAGAAAGTCTCCGTGTAGAATTTTTCATAAAAATCCAGGAACAACTGAGAGTCGTTTCTGGCGCCGAAAATGTTGGTCTGTAATGATAGCAATCTTCATACAGACCCCTCCTTTGTGTTATTTGTTAATGTGATTGTTGAGATAGGACCGTCAGTTCCAATTCTTGGTTCTGGGTCTAAACCATTTAAGTAATATTTTTTATATAAATGTTTTGACACTTTTGTTTTCTCCAATAAATCATTCCAACCATAGTATACCACACCTTTATATTCAATGTCAAGAGTGTTGTGGATTTCTTTTCCTTTTAGTCCATGTTGTCCATTCTTTCTTGCCATTTCTTTAGTAAAAGTACCATTTTTCCATTTTTCCTTCATATCTTTAGCGTGTTTTTTTCTTCTATCTTCTACACCAACCCAGCTTTCGGTAACTGAATCTGATCTTTTTTTACCATAATTTTTATCTGTCTTTGAAGGATGATATTCTTTTAAAGATGAAAGAAATTTTTCTCTGAAGGTTTCATATAATCTTGAACCATTTCCATACTTACCAGAAAAACACATCCTATGAAGAGCATATAACATTTTGTGTTGCATATCTCCCTCCGTCATTTTTGTTAAAAGGAGATGACACACATAATGATCTCGTAAAGAGAGTTTTACTAAGTTGTCAATATCATCGCTTCCACCCAAAGATTTAGGTATTATATGATGTTTTTCATAAATTATATGATTTTTCTGTTTAGAACTTTCTATAATAGAAAAATACCATTTTTTATATTTGTTATCTATAAACAACTTTTCTGTCTCCTAAATGAATTATTTATATCATTTGGGTCTTCAAAATGATTATTATATCACTCTTCAAAGAACAATTCAAGCCCTCTGTTTTTTTTAATTATCTTTTTTGCTTTTTTATTTTCTTCGTATGTTTCGATAAATTCTGACAAATTATCATATAATTCAAATTGTCTTGGTCCACCATTCTCTTCCAATTCCATCAACTCATATTCATCAAGAATCCCCATCTGTTCTGTGGCTTTATACTTGACATACATTTGTTTCTTTTCTTTCTGTATTCGTCTTAGGAATGCGTACCAAATGACTTGTGTGAAGTATGCAAAAGGATTCTTACTCTTTGCAGGATCAAAATTTTCAAAGTACATGAGGCAGTTTTCATAACCATCTGCAATCATTTCATCCCGGAAAGTGTAATTGATGAAGTTGGGTTTGTGTGACAGTCCTTCTGCAATCTTCAAGAAACATTCACCAATGTAATTGGGAATCTTTGGTGGAGGAAGGTCGTTTTCTATCGATTTCTTCTTTAGTTGCTTGTAATCCTCGAGGGCTGCCAAGAAGTCTCCGTTGTTTACATATTCTTTTTTTCTTTTAGTTTCAGTCATTTATATCTCTCATAAAATAATGCTTGACAAGGTGGTTGCCAAATTGTTACAATAGGTATGTCCTCTGTTGATGATCAATGAAGTATTTGTCCTTGAGACTCTTCAATTGCTTCCATGATATCAATCATTTCATCTAGATTTTCCATGTTTTCTAATTGATTTTTCCTTTCAATTGCTTTATGAAGCTTCATGATGAGATTCTGATAATATTCAGCTAAGCTATCTTTAGGATCAAACATAGTAATTACGTCACGAGGATTGATTAGAATGCTATTATGTTTGATCACTTCAATTGGTAACCAATGTTCCATTAATACGGAAGAATCTCTTCCTTTAAATTTCACAATCAACAACATAGGATCTTCAACAAGGTAACTGTCTATAGATATTTTATGAAAACTACAAATGATATCTTCACCAGTAGAAAGTCTTAAAATCTTAATCTGTTCGTCCATGTTTTAAACCTATTTTGTAGATTTTGAAGTTGAATTTTTCATCAGTATATGTTTTCACTCTTTCAACAAAATGTTTTAAAGTGTGATTCATATATTTTTTATATCGAATATCATCAGCAATATCATATAATACTGCTTTTACTTTTTCTTCACCTTTTCTAAGTCCTCTACCAATGGACTGTAATATTTTGATTCTCGCTTTGTACGGAAATGCGAATATAACGTTGTGTAGATTACGAATATTGATTCCAGTAGAAAAAGTACCATAAGAAGCCACAACAATAGCGTCATCTTCTTCCTCCATAATCCTTCTAATTTCTTCTCTATCTTCTGTTTCTGTTCCTCCATGAACAAAGAATACTTTTCTATTGCCAAGATTCTCAGTATTCTGTATCATATTATACAGGACTTTACCATGTTTATCAACCATATAGTACAGTATTAAAGTGTTTTTCTTTAAGCTAACTGCAAGATTTTTAATGAATTTATTCCTAGATTCACATTCAATGAGATACTTTATTTCGTCTTTATAAGATGACTTATTCATCTTTTCACACACATCATCTGGATGTTTTAACACCAGACATTTGATATCAAGATCAGCTACCGAACCATCATCAATGAGCTCTTTGGTTGTAATGACTTTTTTTACGGGACCAAAAAGACCTTCCAAAACCAATTTATGTGTTTTGGTTCCATCCAATGTGCCTGTAAGACCTATTCGATATTTTGTCTTTGTTGCAGACGTTAATATTGTTGTTAGGGATTGTGCCTTGAAACCATGAGCCTCATCACCAATAACAAAGTCGAATTGATCAAAGTATTCCTTTGGCATCTTATAAATGGATTGCCAGGTAGAGATTGTTAATTTCTTTTCTGTATTTTTATCTTTGCCTTGATAGATTCTATGTACGTTATCATTTACATTAAAATCTGTCTCAGAAGAATAATCAACAAAATCGGAAAATAACTGTTCTACAAGTTGTGTTGTAGGAACAACTATTAGACCTTTTAATCCTTGATAGTCCAATAGTTGCCTGAACAACATATAAATGATGAGTGATTTACCCGAAGCAGTAGGAGAAAGAAGTAAAGTTCTCTTTCTTTGCATTGCATGAACAAATGCATCAATCTGGTAATCTCTAGGTTTTATTGCTTTACCAAAAGCATGTAGATTCAATGTTTCGATAAACTTTTGAGCATGATAAACTGAAAATTCATCTTCTACATCCAAATCATTTGAATAGTCTAATGAATACTCTCTATCATCACAAAACTCTTCGATGTAACTGAGTAGACCGAGATATATTAATCCAGTACTCAAATTGAGGAGTCTTATTTTTCCATCCCAAATTCTATCCCTGAAGGCTGGTGTGAATTTGTAACCAGGCACATAAAACGTAAAATATTCTGACATTTCTTTCAGAATATATCGTTCGCAATTTACCTTTGCATAAACCTCATTGTATTTTGATACAATTATATCTGTCATTTTATCCATGACCAACAATATGACCAAGGCCTTATTTTATCTTGATCTATTTGTAGTTTTTCTTCTGGAATATTATTTGCTTCCATAAACTCTTTTACGGCCTTTTGTACATCCGAAACATCCCAGTCATGACCAGCAAATAGGCCTCCAGATTTAACTTTAGAATAATAATTCTGCATATCTCTACAAACAAAATCATAACTATGATTACCATCAATAAAAATATAATCTAAAGAATCATCTTCAATGTCATCTTTTGCATCGTCTGAATATTTTTGGATAAAGTTGATTTTGTTTTCAAAACCATTCTGAATATCTTCAAATTTCTGTTTAAAATTATCTAATACGTCTTGTTCAATTCGACCATAAAAATCTTGAAAATCCACATATGGATCGATAGCATGTATAATTTTGATATCGGCATTTTCTAATGTATACTTCAAGCTACATCCTTCACATACACCAATTTCACAACCAACAATATCATTACCCAAATCTTTAATTCTATCGATTAGTGGTATTATACTGGCATAAAAACCATTTTCATCAAACATTTCATTCTCCTTTTATTGTCCGCCGATAAATTTCTCCCAACCAATATAATCTCTTAATTGGAAAGTTCTACTTTTGAGTTCTGACATAATTGATTCGACCGCAGAAACACATTCATCATAAACGCATTTCTTTTTTAGAATATTGACTAAATCTTGATCAGCTTCTAAGTATGTAGATATGTCAGATTTGAGGGTAAATGGGAAAGGTTCCCATCCATATTTTTCTAGATCGTCTTGATCTAATTTGCCGGTGTAATATTCCCACTTCAATTTTTTCATCTTTTGATAATCGAATTGAAGCTTCTTGACTTGCATCTTATATTCGATAAGCATTTCAAGATACTTACTATGAAGTAAAGGAATCTTTAACAGTTCCTTACTTGGTTCTGTTTGATCTACAATGGAATCTTTTTTCCAGTGTTCTAGTAATTTTTGTATTTCGTCCATAATAAAATAATAATAAGTTAAATCTGAATTATATCACAATTTATAATATAATTCAAGGGTCTAAAAATTCGAAATATTCATAATTGAACGAAGCATCAGCAGTAATAATGTGATCTGCCGATGATTTAGTGTCAAATGATATATCAGAAAGAGAAGTTGGAAAAGCATTGTAAAATTGAACCCGTGCTATTGGGTTGTTTAGATTGGACATGATGGTTAAAATTGCATCAGAATAACTTGGAAAGTTAGGTAAAACTCCTCCATTTTGTATCATCTGATATCTATTTCTTTCTTCAAAACCTACCGGTGAAGAAATTGCAAGAAACCAATTGTAGATATTTCTCCAAGAACGCAAAGATTCATCAACTAAGAATCCAATATTCAATAAATTATACTGAATATTTAAACCAGCTATGGTGTAATTGTGGAAAGGTGATTGAATTTGTGCTTCAGGCATAGTTGCACCAGGAATGTTCACCTCTTGACAGAAATACTGAACATCTGGAATCCTAGTGAAAGTTAATAAAAACTTTGTAGGTTGTAGTAAATTTGTGTTCTGTGGTGTACGAGTTAAAACAGTCATGATTATCTCCTATAATCCACTATTTAGAAGACAAAAAAAGAGGCACCGAAGTGCCTCTCTAAACTCCCTCTTAATGGGGATTTTATCATTACATAAGGTTCTTTACACCGAAGATTCTGTAGTACACGTTGGTGCGTGGCTGCAGAGTTTGGTTCAAGCTTGCTGGGATGGTTGGTCCCTGTGCGAATGGGTTTGCAACCATTCCGTAACGAGTCTTGAATCCAATCTTTGGTTGGAAAGTGAACTGGTCAACTGCACGAACCATCTGTAGAGGAACGTATGGGCAGTAGAAAAGACCAGCATCATAAGGAGAAGAACCCTTATAACCGATTGTAACAAGTTCCTGGTTAGAAGTATAACCACCGAAATATGGGTCGATGTAGACCTTAATACGGCCGTGTAACATACCAGCGAAGGTGTTACCAGTATCGTCTACCTGTAGATCAGCAGACAGAGCAGGTGTGTAAGAAAGAACACCAGCCATTGCCATTGCAGATGCAACGTCAGAAGATACGATAAGAACATTACCCTTACCACGACGAGTCTGCTTAGCGATTACGTTAGCATCACGTTCGATCTGGAAAATAAGACCCTTGAAACGTTCAACTGACCAACGACCGTTAGAGTCGGTGTCAAGGTCGAAGTAACCAGCAGTTGTAGTACCATACTGAGCACCTGCGACAGCACAAGTGTAGATAGTACGAATAACTTCACGGTTGATTTCAGCAAGGATTTCAGTAGAAAGGATGTTAGAAAGTTCAGTTTCAGCATCCAGACCATGAATAGCTTTAAGGTCTTGAGCAAGTTCAAGAGAGTATTCTGCCTTCAATGCACGGCTTTGAGCGGTTACAGTAACCTTTTCAATGCTGAATGCCATTTCTGCAAAACCTTGAGCTGATGCGTCAGAACCCAAAATTTCAGCGTTAGCAGTTGAAATACCAATACCAGTTGAGAATACAGTATTCGCACCAGAGATATTGGAGATAGCGCTGTTAGCGGTATCGGTTGCAACAGTACCTTGGAAACCATATGGGTTGTTAGCGTCAGTACGACCAGAGAATACAGTATTAGCTTCGTTGTAGAAAGCTTCTGTACCAGTTTGGTTCTGATAACGAGCACGCATTGCGAAGATCAAACCGGTAGGACCAGTCATTGGCTGAACGCCAGCAACGTCATACGCAATCAGATTAGGTAATGCACGGCGAACAAGAGAGATCAAAATTGGATCGAAGTTTGATACGCCGCCAGCAACGTTAGTCGGACCCTGATCAGAAACTTCGTTCAGCATCTGACGAGATTCTTTTAGAGCCGCTTGTTGATTTTCCAATACAAGTGCGGTAACCGCTTTCTTGTATGGGTCCTTAATGGTTTCTAGTTCTGGATGTTCCAGAATTGGCTGCCATTTTTTCTGAAGTTCTTCTGTTAGATACATCTAATTATCTCCTTATTAGTATCTGTTAAAATTATTATTTATTTAATCAGAGTTTGTGAGATAGCCTTTGCATAGACATTCATTTCTGCGTCTGTGCTACCAGCAATCGGTTTCTTTTCTTCTACGATTTGTACTTCATCGTCTAGAGCAGATTTGTCAGCACCTTTAACATCCGACTTAAAATAAGATTCTTTGAATGTTTCTAGTTTGTCTGCAAATTCTTCCTCAGTAGTAAATTCTACACCTTCTGCAAGTGACTTCATCTTTTCTACTTGGGTCTGCGTCAGGCCTTCACATGCTGCGTAAATAGCCTCAAATTTTTTGTGTTCGTGTAACTCTTTACGGAGTTCAACGGCATCTTTGATCTGTTCATTGAGTGAATCTTCTAATTCTTCAACTTTATTTGTCAATTCTTCAACAACATCAACTTTTTCATCAGGAATGTTAATGTAATGTTCTTTGAATAGGTTGTGTAAACCAGAAATGAAATCTTCAACAATTTCAGCCTTTAGGCCCGAATCAATTGCAAGTTCATTTTCTTTGATCCATTCTTCAACCATATAATCTAGATAACCATCAACCTTTTCTGCAAGTTCTTCTTTGATTTCTTCAACTGCGATTTCAAATTGTTCCTGCATGTCTTGTTGAATAGAAACAATAACTTCTTCTGCACGAGCTGTTACAGCCGCTTCGAAAATCATTGTTGCCTTTTCTTTAAATTCTTCCGAAAGGTTTTCACCAGAAAGCATTGCTTCAATATCTTCACCGTAATTCTGGAAAGTAGCTCCTGGATTCTTTTCAAAAGTTTGTCCTGGTGCAGAATACTTTACACGGTCACGAATGTTTTCATAATCTTCTGCGTCTGGCTTCTTAACGTATCTCAAATCGGTACGTCCTTGAGTTTCCTGTGGTTGTCCTTCTGGCTTAGTTGCACCAACGCCGTCTTTTTCAGAACCGACTGGAGGAGTAGCACCCGGAGGAGTAGCAGAAGGAACACCCTTTAAGTAATCGGGTAATTCGTCTGTTGATTTTTCTGGTGATTGACCGATCATACCAGCTGATTTTGAACCATAAGCCACATCAGCCTTTAGTGCAGTATCGCCGACTCCATGTTGTTGACCGCCTCTTTTAGCGGATACGTTAGCATCTAAAATTTCTTTAGCGGCTTCAGTAAGATTAAAATTTCCCATTTTTGAAAATCTCCTTGATTTTTATACTGGATATTTATATTTTATAGTTTTCTAATGAAGTTTTCGAAGATTTTTAGACCTACTGCTTCAATTTCATTGCGAGAAGCTTGACGTAATTCCTTACGAGCCGCTTCATAATGCATTTCGGTCCAAACACCATTTACTAACATCCATTCTTTACCTTCCATGATCCCTTGCACAAAGGCGCCAGGAGCAGAAGGATCTGCTACAATATCCGCCGCTGTGGCTAGATAGAAGTCATCTTGAACTATATTAACACCATTGACATTTTTAAGAGATCCCATACCTCTAGAAGATACTCCTAATTGAGCACCACCTTCGATAAGGTTTCTTGCAATCTGACCCATTGGTGTGTCAAGAATTTTAGCTTTGCCTATCCAATCGGTTCCCTCTTGACGAAGAGACACAATTAAGTGTGACACTCTATCTAGATTGATTGATGGTGTATCTGGATGTCCAAGTTCACCAAAGGCACGGTTTTTATTTATATATTCTTCCGCATAACGGTTAACTTCTTTACGCATGGTCTCTTCTTTGTACATGCGGCCGTTACGATTTTGTTTTTCGGAAACTAGAAATGGACCTTCTATGAAGAGGGTCTTTTTCCCATCTTTTTCTTCCGTAATATATTGTACGGATTCTGTAAGTTCTGTGATAAGTTTCATTATTGTAACTCTTATGGTCTTGTGCTGTATGGGCCGAAATTGAATGCCGCCGGATCGTTGAATTGACCACGTTGATATTGAGCGTTATTTTTACGGAAAGAAATAATCAAAGTATATGCTGCATTAGCTGTTGCACCATAGGTATATACACCCATGTCTCCGTTTCCTATACTTGCAGCCCCAATAATTGTGTTTCCAGAATTGTTTAGAATTGAAGGTAGTTGTTCACCTAAACCAAATTCACCTTGTGAGTTTAGATGGAAAATGGTTGATGAATTTGCATATTGAGCGGCCGGAGTAGCGCCGGCCCCATTCCAAAAAACTTCAACTGATCCTAATGGCGCAGCTTGAGCGAAGTTTACATAATACTTCAATCCAGTTAGCTGAAGATCATAATAACCGAGTGCAGTATTACTAACACTTAATGAGCTTCTCAATGGTACGCCGTTGGCATCTAAAGCACCATATAAAGTGTTTGCTTGAATTCTTGAATTATTTGATTCATTACCAGAAGTTCCGTCAAAAGTACCGGTTAATTTAATAACGGTATCAGTTACAGTATCTCTCAATACTTGATAAGTGAATTTGTTTGCCATTTTTAATCCTTAATTTCTTCTTCTGGTTGAAATTCTTCCTCTACTGGCGGTCCCGAAGAAGACCATTGTGAAGCAGTATATGGAACAGTAATATATTTATTTATTTTATCCACAAAGTACAAAGCAACCCTTTGTTGATTGGGATACATCCTTATGGATTGTCTACGCATAATCAAAATATTGGGAGGATCCAAGCTTTTATCCTTGGCCTCCACAATATTTGATTTAAATTCCTTGAAGGATTTCATTATTTTGTTGTTGTCTTTCTGTATGCTATATTTTTGTATGCTTTCTGCATACCAGGAAGTCTATCTTTTTTTCCACTTCCACTCATCTTTTGGCTCAATGCCTTTTGTAAATAACTTCCCATAGTTGATTTAGAAAGTTCGTCCAATTGTTCAAAATCTTCAGTTTGCATGAATTCTTGGATTTCTTCTACAGTATACTGTGAAAGTTCTTCTGCAAGTTCATCATCCCATTCATAATCTTCTTCATCTTCCTCATCATCATATTCTTCGTCGTATTCATCTTCAGTATCTTCAATACCTTCTTTAGTTAGGCAGTCTTTTTTAACCATCTTTTTGACAAGTTTCTTATCATCTTCTTCATCGTCATGTGCTTCAGACACAACTTCTTCATTTGCAAAGATGCCTTGTGCAATTTCCTTTTTCTTGTCTTCGATGTGTGACATTACCCGGTCGTGAATTTCTGCATACAGAGCATCACGCATTTCTTTTCCTTGATCACCGACTGCAAAATCAATAATGGTTCTTGTTCCAGACATTTTTATCTCCAAATAAGATTATTTATAGTAATTGTTTCAGTTTAATGAACGTACCAGACTCTTGGTCTTCAAACTGTGGGTTTGGATAATCTATCTTACTTGGACGATCATCCTTTTTCTTTGTTGCTACTGGATTTTTACTTTTTGTAATTTGTCCAGATTCGGCCTTAGCTAATTGGGCATCCAGTCCGGCTTGATGTTGTGCCATGCCAGCTTGTTGTTCAGCTTCAATGTCGCCCACCATTTGTTGTGACGCTACCTGATTAGTAACTTCAACAGGTATTCCAAGGCCTGCTTCTTTTTCCATATCAATTTCTTTCTGCATTTCTTCAATTTCATCATCTGTCATACGAAGAACGTTACGTTGAATCCATGCTTGTGAGTAATAACGGCCGGTGTAAGGATCGACAGCACCTAAAAGATCGAGCCTTTCTTTCATCAATTCGGCGTCTTTTAACTCTGTGAAGTTGTTGTCTTGAATGAAATCAAAGTACACATGTTCTTTAAAGTCATCCCATTCATCTGCGGTACAAATACCTTTGAGTACACATTGTACCCGCAATGCCTGGTCGAACACATCAGAGAATTTGTTGCGTAGTCTATCTACGAACTTGGAGAACTTTAATTCGTCCCTGGTGACTTCTGCGACACGACCAATTGAGAATCCTTGATTAGGTTCAAGTCTGGAAATAGGAACATTGAGTGATTTGTATAGTTTACGCTCAAAATACTTTACATCCTCTAGTTCACCTAGGTTTTGTCCGCCTGGTAGAGTGGAGATTTCTGTGCCTTTGCCACCTTCTCTCCGGGGTAACCAGAAATCTTCCATCATTGACATAAACTTACGATCATCACGAACTTCACCTGTGTTAGCATCATATACAAGTTTATTCTTGTATTTTACCATGATATCACGAAGATATTGTTCTGCCTTTAACTTTGGTAGATTACCAACGTCGATGTAGAAAATTCTGCGTTCTGGTGCTCTTGAAATACGATAGATGACTGTAGCATCTTCGATCATGCGTAACTGGTTTAAAGGCTTAATTGCTTTGTGGAGATAAGACAGTACCACAGAGCGCCTAGAGTCCATAAGACCGGATACAACAGAGATAATAGAATCTGGAGTGATTCTGACTCCAACAGGACCATAATTTGACGAAGAACCTGATATAACTTTGTCATTGTAGATGTAGTAATCGTTGATAACATTCATCATATCAACACCGGTACGTTCATCCTTTTTCTTTTTGATTTCACGAACACGGCGTAATTTTCTAGGGTCAATATATCGTAATTCTTTGATTCCTTCTTGAGGTTTTTCTCTATCAATAATGATGTGATAGTACATACGTCCATCAACGTAATACCTACGGAAAATATCCGCAGCCATATTATTGAAATTCATTAATTTTAAAACTGTTTGAAATTCAGCTTTGATTGCTTTCTTGATTTTATCTGGTTGTTGTAAATCATCAAGAACAATCTTTATTGTTTTGCCATCGTCATCTTGACATATGGCTTCATTGATAATATCATCGATTGCAGACTCAATTTCTGGTTGCATTGCCATTTCTCTGTAACGAGAAATTAATTCTACCTCATTTTTGGCAGTACCATCCAAATCAACGTAAGTTCCATAGTATGCAGCCGATGTAATGGTTAATGCACCATCATCGTTTGTGGGTGGACTAAACGACTGTTGAACCGCCTGATCTTCTTCAGACTTGGCTCTAGAAATCGTAAAACCAAAAAGTGAAAATTTATTTAGTGTTGACATATATTATTTCCAAACTCAAAAAATGGAGGGCCGAAGCCCTCCATATAAAAAACATTATTAGGATGTTTGATCGTTTGTCCAGTACTGGTAAGCAAATGTTACTGAGTACTCTTCAATCGTATCATTAGAACCCCAATCAAGATCAATAGGTGCAATATCAATTGGGAACATACCAACAAAATTGTACTTCTTTAGTACATTACCAGTTTTTCCATATTGTGAAACTGCCGCATCAGAGGTATAATTTGAAGAATTTGTCGCTGATGCCGAACGAACATTACCCTGGTTGCTGTTGATAGCATTCATCCAACTTTCCAGTGCATTACGAATTAAGAAATTTTCATCATTGATAATTTGGACTGTCCAATCAGCAAATGTTCTGTTTCCAGCAAATTTCATTTCACGACCAAAATAATACATTGGAATAGAACCGATTGATGAACCCGGTAATTGAGCCGCTTTAGCCATAAATTGTGCTGTTTGTCCGGCTCGAGCTCCATCGTTTGCTATGATTGGAAATACTAATGAAACCGAAAATAAATTGGGACGAGCACCGTCTCCAATTAATTGCGATCTAAATTCCGCTACATTAAATGCCATTGTTTTCTCCTATTTTTTAATATTTATTAACCAGTTTGGCCAACAATGGTATTGAAGTCAACACCAGTACCAACAGCAATAAAGTTCAACTGAATGTAGTTGATTGAACGTGCTGGTTTGATGTAAATGTCTCCAACGAATTGATTTGAATCAATGACTTGTTGAGTGTTATTTGTTGTATCACAAACAACCTTGAAGTCAGTAATACCACGACGACCCTGAACATCTCTCAAGTAAGGTGTAACAAGAGAAACGAATTGTGTTCTGGTAAACGTATCGTTAAATTCAAATAGAGAAGATTGTGCAGCTTTAGAAATTGCTTTTTCAAGAACAATGAACAATCTACGAACATTGATGTGATCAAATGCGGATGGTTTGCTCTGTAGAGTTTTATCACCGAATAGTACAATTCCTTGACCTGGGAATGACACTACAGGATTAACACCGGCGGCATATAATGTATCACGATATGATTTTGTTGGGTTCCATGCAAGTTTAATTGCATTTTTAATGGCACCACGGTTAAATCCAGCTGGAGAATACCAAGGATCATTTGTTGAATCGGTACGAACACATAATCCAGCAATGTCGCCGTTCAATGGAATCCAACGATATACATTGTTGTAAACGTCAAATTGATACTTCCATCCGGAATCAACCACAACATAAGAAGAACTACGAGAAAGAGCTGTCAACCAAGTTTGAATGTTAGAAACTTCCATACCTGATTGGTTTACAACCGCTGTTTGTGGAGGAGAAATGAATGCAATACAATCTGCTCTAGAAGTGGCAATATTGTCGATGACATATTGTTGTACTGCTGTGCTGTGCCCGCCAGTTAATACCAATGAAATATCAACAGTTTCTTTGTTTGAGAATAAAGAGTAAGCGGAATTTCTGTTAGCATCAGTAACAGTATCATCTGCACCAGAAGAAAGAGTAATTGTTGTGCTATTTCCTGAATAACCAGAAGTAGTTAATGATATTTGACCGAAAGTTGTACCTGAAGCGGTTTTACCCCAAGTTGCATTAGTGTTTGCATAGTCAACAGGGTCTACTGCATAAATGTACTTAGAATTATTAAAGATAACTTGCTTGTAATAATTTGAAGAATTTCCGTTCACATTGATTGCATCAACCGCTTTAGATACAAACGGGAAAGTTTCTAGTACAGTATTTTTTGTACCAGTGAAAAGACCGCCAGTATCAACAACAGCAATGTGAATTTCATCGTTAGCGCCGCCATTGTTAGAAACGTAAGTTGATGTTCCAGGAGCACTGGTGAAAAGGTCGGAACGAAGATTACTTCCTGTATCAACTACAACAACAGATAGTGAATTACCTAATGCACCTGGATATCTTGCCATGAAGGCGCCATATGCATTGTTATTATTTGTTCCTAATAATGTATACTGGAATACATCTGAATTTGAAACCTGAATATTTGTACCAGTTGTATTCGCATCAGCATTAAATGTATTTGATCCAACAGCACGAACAACACTTAAATTGTTACCATATGCTAAGAAATTAGCAGCAGTAAAGAATGAAACCGCTGAGTTGGAATCTGGTGTTCCGAAAGTCTTTGATAGAGTGATTTCACTATCAACCAGAATAATCTTATTTGCAGGACCCCACTTAAATGATCCGGCATACGCACCAGCTGTAGTTAAAACCGAAGGTACGACAGTAGTTAAATCGATTTCGGAAACATTTACGCCGGGAGAAATTTGAAATGCCATTTTTATCTCCTAAATTATTATTAGTTTACAGGTAATTTTGTTCTTAAATACCATCACAATATTTATAATGTTATAGTTTTACAATCTCCTTATAGCATCTTTTATGAAAGCTGCATATGGCTGATTAGAATCTGCTTTTTCCCAAACGTCACCATCAAACACTTCAAATGGATGATCCAATCCATCATCAATGATCGGTGCTGGTAAAGTATCTTCATCATATTGATTCATCGTTTCAAGTTGTAATTGCTTTCTCAAATCGTGTGATACAATTTCTCTAAAATACTTTTGTGTTGCTGCCCATGCAAATATAACCAGAGACATTACAAGGTCATCATTCGCATCAGGTTCGGCCTTAAACGAATTTTTATCAGCAACAAAAGTGGTTAACTCAGAGTAAGTATCGAAATCATTAATTTGTAATTTGTCTGTTTCAATTAATGTTTTTAGATTCGAACAACCAATTTTTTTCACTTGTGGAGACATTTTCAATCCCATTTGTATGCCTCTAGCAAATCCTGCTGACAACTGCTGGGGTTTTTTGTTTCCGGTGAAAACTTTCAACAGGTTCTCATATTCTAAATCCTGATGTATAATATCAGCAACCTGTGGATTATTATTTATCTCAACTAGAATGTATGCATCATTATAGTATCTGGCCGCATTATAAATGTAGGTTGGTAACAATAATGGTGATACTAAAGGATTCTTGAAAGTTGCAACCTGTTTGTATGGCGTGGTAGAAATATCAATTACAGAAAATGCTGATGAATCCATATTCTTACCTTCTGAAACATCTACAGATATACAATATAGATGATCTTTGAGGTTTGTTTCACCATCCTCTTTAATTGGATGCTCATATATCTTTATCATATCGTGTTCAGCAATAGGATCACGATATACCATGGTTTGTAATTTTTTACCAGAGACTAGTGTATTTGAACTTCCTAAGAATAGTGTTTCAAATTCTTGTTCAAACTGTCTTTCTGAGGTATTTCTAATTGTTTCTTCTTTCCAGTTCTCATCTCTTCCTGGAACCATCGACCAGTGAACTTCAAACGGAACATAATTGTTTCTTTTGTTAATTGCATCCATCCACAATTTGTAGAATAGATTCATACCATTTGGTGTAGAAACAATAATAATCTTTGTTGTTGTACCTGATGTGATTACAGGATAAACTGATGTGAAGAAGTCTGTTGCAATGTTTGATGGTACGAAAGCAAATTCGTCCAAGAATACGATGTTATATGAACCAGAACGAGCAGCTGATGATGATGTGGAGTCTGCAACAATGATTGAATGATTTTCTAACTCAATACTAGATTTGTTCCATTCCACAACACCTTGTTGTAACCACATAGGTAAATTTTCGTATGCCAATTGAAGTTTGGCCAAAATACCAATTGCAGTCTTACCTCTATTTGCAAGAATGGCAATCTTTTGATCATCTTGAAATAGAATAACCCAAAGTAGATATGCAATCGAAACTGTGGTTTTACCTACCTGCCGTGGACATTTTGTAATAGTGAATCTATTTTTGTGGAAGGTACTAATCATGTCCTTCTGGAAGTCCCACATATCAAATTTTACAATACCATGATCAAGTGTAATAATATTGATATAGTTTGTTGCAAAATATATGGGGTCTCTAGAACATTTGATATACTCATCAAGTTGTTCTTGTGTGTAATTTAGATTTACACCTTCTCTTCTTAAATGTGGATTATCACGATAAGTAGTTTTCATTATTCTGACTTACCTTTTAATAATTTATTTAATTCGGCTGGTGTTCCAACAAATACAGCTTTGTCTATTCGTGTATTGTTGGTTTCTTTTCCTTTACCTTCCATATCACGCATTTGTTTTTGAACATTCAATAATTCTTTGTTTGCATCAATTACATTTTTGAGTAGACCAGAATAAACTTCAAATGCCCTAGGATGTTGACCTTCTTTGGCAATCTGAAGAATTTCCTCCATTGCCTCTTTACCTTGGTCTATGATATCTTGAAGGTTGTCTTTAGTTTGTTCATATGCATCTGATAAATCTTGCGATAAATCTACATCTGATGATGGTGGTTTCGGAGGTAATATTGTGACTTTTTTATCTGAATCAATATTCGGGTTACCATTGAATGGTTCTATATCGAATATTTCTTCCATACTTTTTTCAAATTTGGACATAACTTGTAATTATTTGATTAATATACATTATATATAAAAAAACCGGCCGAAGCCGGTTTTCTTATTCTTTTCAGTTTATTATTAAACTGGAATTTCTTCCCATTCAACAAATGCACTTAGGATATGTGAAGTACCAGCTGCATAAGCAACAAGCGCAACCGCAACACCCTGAGGAATGATGAAGTCTCCTGCATATTCTTCAACAAGAGAGTTGACACCTGCACCAGCTGCGATAGCAGCCTGACCACCAGCGGTACGGAATGCAGTACCTAATACAGTAGCTGAACCAATAGCCTGCTGAGTCCAGCACTTAGCGATACTACCTGCCTGCGCTAGGGTAGACAAGTTGAATGGAACGGTATAGGTTGTGTTTGTGATTGTCTGTGGGAGAGCAACTACGTTCCAAAGTAAAGGACCACCTGGTGTTCCTGATACTAATGACTGTGTAACCTTTACGATGCTGATATTCTTACCAGAACCGATAGGGTTATAGATTGCGAAAATTGGAGTGGTGTTAGTACCATTTACTGGAGTAATGTTGGTAGAACCTACAGTAATAGCATTAAGTGCCGCACCAAAAAGTGAACCACGATAATTGGTTTCATAATAACGACCGTGTAATTCACTAACAATTACATCACCTAACTGACCCTGACGAATAGCCGGAGTTGTACCGGGACCTAATGAACCCTGCAACGACGGAGCGCCTACTTGACCTTGAATTAACATTGTTTTTTATCCTCTTTAATTAATAATTATTAATATACAGAACTTGAGTTCTGAATGTTGTTAACATCATTTCTGATTGCTTGCATATCATCAATATTTATATTTAGTCCTTGCGCTAAAATAAAATTCATGGTCTTCAATTCAACCAGTACTTGATCGATGCTTTCTTGCATCGCTTGTAGCGATCCTCCATACTCTTTCACAGTATTCGATTGAATACCCGGATCAGTATCATAATATACATTTATTTTATCTGTGGTACTATATGCAGAAGTATTTGCTGATAGTGTAATTACAGAACCTATGGTATTTGCTATACCATAACCTGGTGCACCAGCAACATATAAAGGAGAATTTTGAGTTACATTGATTACTGCATATAATCTATTAACACTAAAACCTGGATATTGTGTAAAATCCAAAGTTCCTGTGGCTGGATTAAATACTGGACTGAATGATAATAATTGTTTCATATTTCAGATTACTCTTTTTGATCGCCGATTTGGTATTTATATTTTTTTAAAATGCTAAATTAAAAGTCAACATAGTTACAAAATTAGCCACCGGCACAGAATTTAATGTCATATTGTTTGCGTTAATTGTTGCACTACAATTGACATTACCAGAAACACCAACACCACCCGCAACTATCAATGCACCTGTTAAATTTGATGTGGATGCCGTAGTATCTTGTAAAAAAAGTTGAGTGGATGGTGTGATGAAAATATCATTTGTACCATCTGCATTGAGAATTAAATTTGCACTTGATCCAACAGGACTGCTAATATATGTTGTGTAAGTATTGCCACTAATGAATACATTGCCTTTAACACCTATACCTCCGGAAACAACTAAAGCTCCTGTTGTATTTGACGTAGAAGTAGTTGTATTGGAAATAACCAATGCGCCGGTCATAGTATCGCCGGCCTTTTTTACCATAGTGTTAGCTGTAGTATAGGCCGAATTGGCTGTAGTGTAAGCAATATTAGCTGTAGTGTAAGCGATATTGGCAGTATTGAACGCACCTTGCGCTTCGTTTGTACTACCGGAAGTTAGTACCGAGTACAATGTGTTGGCGGTTACTGCCTGAGAAGTTGGTGTTCCGTTTTCATTCGCCACCAAAAACAAAATATTAGTATCTGTTGGACTAAATGATGTTAATGCTGGTAATTGTGATAGTTTTATTCCGGACATTTTAAACCTTTAAGTTTTTTTTATATTTATGTATATTCGGTTATGTGTGTGTTTGCTAACCAATTGTTTGCAACATTTGATGTGTTAGGATATGGAACCACAGTAATCATTACTTCTTTTTGTTCTACTGGTTGATAAGAAGTAAAATAGTATTTTGCAAAACTGGATGATCCTACTATTGGCATAGATGAAATGAAATTTCCATCTAAAGATATCAACGACAATAGATTATTTTTCCAGTATTGAACTTTTGCTGTTGCTGTAGCTGATTCTAATGTATATCCTTGATATACCAACTCTCCAATTTTATAATTTCCAATACCAGCAGGATTCATTGTGAATGTTATTGGTGTATTAGGTGTTATATCATTATATATGTTTGTTATAGAGTTTAATATCAATCCACTTGTTACCGGACTTACTGCACCAAAAATAAATCCTTTGACTGTAAAATTCAAAGTCCAAATAATCATTCTTGTATCAGAATCACGATTACCATCATAATGCACCTCTCTGTCTGTTGAATTTAATACAATTGGGATTTCTTTTGTTATTCCCATTTCTGGTATTAAATTAACATTGATGGTGTAATCTGGAGTGAAGAACGGTATAATACATTCAACTATATTGTGAACATCTTCATGATTTCTTGTATAAATCGAAAGTGAGAAATCAAAGTTATATGGAACTGGATTATATTGTGATTGTAAAGAATTTGTTTGTGCAAAATTCTTTATGTTCGTATTCTGTTTTCTGTCTGAATCATATTCCATACCTGTCATTTCATATGACATTCTAGGTAAGGTAATCTGAACTTTTTTATCAAGGTCTGGATCAGATTCCAATCTCTGAACATAAAGTTCTTTTGGTGCGTATGTAATAGGTACCAAGAACCTTTCTTGTTCTGTGTTATTTTCATTGTAACGAACAAGTGTAATATTATTGAAAACATTACCAAAGGCAACTATCAATTTTCTTATGATTCTATTTTGATTAGTAGTTGCCATTATAACGATCCAAATGGATTGGTTGTTGTCTTATCAATATAATTATTTGCTTCATTTTCAATGACCTTGTTATCATAAGGTTCATTCTTCACATTGACGTTCATAGGATCATAATTATATAATGTATAGTGTGCATTACTTGTTGCGCCTCTTATCATTACATTATCTATGAATTCACCGGAGATATTTGTTACAGATAGTGTATTTGCTGTATAGGACCAATTTTGTACTATAGCAGATGTTGTTGCATTGGCCAATGTATTGTCGGCCGACTGGAATACAATTTCTTGCAATTGATAATCACCTGAACCAGTTGTATTGTTTATAATTAAATCTATGGTGTATGCAGAATTTGTTGTAACTTCATCAATATCTGGAATACCAGTATTGATAACTTCTTGTGAATACTTGAATTTCTCCATTTCCAGTTCATAGAAATACGGAACTTTACGACCCAACATAAAGAAGTCTTTATTCTGATTGGTAAATTTAATCTCATAAAGTTCACCAGTACCATTCAAGAAAGGTACATAAATCAAATCACCCTCTCTGGGTCTAGTATATGTATTTTGTGGTACTCTTTGTGAGAAAGAACGTTTAGACATTATAACGGTAATCTGGTTTCTAATTTCTATACCAAATTTACCAAACAATTCTTTTTCACCGCCGTAATCCATGACATTACTTGGATATATTTCAATTGGATAAGCAGATTGAAATTTCTTTAATGGATCTTCACCATAAATTAAATCACGAGCTGCATCATTGTCATTGGGTAGGTAATATACATCAGTACCCATGATTTTGATTGATTCAACAATCAAATCTTCTACGAGCCTTTGTTCGTTCTTGGCTCCATAATTATTGAAATAGTGATTAGTTGGCATATTAATTGAGGAAAAATTCCAAAGGTGCGCCGAACATTGATTCCATTTCAGATTCAAGTCTTTCAATTTCATCCACAGCTTCACTGTAAATTGTTACACCATCTAATTCTACTCCACCCGGCAATTGAATTCCTTTAAATTTCTTTAGATTACTTCCCCAAGTTCTCTTGATGAGTGCTGTGCAATATTCTTTTAACCAACGATCATCCCAGACACCAGGGAACACATCAGGATTTAATGTTGCATAACACTCAGCGACAACAACATCACCTAATATAACTTCTGTTCCCCATGCCCAATCAATGAACAACTTTTTCATGTGTCTATTGTAACGAATTGGAACTTCACCAGTGAACATTATTTCTAATGAACGCAAATGCTGCTGGGTGAGTGTATAGTTGATGTATGATGCGGAGGTGAAGTCATAGAGTTCATTCAATCTCAATTGATATCTAAGATCGAACATGTTGACATTGGCCTGAGAATCGGAGATAGGAAATATTCTACTGACACCAACAATTTCCATTTCATTGTTGTCAGCATCAGTTGTGACTGATGGATCCATATCCAGATATTTGTTATCAATATCTGATTGTTCTATAGCCTTGATATAATAAACTTTTTGTGTACCATCGGCATGTCTGTCAGTAAAATACTGAAGCGCATCAGTAATTCTGTCTTCAACCTGGTCATCATCTACATTGATATCAATAACTGGAAAACCAAGTCTACGAAGACAGTAATCTTTAAATTGGGATCTAGATGTTATGTTTGCCATGATGGTTTGGAATTTGTTATATATATTTCTATTTATGCGAGATTATTTATGATAATTGTAACAGGTGCATCTGGGTTTATTGGTTCCAATCTTGTCAGAGAACTTGTTGAACGAGGTGAAAAGAATATCATCTGTGTTGATTATGTACAAAGGCCAGAATATTTCAAAGGTTTACCTATTCAATTTACTCCTCCGGATGAGTTCTATGGTAACATAGAAAATTATAAAAACATAAAGGCTATATTCCATGAAGGTGCAATATCATCTACAACTGAAAATGATGTACACAAACTATTTAAGTATAATGTTAATTGTACATGGAAGTTAATATATTACTGTCGAGATAATGAAATACCACTACAATATGCATCTTCAGCTTCCGTTTATGGAAATCCATCAAAAGAAGAATGGCATAATCCAAATAAAGATTTGGATCCATTGAATTCATATGCACGATCTAAAATGCAAGTCGATCATGTTGCAAACTTGGTCATGAGTAGCACCAAACCTCCTAAATTACTTCAAGGTATGCGATATTTTAATGTTTACGGACCCAATGAAGATCATAAAGAAGGTCAATCTAGCCCATATCACACATTTAAAACACAACTGAAAAGAACAGGAAAGATTAAGTTATTTGAAGGTTCAAAAGAATTCTTTAGAGATTTTGTTTCTGTTGAAGAAGTTATTCGTCAGAAACTATGGCATTTTGAAAACAGTTCATCGGGTATATATGATGTAGGAACAGGGAAACCAAAATCATTCTATGATGTTGCAATAGAAGTTTGTGGTTCCCCCGATCTTATTGAATGGATACCTATGCCAGATAACTTAAAGAAACATTATCAGAAATATTCGTGTGCTATTAACAATCAGTATATTCTGGCCAACGATTCTTAACATAAACATAAGCCTGTTGCCATAAATTATCAGAGCTATACATATCAAATTCACCTTGCACATGTTCAATTCTATGAGGAGGTAAATCTTTCATGGATTCGTTAAAATATATTCCTACATCAACAAACATTTGATTTTTGTCTGTATTTACTCTGTCAACTCTCACATATTGTTGTGGAAAAATAGTTCTGTCTGTTGGTACGTCTGTAATAATTGCCATTTTAAAACCTCTAAAAAAACATAATAATAGGTACAAATACGGTTGTTACTGCTACTTTTATAAGGGCAAAGAATATATCTGTTTTTGATAATTTTGTATATGGTTTTGTTATAGTGTAACCATATAAGTGAAAATTATTCATTGCCATTATGACACCGTTAAGTCATCTAACCAGAAAGATTTGGCTCCATTTTCATAATACATATCCCATAACAAATAACCTTCAACATTTGCTGTTGGTGTTATTGATAATGTAAACTGTTCCCAGTTATTAATACTATTAGTTGTCATTGCTTGTGATGCCAAAACAGTATTATTTGCAAATAAGCTCATTATACAATCACCATTTGCAATCAGAGTATCATCCGTTCTTATATAACCAGAAACCGTAATCGGCACACCATTCGTTAGTGGCACTTTTATTGTCTTGGTTGCAAAACTTTTTGTATTTGATGTTGCACCTGTTTGTGTTTGCCAATATCCAGTCGTTCTGGTCGTTAATAAACTTCTTAAACTTGGTGCCGATGTTCTGTATGTTGTGTAATCTTTTGTTACATTAGGAAAAACTGTATTTGCTGCTGTGGCTTGATATCCATTTCCTTGTGGTGATAACATTTCCATTGGATCTGCGCCGTTTTTATAAGTGAGCAAAAAATTATTACCCATTGTATATCCATATGGCATAAGAGTTGAAGTCGATGGTACAGGTAAATCTATGTTGGTAATATTTGGAATTCTATAGGTTCTTGAATTTGGGCTCACTCCTGATCCGTATATTCCATATGATCCAAAATTATATGTATTTGTAAATGTGTGTCCGCTGGGTGGATTTATTATCGGAACATTCATTTTGTTTCCCCCAGCAAAAACATACAATGATCCGTAAAAATAAATTCCTGCCGACCATGTTGTTTGTGTTGATGCTCTTTTGTTATATTTTACAGAAAAATTTGGACCTGTGTTTATATTATAATAACCATATCCTGAAGAAAAATAAGAAATTTGTACACCAGCCTGGTCTATAATACCATTAATATTAATGGTTGTATTATATGCATTATACAATGTAAACGGACACGAAGTATTATATGCTGATCCCGGAGCACATATAATATTGTTTACATTTAATGTTAATCCATTACAACTTCCAGCTGGCATCGAAAGACCACCGTCAATATAATTGGTAATAACATTACCATATGATAATGAAACATTACTTCCATATATACTATAAATATAACTTCCACCACCTGTTGCGTTTGTAATATTTATAGTCGTATTCTGTACTGGAAATGTTGCACTTCCGACTTGAACGCCTCCACCAGTTGCAGGTACATAATAATTAGTTTGTTGTGCTAAACTATATGATGAATTACTTCCGTTCATATACAAATATGCATATGACCATGATGCGGTATTCATGGAAATTATGTATGTTTGACTTAAATTTATATTAAGACTTAATAATGTTCCTGATATTGAAGAATCCAAATATATACTATGTGATGTACCAACATAACCATTATTAACCAATGATACTACCGATCCGTCGGTAATTTGTGTATTTGCTGAAATCCAACCATCAGAAATTGTTAAATTATTAAATATTGATGTATTTGCAAAATAAATAGAACTACTGTTGGCACTATATCCATTATTTGCAACATCCACTTTTCTTACATTTACTGTTGTTGCGGCGGTGTTAGCAATAGGCAGACATGCGTAGGATGTATTTATTGATAATGTGTTTCCTGATACTGTCGTTATTTTTGCAAATGTATTATAATCTGGAAAATATAATACATCTTGTGATGCAAAATCTGCACCTAAATTCCCACCAGATGTTATTATTATTAAATATTGTTGTGTTAAGCTTGAACTATAAGATGCTGTATAAATGGTAGGTTTTAATAAATTAGCTAAAGGAACACTAATAACACGAATTTGGTCACCCGATGCTATTCCTGCTTTTGTTGCTGCACTTAATGAAAAAGCATTGGAAAAAGTTCCATTTCCGCTTACCGTTGTATAAGGATTGATATACCAAATTGCCATATTATTATTGCATAGTTAATGTTACTAAAAGACCAGTACCGGATGCATTATTTACATCCAATGTTAATGCACTATAAGCTGAAACTGAAGATGAAACTGTGTTCGATACCCCAGATGTATTCGCATTAACATATCCTATACTAGTACCACCTATATTGAAAACAACATTTGCTGTTCCAGTTGTTGTTCTTGCTCTTATATTTGTTATTGTTGCCGCCAGAGGAATTTCAACAGTACCTATAATATTTGTTTGATTAGTTAATGTTGTTGTTGACTGAATGGCAATTATTTCCAAATATCTTACTGGGTTTGTCGTTGTTAATGCGGTGTTGGAAATAGAAGTTATTCTTCCATTTGCCGCGACCGATATAACAGGTATAGTAATGTTGTTACCAAAAGTCCCTGATGTAATATTTATATTAGTTACATCGGTGTTTGCCTGATTGAATGCTGCATTAGCAGTATTATAACTAGCTTGAATATATGTCAACTGGCCATTAGCATAGGTATAAGCATTATTAGCTTGGTTATAAGCACCATTAGCAGTATTGTATGCTGCTTGTATATAGATTGAATTTGAAGATAAATCGGTTGCATTGGCTGGTGTATAACCCAATGCAGTTGTTACATTTGCACTTGATAATGTTACTGCACCAGTTTGACCATTAAATGATGTTACTGGTGTTTGATTGGATATGGTAGTAATTCTACCATAAGAGTCCACTTGTAATGATGGATATGTGTATGAACCTGCTGACAATCCTGTGATTGGGGAAAGGTCTATTTGAATTGCACCATATGTTGAAGTCAAATATAATCTATTATTTGATGCTGATGTTAGTGTAATTACACCATTATTTGTTATAATAAATCCGTTTGCTGTTGCTGATGTAATTATACCTGGACTTGATCCATTAACCGTCAAGGTACCACCTATTGTTATAACACCAGTACCAGTATTTGCTACAAGGTTTATTCCACTATTTGCTTTATTATATGCATTATTGGCTTGGTTATAAGCACCATTAGCAGTATTAAAACTTGATTGAATATAGGTTAATTGACCGTTAGCATAGTTATAAGCACCATTAGCTTGTAGATATGCTTGATTAGCAGTATTATAAGCTGATATAGAAACATTAGCTTGGTTATAAGCACCATTAGCAGTATTATAACTTGCTTGAATATAGGTTAATTGGCTGTTAGCATAATTGTATGCGTTATTGGCTTGGTTGTATGCTGACTGGATATATGTCAACTGACCATTAGCATAATTGTATGCGTTATTGGCTTGGTTGTATGCTTGATTAGCCGTATTGTATGATGATATAGAAACATTAGCTTGGTTATAAGCTAAGTTAGCGGTATTATAACTAGCTTGAATATATGTCAACTGACCATTAGCATAGGTGTAAGCATTATTGGCTTGGTTGTATGCTGACTGGATATATGTCAACTGACCATTAGCATAGGTGTAAGCA
>Ga0208500_1000017_pt1 | contig 51134 bp, 112 predicted proteins | sample CryBogCBE17Sep08_FD_184568 | JGI IMG/M metagenome (GOLD analysis project Ga0208500, IMG submission 184568) | Freshwater microbial communities from Crystal Bog, Wisconsin, USA - CBE17Sep08 (SPAdes) | ecosystem: Environmental > Aquatic > Freshwater > Lake | place: Crystal Bog, Wisconsin, USA...
GACCAAACCAACGAATATAATATCGCTCCAACATAAATGATTGTAATTCAGTCAAATTATCTTGAACTATTATAATATGGGATTTATCTTTTGGAACAAATACTTTTCCGTGGGGATTATACATCCTTTTTCCTTTACCCTTACCAACATAATATGGTGTTCCTATTTTTGCGGTTTTGGAATCTTTTGAACGTAAATAGAAATAGACGTAATAAATAGTCATAGCTGATACTCCCTTTTAGTATTAGAATAGGTGGGGACTGCAATCCCGTGACCTATACCTATTTATATCAGCTATGAAATATAATTAAGCAAAATTATAATCTGTTCCAAAGATTATTCTTTCCATACCATCATATTCATCCAATTCCCAATTAACATCATCAGGAATTTCTACAATTTCCAGTTTGGCATAATTACCATTTGCTTGTTCACCCAGTTCTTCAACTACCTGAACCAATACTGGATCATCCCTTCCTATATTACGATGGTAGAAAGTTTCTTTATCAAGTTTTCGGTTGTGTTCAATACGATCTTCAATACTCATAGAATAGAAATCCTGACCCTCTTTACGAACCGTGCGGTCCTCTGGTGCAACCAACCAATAAGTATTACCCCACTTATCTGGTTCAACCCATACCTTTTGGCCCTTGATTTCAAGGTATCGACGAATAGCTTTCTCACTTAAACCGAAACCACCAAAACAACGATTAATTACTACTTTCATTTCTCATTTCCTCAACCAATTTACGTTTCTTAACCATATCCCATGTGACGAAGTGACAGATACAGAACTGAAATTCAAATACAGTTTCATCAATAGGCAGATAATCAAACTCGGTACAGAAGTGCCTATATTCACCCGTCAATACCTTACCGTGATGGTGCATACAATCTTCATTGAATTCTTCCCAATTGGCCATTATTCAAACTCATCTTCTGAATTAGTAACACCAACCCAATCTGCTTGTTCAAGCAATTCCTCATCGGAAAGGTCATCAAGAAACTCAACAGTTCCATTATAATAATAATCCATAAGATCATCAAGATCAGCATTATCAGTCATCCGATTGGCAATCATTTCGATAAGGGTATTACGATCAATTTTCATATTAAACTCCTACTTCAACTTCATTAAAACGAACAATACAATCAAGAACCCGATCAGATTCAGCCATATAGAATACATATTCTCCAAGTTCTACACGATCAGCTGAATCGACATACTCAAAACCACCGTAATACTGTAGTGTACGATCATTATACTTTGTAACCGCAATACAATCACCATTCACATATAAGTTATAACCAGCACGACTATCAAGGCCAAGATTTTCTGCCTTGGTCTTGGTCATGTGGTCAAAAACAAAACTCTCTACCGTACTGGTTACAGTATCAACCAAAATATAAACATTATCAATATCTCTCATAATATAACTCTTAATTAAAAATCAATGTGTTGTCTCAAACTGTGGAACCATTCTAACACAAGTGGCCAGGAATGCAAGAGCCATGGAAGAAACAATGCTGAGCGGTTTTGTTGACAGTGGAGGGAGAATTCCACAAGGCAGAGTGACAGACAATAAAAAAGGACGCATCCAGGAAGGAATTGCGTCCCTAAGTGATTGATTTTATTGTGTTAGTGGTGCGTCTTCCGAGTCATCATCGAGCACCACGACCTCTTGAATGCTAAGAGACTTTTTAAGATCAATTTCTTTATCAATAAAAGCCTTTGCGGCCTTTCGGGTTTTGAAAACAGTAACCAATGTGGCAGAATGTGACCTGCCAGCCGTCAACCATACTAGATATACTTTCATTACTTTTTAACCTCCCATTGGACCCATTTACCATTTGCAATATCATCATGAGTCAACCATTTATAAAAATTTGGATGAGATTCGGTTTTATCAATACACTCCTGTCCTTTTGAAGAATCTACATGACGTATCTGTAAACGATATACTGGTGTATTTGCAAGTTCATTATCATGTTTCGTAAGAAAATATATTACGAAAGTTTGTGGAGGAACAAAGTTCTTACCGTGTTGTTTAATTACTTCTTCGTATAACATTATTTACTACCATATTCTTCACGAATCTGACAGGCAATCGGTATATTAATGAACCCATCATTGAGCAATCTCTGTGTTAGGTGTCCAATCAATAGTTCAGAATACTTCTGAAATTCATCGTCATATTCAGCCGACCAATCAATTACTGCATCCTTTGGTTTCCATTCTTCATCTTCCCAGAAACAGAAACCTGCTACTTCTGCTAATTCTTTAATTATTGGATTCATACTTATTCTCCAATTCCTCAATTCTCTTTAGAAGTCTCTCATTTTCTTTTTTTAGACCCCTGATTTTATAATGTTTCCAACCCAGTTCTTCATACTTATCTTGCATCATTTTGATTTCATCACGGTCAATTTCACGCAATCTGGTTTCTGGTTCAATAAAGATGCGACCACTATCCCAATCGATTCCACCACGAACAATCTTAATATTTACAGATGGAGTACCGCCGACAGCACCAACACGATAAACAGGAATAACTACTCGCCAATCATCCATTCTACCTTTAGCGAATTGACAAACTCTTTGCAATTGTAGAATAAGTTCATTAGTGTTCATAATACTCTCTCTGCAATCCACATAAGAAGAACAATCATCAATCCTCCAACAAACGCCCACGGAAGAATCATGAATAATATCAGAAAGAATCTTTTGTCTTCTTCATCAAGTTTCATTGTTTCAACCTACTAATATCAATAATTTGTTCATCAATCGCATTATAAGTGATAAGACAATTACCCATACCCTCATCTACAGGTTCAATATACCAATTATGATATAAAAGTGTAATCTTTACTTCTTGGGATTTATATACTGGTTTCAAACGGTATACTTCATTTTCATCCCATATAGGATTAGAATCGTCCAACCATATGAATTGTGGTTCTTTACGGGTGGGAACCACATCATATTGTTTTACACTTCGTTGAATCTTTGCACCCTTAGCCCATGCAATAATATATTCATAATGTTTATGTCTGACTTCTTTCATTACAGTTCCTTATTCCTTACCAATTCTTCAAACATATCAAATAACTTACCAAACTTCAATTCATATAACTGGTGCATACCCAATAGTGTATTAGAAATCTGATCCTTTGTCAAATCCTTTTCTACTACTGCTTCAAGTAGGGTATTAATATCCTTTGTTACATTCCACGTATCAAAAATTTGTTGTTCAAATGTAAATCTATCACTCATGATTTCCTCCAAAACATATACCAAGGTTTATTTGCTGGCAAAACAGTATATTCAAATTTAATTTCTGGTTCTGGTTGCACCACGATGTTCCAGTATACATAAAGCTTTGCTCTATCCACATATGCCCGATAACCATTCTTTACAAGATGGAAAATAAGCTGTTGCATATGTACGGGAGATAACTCTGAAATAACAGGGTCAGGAGTGATTCCAGAACAATACTCATCAATCCACAAATCAAAACCAAAACTTCCCCTTTCAGATGTTTCTTTAATCTTTTTATTAAGATATTCGATATACTTTTCCATACCATTATTGCGAAAATCAATTAGACTAATATCTCGCATTTGTCTGGCTTCTTCTGCTGTGATTAGTTTAACCATTATTTCAATCCTGTTTCTGATTTTGCCCTAGAAATAACATATCCAGTAAATAACCCCAACAGATATGCAAGAATTATAATAATTTCTGTCATATTAATCACCGAAATAAAAATCTTTAATGAATTCTGCTTGTTTCAGAATAATACCTGCTTCAAGATAGTTTCCTTTATTTGCATGAAGTTTCGCATCTTCTACCATACCCAAATAGATATGATTGCGAATACCAAGAACAAATCCTTCAATTCTAAAATCAATAGGATTTGTGGTATGACCAAATTGGTCAAAGTAAATCTTCTTTAATTGTTCATTCATCATTCAACTCCGAAATGTTGTTTGATTAAAAGTTTAATTAAAGTTGCGGAACTTTCTGCTTTATGTTCTCTATTCTCACGACATTCATTCTCAACATGAATACACTGGTTGAGACATTCCTGAATAATCAACTCGGCAAATTTATCTCTGAATGCCAATTCGTGGTGGTATGCTACGATATCATACTCATACTTATTATCATCAATATATTTTTGTGCAATTTGGGCAAGTTCTCTAATCTTTTCATTCATTATTCATCAATCCACTCGATAGTTACTTTAAAAGTTCCTTTATAGAATCCATATTCATCTTGTGGTACTGCAAGAATAACTCCATTTAAAAGAGGATCAAAAGCATCAAATACATCACCCTCAATATCTTGGGTTAGTGATTCACTATTATATTCTTTTTCAAAGATTTTCATTATTTAACTCTCCCATTCAATAGTGTGTTCCGACATATCCTTAGCCCTTTTGATGGCATATTCTCTTGCTTGTTCCTGAGTATGTTCATCATATGCAAGACTTGGTTTTCCATTCACAACATATTTCCAATGACATTGATATTGCCAAGATGAAAATAATCCAAGTTTAAAATGAACTTCATACGAAAAAGATTCTGGTTTATGTAACACTCTGACCTTTCTGAATAGGTTTTTCATTATCACTTCTCCACAAAATGTCTTTCGAGATTATGTTGCTTTACATATCCCCAATAATCATAATGAATATATCCCCTAGACGCAAGAAGTGCGTTAATAAACAATCTCGTGATTAGTGATAACTCAAGAACAGTAATATCATCTTGCGGGGCATACAAATATTTGTTCATGTTATCTTTACCATAAATGTAAAGATCACCAATAGGTACTGGTGTAAATGAAACTGCTCCTGCGTCTACAGAGGTAAATGTAGTATTTCCAGTATATGAAAATGTTGGTGTATCGGTAACTTTACTCATTACCGTTTCTCCACAATAACTTGGGCATTACATTCTTTCATCCATTCAGTACCATGACCCATGATATAACATTGCTGATACCCTTCATTAATGTAATGTTCAGTTTCAACGTGGTTGACGTAAATACCATATAAAGCGATACAAATGATACCAATAATAACCAAACTAAAACGTACCATCATACCAATATCAGAACTATTCATTACAGTTTCTCCACAATATCTTCACCAAATTGGCCTGTCTTATGACAGTAAATACCATTACTGGTATACACACCACCAGTATATGTTCCCTATGTGATGATCCGAAATCAAAATGGAAAAAGGTATTGATTTCGGATCATATAGTTACCTAGAAGCATAAAAAATATGGTCACCAATGATGGCAGTTTTCTTCATGGAAACATTCCAATATGGTGACGCATAATTTGCATGATAATGGTCAGTCGAGGATAGGTTCCGTACCCTCACTCCGTTTAGGAATGCCCTTACCGCATCCTTTGATGCCACCCAGGCAGAACCTCTTGGTTTCTTTTGTTCTTTCAGAGTCCAAGAGAATTGTTTATCTGCATGAATTACATTACAGAAACTATATCCCCATTTACCAGTTTCAGCCCGATTATAAACCGTCTGTAATACTGCAATCTTACCAATATAAGATTGATGTCCGGATTCATAAAATACATTCTCAGATAAACAAGTAAATTCCTTTTTATCAAACAATACAATCTTGGTTTTGTTATTGTAAAGTGAAGGGCCGTTGAATTCTGTTACTTTTGGTAATACATTACCGATTGGTTCCAATTCTACTGATACTTCACCTCGCTTCTCCAACCTGGATACTCTCTTTTCCAACTTAATGTCTGCAATAGAATTGGCCAACAGACCAACACTCAACAGAATAATAATACCATAATCACTTGTTTTCATAACTCACCATGAACTCTGATAATAAAACTCATACTGATAAATCGGATGAGTATATGACTTATCTCCCAGTTTACTTGCTTCATTGAAAGCATCAACAAGTGGTTGCAAAATTCTCTTAGTATCTTCCAAGTCTGAAAAATACCATTCATCAATACCAGTAGAACCGAAGAAGAAACCTTCTTGCGGAGGAAGTTTCTCTTGAGCTACCTCAGCACTACCTGATTCAAGTACCTCACATACTACCTCATATAGTTCCCGAATGGATTCTGAACTGACATAGTATTCCTTACAATTATCTTCACCATCTTGGACATTCTGAACAAACCAATTATGGATTGCATTAGCCTTTCGCCAATAAGCTACCCGATAACTAACCTCTTTCACACTCCAATCAGGTACAAAAGGAGCAACCAAATCTTTTACCTTGGTGCTCAATTCCTTATCTGCGTCACTCCATTCAGAAACATAACGCTTTGCATTAAAATACATATCAAGACCCATCACTTTTCTCCTTTAATAACTTTATCAATCATTTCAACAATTTCACCATAACTATAGTATGCAGCGGGAATTCTCCATCCACCGTTATTGTGCATACCATCCATAATACAGGTATATCCATTCTCAGCTTCAAAAACCGTCAATGCGGTGCTGAAATAGATAGTAACGTATCTTGTTGGACTTATTTTCAATTCAATTCTATACATTATACATCCCAATAACCATAACAATTAATATCACCTGAAGTATAATCCCGATCATACATTAGATTAGCAAATTCTGACGGGTCATCAGTCAAATCATAATGGCCTGATACTGCCACTCCATACTTGCGAGATAATACAGTCAATTCATCCATAAACTTACGAAAGTTTGGTGCAACCTTTTTGTAATACTCATCACTATAATAAGCCATAATTATTCTCCTAGATATTATCCATTACTCTTTGAACCCATGCGTGTTCGACTACTACACCATCACGCATAGTACCACGAAAACCTACTGGTTTTGGTTCATCGAAATCGATATAATGGACAACAGTACCACCCAGTTTAACCCGAGAATCCCGTACTTTACCCGTAACAGTATGACCGTAATAATTAGCAGTCACATACATATCTTTCAAATACCACATAATATAATCTCCTTAAACATTAGTACCGTTTTCATTCATCCAATTAATCCTTTCTGCAAGGATTTTTAATTGTTTTTCAGAAAGGTCCAATTCATCAAGGCAATACTTGAAGTTAGCCAAGACATAACCTAGTGCATATGAATAACCCGTGATCTCATAATCTCGAGCATACGGTTTACCATTTGCATAGGCTACCTTTTCGACGGTATTCATGTATTCGTTAATATAAAGATACTTTGACATAATATAACTCCTAAATTTCAAAATTTCAATGTTTCACTCAATTTATGGATCCATTGTATCAGAAATCCTCGGAATGTAAAGCCGCTGGCCGTGAAACAGTCTGCTTCGTCCGGCGAAACAATCAGGCCTGGCGCCTGCGTCTGGTTTTGGTGGGTGCTTCGGGTTGAGAGGTTAAGAAGGCCGCAAGTGATTGATCCGTAACAGGTTGAAGGTCATCCTCCTGCGTCCTGGCGACCGTCTTGATACTTTTATTGATGGCTGTGCTGGATTTCAAGGAGGCAGGATCAAGGGTGCGTAGCTCGGTCAGGTCACGGAAGAAGGTTTCAAGGGTTTTATGGGTAGTGGTTCTAATATACTGGCCACCGCGATAGGTAATCACGGTGGTGCCCCCATTATATTTGAATGGTACTTTATTGATGATATTAATATAACCCGATGGTAGGGTTTCAATTTGAAAACCGAGCAATTCAAAATCTTCTTTTGTCATAACCTTTATGTTATTAATTGTTGAGAGTATTATAACCTTTAGGTTATATTTCATCCATAAAATCCGATGGGTCGAAATAAGGCAACCACATAAAAGGTGAGCCAGGTGTAATGTACCATTTACTTTCGGATTTGGTTGCCTCATCCAGATTATGCGTGATTGATATAGAATCATTATTCATCGTCACATATACTGGATCCATTTCCGACCAGATAGACAAAACATACCTAATGGCCATTATACTTCCTCAATATCCACTCTGATGATTTCATCAGCACTAATGGTCCTATACCGTAACGCCATTCTAGAATAATCCCTAGCAATCAGTTCAGCCCATTCTGATGGAGTAATATCAGAATCGGTTGGAACAGATACTCTGATTTTAACTGTGATATCAAATTGTTTCATTCAAAGTTATCCCAGCTGGTTACTACGAAGGCCAGTTCAATATAAATCTTTTCGTCATACAATTCCTTATAGGTACGAACCGAGAATCCACCGCATTGGACGATATACTCTGATTTATGGTTATGAATCATACCATGAACACAATCCCGCATAAGTCCTCTGGCAAAACCACGAATTTCACCAATAAGTGGTACTTCCTTACCAGTTTGTATCCACTTCCAATCCAATGCTGTCATAACAGTATGGACCTTTTCAAAATTAAACCAGTCCATAATGGTATCAATTTCATTCTGGATTTCTGGTGTAATACACTTGCTCATAATAACTCCTTAAACGTAAAAATAATGTGAACCGTTCAATGAGACCGGCGGGATATAACGTGAATATGACCGAATCTTGGATTTCTTATCAGTATGTGAAACCTTCCAATACGGTTCAATACCTTTTGACCGAAGAGCATCAATTAAGGTGCCGGCGTCGATGTCTTCCTCAAGATAAACATATCCATTGCGGACGTATGAATACTGAGTGATATTCTTCCAAATATCCAAATCAAGAAGGGTTTGGAACTTAACCTTTACCCAACCATGGCCCGGATCAGTATATACATTAAATGTTTTCTTTTTCATAATATAATCTCTCACTTAAATACAATTAATGCCAATAATGCGGTTTGAGTCAAGAAACCAATACAATTTGAAGTGATATGTAACATATCCTTTTGAGTAATGGCTCTAATAAGGTATAGAACAATACCAGCCCATACCAGTAATACCATCGACAAAGGTGGTATATGAGTAGTATGGCCTTGCCAGATATTATATGTGACAGGTAACGTGCTAGATTGAATTAAAATCATCCCCAACCAACCGGCGAGGTTCCCAAGTTTTTGTGTTTTTGTCTTACTTTTCATGGGACCATCCTATCACAATCCACAGGAAAGTAAAGCTCTTTCCAAGAAACAGTCTGTCAACCAGGAAGAAACAATGCGGTCAGGTACAAAAACAGGCAACCAGAAACAATTCTGTGGTTCTTTGCCTTTAATTGGTTTTTTTACCAACAATGCCTGTTCCAGGAATGGTGTCCAATAATACTCAGCTTCCTCATTAATACCAATATATTCAGTATTCTCCTCAGCCCACCATCCTATACAATACATTATGGCCATTTGTTCTTACCCTTTCTGGTATACTGTTTCTTTGACTTATATGCCACGCACTTATTGGTTTTGTGGGCAAATTTTGCTACTATATTTTTCATAATTCTCTCCTCATTAAACTACAGGCAACCAATTATCATTGCGGAAACTATATTTAACCAATTCTTTACGGTATTGGTTGTCTAGTTCCAATACTTCCATAAAGTATTGGTTGTCGTTACCTAATTCTTTGATAATACCATATGCCTGTTTCCAAGAAACATCAGAAAAGGTATTGGTTGCGAGTGGGGTTTTGATAATAAACTTCATAATATAATCTCCTAAGTGGTTGTCTCAAACTATGGGAGGATTGTATCAGAACCGTAGAGGATTGCAAGCCGCTGGCCGTGAAACAATGCTGAGCGATTTTGGAAACAATCGTGCCCTGGTGAGTCCATGACGGTCAACACCAGGGCACCAAGGCAGGATGAAGGAGGGAAGGATTATGTTCGGTAAGCTACTGATTTATCACGCCACCGGGACTCAAGGAGACGCTGGTGCCAGAACCGATACCGACTGGTTTTGTATTGCAACCAAAGCTTCCGGCGTCTGGTACTATAAAACCGGTTGAAATAATAGCTTTTTAGATACTTACTGAATAGTACCTTTTTAATTCTTCTCATTGTCCTTATATACTTTTCTCAGCTGTTTAAATGCGTGCTTCAGGAACGGCCAATAAAACCAAACACACAAAAGAAACACAATAAAACCAAAAATATCAGATAAAATTATAAACACAATATATCTCCTATTATTCAAAAATCATTCTGTTTACTCTACCGATAAGGTTATACATTTGATAAAACTTTTCTTCCGATAACCATTGAATTTCATTTGGACCAACAACGGAACCAAAAACCAATACTGTTTTACCTAAATGGGCTTTGGTTTTATATACATCAGTCAAATATACTACAACGGTTCTTGCGGTTTCTTTATTTTGTGCAAAATAATAACAATCTTCTGACATACTACGGATAGGTAGTGGTGCGTGGACAATAGTTTGCATAATAATCTCCTAATTAAGTATAAACTCGAAATCCACCGAAATCCAAAATCTTTTCTTCTACTTTATATCCATCTTCATCTTCATATGAATCATTTTCAATACCAGTATCAAAATCAGTTTTAAAAGTATGAAATACTGCCAAATCTTTCAAATGTTCTTCGGTATACTGGTTATCCCGAATATCAGACTTCAGGATACAACCAATTGATCCAGAATCTACGCAACACCGGCCACCGAATGAAGTATTATATACACCATCACCATGCTGGGTGTTATAGATTGCAAACTGACGACCATCCTTTAGTGTAAACTCACCTTCATTACAACCCTGGTCAGGACGACCTTCAAATAATAGGTCACATACTTCATCCCATTCATCGTGCATTACATAGCACAAATCCCCAATATAGTATTCACCTTCTTTCATCATAATATAAACTCCTAATTAATTCAATTCTGGAAACTCGGCATTCTCATCAGCATATAGTGATGGAAATACCTTTTGTAATTCGTCGGTTAATACTGCAACCAATTCGGGGTCACGATAACCATAATTATCCGGTACATTCAATACATGAACTGGTTTTTCCCAGCCATATTCATGCAATAATTCTTTAACCAAATTGGCCTGGCTACTATCCATTACAACCACTTCATCAGCCCAACATACATTAACCGCATCGAGCATTACCATTGCATATTCTGGATTAGAACCGACAGCCCGAGTATTAAAATTAAACGGTGCATTGGATAATACCCATGCGGCAGTCGGAGACCTTAATAGGCCAGCTGAACATACACACAATACCTTTTTAAAATCTCCCTGATAGGGATTCTTTGAATTTCCGAGACGGTTACGGGTTACTAAGCTCATTTTATTTCTCCTAAATTGTTTTCTCTTTGACTATGGATGGATTGTATCAGAATCCTGGAGGATTGCAAGCTGTCCTACGGAAACAGTCTGTTAACCACGGCGAAACAATCACGCAGCCTCATTTAAATTTTCTTGTTCAATAACATATTCAAGGTCATACCAATCTTTACCATATGGTAATACTGACCATACATTATCTTTGGTGAACAGATAAGAGTATTCTTCCTGCTGATGATTCTTTTCATAATCATCAAAATCCTTGAAGTGACTGATTTCAGTAATCTCACCACGATAAGAATAATAAGTGGTATAATCATAATCCCGATTATCAAAATCCAACGGTGTATCAGAGATATATCGGCCAAGTGATGAAATACCACCACCAGAAATCAGTTTCTCAACCAATTCGCGGGTATTATAATGCTTCTGGAGCAGGACGCCGTTATGTGAGATATAACCGTCAAAGTGTGCATATACCTGATATACAGTACCGTCAAGATTTTCGATTGCGATAGTGGATCGTGTTGCCATTTTTATTTCCTCTTGTGTTGTTTCGAAGTATGGGACCAGTTTATCAGAAATCCCAAAAAAGTCAAGCGTTTATTGTAAACGGTGGAGGAACAGACTGTTCAACGGAATGAAACGGTGTAACCAGTATACTGGAAGAGACTCGATTTCTCCCATGCTTTCATAGCAGAATCAGCGAATGATTCCGCAAGGTCGAAATTGCGAAACCCACGACCAACCGGGACCTTCTTGAATTCACCGTCAACCTGAGCAGTGAACTCAACATAAAATTTCTTTTCATTTTTCATAATATAATCTCCAATCAATCTTTCAAACTATGGGAGAATTGTATCAGAACCAGGGCGGAAGTCAAGCCCCGGATTAGCACTGATCCGTGCTATAATGCTGAGCAGATTAGTGAACAACCGTGGACGCACCGATCAAGGTCTACTCTCACGGTGCATGGCGGAATGAAGGAGGGAAGGATTTGAGTCCGTAAGTTCTTGATCCTAATAACCGTTGGCCAGTTCAGAAAGCGCCTTGGCCATGTCCTTTGCGTCCTCATGGGAGAGGGACAATACTTGTTTTGAGTCTGATATAATGTTAATAACAGGAAACCCATCATCGTTATATTCTTTTGATACCACATATTCAATATCAGTATCACCAAGAATAAGAATAGATTTAGAATAAATCATTTTAATACTCCACGATTTCTTTTACAAATTGGACAAACCATTGAATAATCAAAATGTTTAGTGTGAGAAAGAATATATCCCACCCATGAATACCATAATGTCTACTCATAATGAATCCAATGGCCCAGTAACCAACCAAATCAACAAAATGTGAACCCCATTTCTTCATTATTCACTCCAAAAATGTTTCTTAATAGTTTCCACTATATTATCAAGTAACTCAACACCTTCCGGTCCACCCAAATAATGATGGGATTCTGCTCTATGTTCACCGTTTGGTTCTATTAATTTAATACATTCCCGAATAATCAATTCTGCAAAGGTATCAGGGTCACATTCTTGAGAATATGTCCAACGATTTCCATCCTTATCAATTTCAATATAACCACCTGCCTGTGTGAATAGTTCATCAATTCTATCCATTATTCAATTCCAAAATTAATACTATCGATTTCACCAATATATTGATAATTGGCATCATATAAGAATTCCATTGAAGAACGACCTATTGTACCATTATTAAAAATATATAATACCTTTTCCTCGGGGGTTGTATGGGGTATAATATAAATTGCACATTGACGATTGTGATTATATTCGGACTCACTAATCATATACCATTTACCGTCTTGGTATAATGCCTTATTCTCTGAATAATCAAAATTAACTTTCATATTACGCCACCTTTTTAAGTTCAAATTGCGGATACTTTACGAAACCACTAGTGTCCTTCTTTGCACGACCTTTTGCAATAAGTCCGCAGATAACACCTTTTGGATCAAGGAATCTCAGGTCATTTTTATCAGCATTAATAACAGGACGACCAAGATACTCTGTCGGCAATACCTTTTCACCAAATACTACAGCAACATTCATACCCAATTCAATAGCTTTATTAACATCATCAGTATTGCTTTCCTTTGAAGAAAAAGTCAAGTGATAATTGGGGATATTAAGATTATTCTTATTGATGACGGCTGTATAATCATAAAAGGTGACTTCCGGAAAGGCCTGAAATACATTACTGAATTGAATACCGAATCTGGTCACTGGGTATTTAATCCATTGTAGGTCAGAAGTACCATTCAATCTGAATACAGGAATGAGATTCTTATTCAATGACTGTTTAATACCTAATTCAATATCTTTGACCAATTGGGCCATAAAGGTGGCCCGGTCTTCAAAAAACAATTTAGTTTTACGAATACGGGCTTTTTGGATATTATTGGTGGTTTCACCCTTTTTAATGAGACCCCCCCTTCCAGCTGTATTCAAGCAAGCCGCCGTGCAACCAGCAGTCCGTTTCGGGCAGGTCTCATAACCTGAAAGGTCAGCGGGTGCAAGGTGCAGAATGTAATTAGCGTATGATGAATCCAGGCCTTTGGCGACCTTGGGGTTTGCGGTAGGTGCGGTAAGTAGCTTCATAATATAATCTCCAATCAATGTTTCAAACTATGGAGGAATTGTATCACAAGTGGACAGGAAGTCAACCAGCGGAACAGGCTCATTCCGTAAACAGTCTGCTAACCAGGAGGAAACAATCACAGCATGAGGTATTCACCTTCAAATACCGGTTCATATACTCTTAATACTACGGAGCCTGGTTTTAATATCTCTTTAATTTTAAACCATGCCTGTTCATAATCATCAGCCTTAACGGTAGTCCTATCAAAACAGGCCCAGGGATCATTATATTCAACGATAAATGGTTTCATATTATTCCTCAATGACCTCCAATATAAACCTAATGCGACCAGAACAGCACCAACGATCAGAGATATAGTGCAGTATATGATTAATATCATTCATTTTAAAATGTTCTTGATAAAATGCAGGTGAATCATCACCATTTTCAATACAATCATCCAGACATATACCCAATGCTTCAATTACATTATCCTTCTTGAATAGGTTAATATCTTCATCAATTAACCATTTATCAAAGGTATCACAAATCAAATCACTTGCATCATTATAATCCATTACCATTTACCCTGTGATTGATTATATTCATCCCTTGAACCAACATCATAACCAATAGAATAGTATTCTTCCAATAATGACATTAGTTCATCATAAGCTTCCTGTTTTTCTTCGATATTATAATCTCGGATAAACTGGTTAACGATATTAACAGCCATTCTAGTATTAAAACTCATTCTACAATCTCCACATTTTCACAGCGGGTGATATGGTATTGGGAATCCCAACCACCCAATTCACGGTGTTTATCAATAGCAGTCGGCCGATCATTGGTTATAAAGTCAATAACGACCATACCTTCATTATAATGGTATACAGCATACATATTCATCAATTACTATCCCATTCTTCGTTAAGAATACAACAATCTTCATCAGCAGTATCGAAATCGGTATATTCACCGACATAGGTTAATGCCAGATTGTCATAAATCTTATAAAGGGGGTTTTCATCAAAAACACCATAATCAATTTGATAACGTGTCATAATATACTCCTTAAGCAACCCGAAGGGATTCAACATAAAAATTGTAACCTTTATGGACTAGGTCCATGTTCCTTTGTACGGTTTTCCACCAAAAGGCCTCAGCCTCTTCCTTGGTGTCGAAGTGGTCGCTGACCACCCCCATCCGCATATCCAGACGGTCGAATTTAGAAACAACAAAAACAAATTTTTCCATGATAGACTCCTAAAAAAGTGGATTAATTTCTTACTATGGGAAGATTGTATCAGAACCACGGAGGAAGTCAACCAGCGGAACAGGCTCATTTGAGAAACAATGCTGAGCAATTTAGTGAACAATGAGGATCGTGCCCTGGTGCGTTCCGCACGGTGAACACCAGGGCATCAAGAAAGGATGCAAGGAGGAAGGATTCTAGTCGGTAAGTGACTGATCCATAAGAATGGCCACACGGTTCAGAACCAGTTCCGCCTTGGCCATCTTAATTCTTAGCGTTCCGTCAATCTCGGTACCATGTTCATCAAGAATGGATGCAAAGGTATCACGCATATTATATACCCTATTGACCAATTCTCGGGTAATAGGTTTATTGGATACTGGTGAGAAATAATCCTCTAATAGGTCTAATTCATTCATGACCAATACTTGCCAGTGGTATCATATACAAAATCCCTCATTAGTGATTCCCAATCACCACCAGTATCTTTGGTTTCTACTATATGTTTAATAACCATTGGATTGACAATACAGTATCCACAATCTTCGACATGATCGACAATATATGCCCAATCAATATCGTGCATATCCACTTCAGCGTCTACTCTAATATATGGCATATTAAACCCCCATGTGGAAATGTAATGCCCAATCGATATGGTATGCAAACATTACTTGAAAATTATCATCAAAATACATTAGTCCCTCATTTCATCAACATATATTTCCACAATTTCTTCACCATTCTCGGGTTCTAGGTTATCCCAAATAGCGGCAGGTATCCATTCTAATAGTGCCTTACGGGAACTGGTGGTCTTTATATCAATAGTAACCCTATAGGTAGTCAAATTATCTTTCATATTATTCACCAACACTATTCAAGAGCAAATCCCTGACCCACTCCCTGTCTACACTATCACCACAATAGTCTTCCATATTGCTTCGAATCAGACAAGCTGAATATACCAATTCCCTCGACCAATTATACGGATAGATACCATCATCAGGGTTATAGAAATCCCAACAATATCCAACAAATACGTCCAAATTCTTATAGTCGATCTTATTCATCCCAATCCTTTAAACCAATTTCTTCAGCAGTATCATAGATATCATCACAAGGAATAGAATCCCAATACCATTCATCATATTCATATACATCATAATCTTCACACATAGTATTAACCCTCAACAATATACGGTTTGTCCCAGTTACCAACATTCACACTAACATAGTGTTTAATATGGAAGTAATCGGATTGAATATCTGACTTATCAAACCAGTTTTCACCTTTCATTGCAGATACTAGTTCATTCAGAAAGTCACGGACAATTCCGGAATAATTCTCATTGATCCAATACTCATTAACCTGCATATATTCCGGTTTAGCCATAATATCACCATAACTGTTTACGGTACCCTTTTTGGTTACAGTATCAAACCAGTTCTGAATAATATCGAGCTTACCACTCTTGATATTAACAACCAGAGTAGAATGATGACGGATCGCTACGGTACCCTTCATTTTATACTTTTTGAGTACCGCTTTAATAGACGGTGCCAATTCTCTTTTTTCATTTTGATTAATGTATGCCATTTGATTTTCTCCTAACTTGTTTCAAACTATGGAAAGATTGTATCAGAACCGGCCCGGAAGTCAAGCTGTCAATCGTGAAACAGTCTGCTAACCAGGAAGAAACAATCACATTATTCTCCAATAACATCTTCAATAGAAACGGAATACCGTGACCGATACTTATCAATATCAGCCTTCTGACCAAAACAGGTCTTAATAGACTGTTCGATATACTTCTCAGCAACAGCCGCAGAAGTAAATAGGCCAATCAATTCACCATCATCCCAATACCCATATTCAACCACATAAACTTTCATAATTTAATCTCCTAATCAATTTCTTCAAACTATGGACGGATTGTATCAGAAGGACGGAGGAAGTCAAGCCCCGGATCAAGCTCATCCATGAAACAATGGTTGGCGATCCAGTAAACAATCAGAGAGGTGCCCTGGTTGTGTCCGTGACACCATACACCAACACCATTCAAGAGGATGCAAGGAGGAAGGAATTGGTGAGGTAAGCTATTGAACCGTATTGGTGGAAATGACACCGTTACCAGGTCTTTTTGATACGTTTAACATAAAGAGGAATAAACCCGAATAAGAATATCCCCTCATAATAATAGACTGTGGTACCACCATCAGTTCTTTTAATCCAAGATTTAATGTATATCATTATTCACCATCCCATTTCTTTAGTTCTATAATCAATATGTTCTGCAATCAGATTATGATTTTCATCATATTGTGCATATGCCCAGAAATTGATACGATCCTCAGGATCACCCCTGTCGGCATACTCAATACTCATTGTAACCTTATATTTCTTCAGTAGGTTATTGAGTTCTGCAATAAACTTGGATTGGACTTCAATATCATTCATTATTCATTTCAATAAGGTCAGAATACAATTCAATCTAATTTCTTCGTCTTTCTTTTCTTTCCATTTATTGAATGCCTTTTCTAATTCTGCCCAATCCTCAGTATATAATCTGGATTGGATATTGGCAGCCTCAATAATAGATTCAAATTCATTCCAATTCATTAATCATACTCCAAATCAATCTCATAACAACTAATGGTAGCACCGTCCAATTTCAATAGTGTATTACCATTGATATCACATACTATCATATGCTCATCATATACACCATGAAGGTCAGAGCATTCACTACAACCCCATGAAATAGTGGCCTTATACTTATTAAGGAGTGCCCTCAATTCAATTTGAAATTCAGTCATTAGTACCATCCTCATACCCTTCACTATAACCATCGTCATATCCCTTTTGATATGCAACATACATTACCCAATAGTCAAAATTATCCACATTGGATACCTGTTGACCTTTTACTTTATTATTATATGTCTGAAACAAACCAGTGGCTTGGTCATATATTTCATTATACATTTCTTCATTCATTATTCACCATCCTTAATCGTTGTATCATAAAGACCATCCCTAAGTCCATCATTATAGGATTCTTTAGAGGTCATTACAAGATAATCCAGGAATTCATCCCGAGAGACATTACCCTTTAATACTTCATCATATAATTGATCCCAAGTCAAATCACTTACCATATAGTCGTTAGCCATTATCTCCAACCCCATGTATAATCCTTCCAATCACAATAATCGACTGCGGTAGAAAAGAAATCAAACTTATCAAGAATAACAGTATTTCGACATACTGTCCATTTATTAATACTAACATCAAAACCAATAGTAACATTCATTACACAATCTCCAAATGGTCAATAACCATATCAGTATTCAGTCGAACAGCTGATTTAATAATCAACCATTCATGGTATTCAATGACACCGAATTGAATAGTAAACCCGTTAATAGTATGATTAATACCGAATCGGGTTAACCAATCAGATACTAAATCCGTCTCTTTCTTTGTATTTGCTTTCACTTTCATCATGGAAGGATTGTCTCATATATCCGTAGGAAAGGCAATAGGATAATGTAAACCGAGAAGAAATAGACTATAAACAACCGAGAAACAATCCAACCAATGTCGCAAGTGTAACCTATTGATTTATAAGAAGAAATCCAGTAAAAATACTGTAATATGGACGTACTATGGACCGTGCGCTGGAGAGTCGCAGATATAGTGACCTAAGTGATTGATTCATAATACCTCTAGTATTATAATAGACTATTAGAGGCTATGTCCGACTTAGTGAGAGTATACAACGAATATTTTTCCATTATATCACATATACTCTCAGAAGTCAACCAGTATTTACTTGATTATATCAGATATCCGCCCAGATTGAAAAGGAATCTTCACTAAACCTATCAGAATCATAATCAATACCAAAATATGGCTTATCAATAACATCCTCATCCTCCTCTAATACTTCACAAATAACATTCTCCGGTGCATATTCCAGAGGTTCAAACCAATCATCACTCAATTTAATACTTGACATTTTATTCTCCATATGGTATAATAGCGGTGTAGTACCAAAAACGAAACTGTTATAAATACTATTGTTAATACACTATATTGCTTGTTACATTAGCTAAGGCAGTAATCACTAACACGACTGATATAGTTTATTCACAGAGTATTGTTGGTATACACAATGGTATCAGGAAGATACCTATTAATTTAAAAAGAACCGCCTCTGATTGCGGTTTTGCTGTTTATCCGATTCTAAATCCAAAACAAAGTGAACCATTTACCTCTTTGAGATATTTCCATGCAGAATCTACCTCTTTGAATCTCTTTTTCTTTACCTGACCATTAACTGAATAGGTAACGGTATAGGGTATTGAACGGGTAACTGTTCTAGTTCTATTAGTATTCATTGTCCAATATACCTATCTGCTTCATAAAACTCTTTGAATGATGCTACTGCTTTGTCTTGGTTATTATATACAACCCAGAGTTTCCAATGCTTATTAAATTTGATATACATGATATAATACCTCTATTAAGCAGTCAGAAGAACATCCCAAGCATTACTTGGACGATTAACTGGTTCAGAAGTACCAAATACCAGTTTGGATTTACCTCTTACTGACCGGTTAACCTTATTCTTTTGCGGTTTGCAATAGGTTACTTTATTCTCCAATTCAAACTGAGCTACAGCCAGTGATAATTCAAGGTGCATTCTTTCACGATTTTCATTAACGCTTTTCATAATATATTTCCTATTCAATTTCTCTTAATGTGTGACCAGTCTATCAGAACTGGTGAGGATGTCAAGCTGTCATTTGGTTAACAGTCTGTTTCATCGGAAGAAACAGTCGGTACCAATACCCTTCTCAGAGTATCATTCAGACTATTCAGAGTATATTCAAGCATTTCATCGACTGTTAATACCTTATCTACAGTATACTCAGGAGTACCAGGTGGAGTATAGTATGACATAAACTCTTTATAGTAATCGTGTTCCATTATTCTATTCTCCTATTACAGACTATCCTTATCTGCCCATTCCCGCTTTAACCATTCATTATATTCCTTTTTCTTGACATTATCAAGATAGTCAGTATAAGAGAAGTATCCAAGGAATACAACAACCAATAATAATACAGTAACCATTTGCTTTTTCTCTCTATTACTTGTCCAATTCATTGAATACTTTATTCACTACTAATACTGAATATACTACCAGAAAAGCAGCGAGACCAAAACTACCCAAGAATACTAATACATTTTCCATTTCTATTTCTCTCTAATTTCTCTCAAACTATGGGGATATTGTCTCATAGGTGGTTCAGGATGGCAACCAGCCAGGGCAAGAAAAAGCATAACGATTGCTTATGAGAGGTGCAAACCAGGGCGAGTCTGGCTTATAAGAGAATATCAGTCGTGGTCCTGTCTGCTTGTGGAGGAGGAGGTTATCACAAAAGAATAGCGGTGGCAACCAGGGCGAGTGAAATAAAACGCTTGACAAGTGACAGCGACTTATGATATAATGGTGAGTGAAGCGAACGAAGTGAGCGTAGCTAAGAAAAGTTCATCCTGGCCCAAACTCTTTATTTCCAATTTTTTTCTCCGGCTCCCCAGAGAACCAGAGAAATTTTCAATTTTACTTCTTGTGATCCCAAAATTTTTTGCGGAGGCCGGACTTTCTGGTAGGTTTAATATACAACTTGGTCCTCAGAGCTTTCATTCTATAATGTTCTCTAAGACTCTCTAATACACTACTATCAATCTCATCACTTATCCATTGAACTATACGAGGGTTCGCATTATCGTTTACCATATCAATTACCCCAGCGGTCAATGACTTCTTGGTGGATATTCTCTAGACTCAAAAAGGTTGAAGAGGTCAGATTAGGTTTGCAAATCGTATATACCTTATTACAATAGGATACACAGTCATAACTTTTTTCTTCTATGAAATGAAACTGATCTTCTGGTATATACTGTAGTAGTTGTGGGTAAATAAAGTGTGTATTCTGGTGTGGTTGGTTATAATCTCTTGCATCAATCAAAGCTTGCATTAATGCACCCTTATACTTACCGGGGAAGCAATAAAAGTTATCATCAATTGCACCACTCAGTTCCCATTCACCATGTCCTTCTTTAGCTATGAAGTTAAACTTATTATAATCGATGTTCAGTTCATTGATAGGTTTATGGAAATGGGTATCAGGTCGAATATGAACCACAAAGTCTTCTTCGATCAGTTCAATATTCTTGACTGACTGTAACTTGGTCCTCAGGTTATTAGAGTCATTGATATTCTCAAAAATAAAACATTGTTGAGCTTCATATAGTCCAATCATTTCATTTAGAAATTCATGTTTATATGTGGTGATGTATACTGATAACTCAGAAATCTCTTTGAGAGGGTCAATGATGTTTCTTTTGATATTGGGGAAACAATGGCGAAAATCTCTGATACCACCATAAGAGATACCACATACGATAAGGGATACTTTCATTTCTCTAATCTCTTTATGTTAATTTCAATTTCATTTTTAAAGTCTTCTAAGGCCTGTGCATAACCTTTTTCGAAACCTTCATTATAAGCATCCTGTTGTACCAGTAGAGCAAACTGTTCCACTCTGACTCCTAGGTTTACATTATGATTGGAATCATCATTCGTGATCCATGGTGGTAGATCGACAATCTTTGCAAGCCGATTAAATTCCGGATTCTTCATTATCAACCCTCTCTTTTAATTCTACCATTCTTTGTTTGTTTCTTTTCAGTTGGTCTGTATTACTCTGTTCACCACATAGAGGACAGTAGGAGAATTCTATGGTCAGTTTATAAGGTCTATTCTTGTAGTAGACAGTATTCTCATCAACCTTCTCGGTCATTTGAAATTCTGTGCAGATAGGACAAAGCATTATTTCTTTCCTCTCTTAGGTTCAGGCATAGGTAGAGGTGGAGTATATTCATACTGACTCACACTCGGTTTCTCTGGTTGCACTGGTGTTTGAGTTATTGGTTTGATCGTACCATAATAAAACGCAAGACCCATGAAGTAAGCTACGACATACATGAATGCTGTTCGTTTATACCAGGAGAGGAACGAGGCAAAGGTCATTCCCAGCATAAACGAAAACAGATTCAGGTTGTTTAGTGATATTTCAAATAATGCGGTGTTCATAGAAAGCCCTCCGGAAAAATCGTTTAGAAACGGACTCGACCGGATTCTCTAAGTTTCAATGTAAATTTCTTGATTTCTTGTCTCATACTGGAATCAGGAGGTAATTGCACATACACACGAATCAAGAAATCAACCACTTCTTTGATAGTGATTTCTTTCTCTTTATTCATTGAGAAGTTGAGGGTCACCACCACCTTCAAGGATGAAATCTTCGGCTAGAGTTTCAGCATCATCCTGTTTCTTGTGTGTTGACTTACGAATTACCTTGTTGTTAATCATATAAGACACCTGGTACATATCCTCAAATGTCTTGGACACCTGAGCTTCATAGTTACCACTGGAATAAGTTGAAATGATAGTCATTTAATTCTCCGTTAATATATTTTTGTGCTGATTTGGTGGCTTCAAATTCAGTATTGAAATAATCTTCACCAATCAAGGTAAGGTTATTATAGTATTCAACCTTGTGGTGTCTATCCGAACGGACATACACCACATTGGCAGAAAGACCAGAATCATTGGATACCTTTACTGTATACTTAGTCATCTTTTCCTATGCAATCAAGTTAATAAAACGATTCAATACAATCCGTGAAGTTCCACGTTTGTGATTGTATTTAGCAAATGCCGAGGCCAAAGCTTTGTTTGAAGCATTTTCTTTTACTTCAATTTCAGCAGGTTCATCTTTCTTATTAACTCTCAGTAGATAGTATTCATCAAACCCCGCATTGTTAATAATAGCACATTGATTCTTACTGAATGATGATCGAATATCTTGAGTATCCATACCTTGCAGGTGACGATTTAAATAACTCTTGAATTCGTTCGGTGAAAGAATGTAGAAACCTACAACATTACACTTTGTACGAAGCTTAAAAAGTTTAATCAATTCGTTAGTGCCTGATTGACTACCCTTCAATTCTTCCTGATTCTTGGTAACTGGGTCACGAATGATAACAGTCTGGGATCTACCTCTCTTGTAATCATAAGAACTCAAACTATCAATATGTCCGGTTTCATTATACTTACCTTTTATAGAATCACCTTCACCATCAGTCAAGAAAATAGTATTGACAACTTGAAGATTATTCTTCTTCTGAAAATCAGGAACAATTTCCATGGCAGAAATAATAGCTTCTGACAGAGGAGTACCACCCATACCAAAAATTCTAGTTCTCAAATTTTTAGTAGCAATAGAAACCAAAGCTGAAGCCGCATTAGTGAATTCAGCCGCAGACATTCTAGATGAAAGAATATTCAACAGTTTGAAGTCTCTAATTTGGATATCATCTGTTTTTTTATTTTGTTCAACCGGATAATCATCAACATGGTTATCAGTAAAGGTATATACTTCATAGGGAATATTAACCTTCTTGCAGAACATGACGATATTAAACAACTGCTTCATAGTCGGACCAAGGTGGTATTCCATCGAACCAGACCAATCTTGGAAGATAACCAGACCATGTGATTTCGCATCAGGTACTACAGTAATCTTCTTGAAGATATCTTCATTGAATCGATGTGAATAGATTTTACTCATATTCAAATCACCAGACTTTGAAACACCAGCCTTCTTCAATTGATTAGCTGATTTACGCATTTCAAATTCTTTTACCAAGTATGAAACAGCAGTATTGATTTCAGATCGAATCTTACGAAAACCTTCCACATCATAGAAGTATGAATTATTATAAAAACTATTTTCTTTAACTTGAGAATTATAAATTCTATAAACGTCTTTATGATCTACAACCCTTTGATTAATATCAATCTTAGGAATATTGGCATAAGTGTAAGTCCGATTGTCATCAGAGAACAACTTATGTTCATTATCACGATAGGCTTCTTCAGTTTCAGAACTTAGAAGGTCGGAAATGTCATCTTCTTGATTGGTGAGTATTGTATCATTTTCAATATTTTCTTCAGTTTCATCTTCTGATACTACTTCTTCAGTTGTTTCAGATTCTTCAGTTTCATCTTCTTTCTTTTCTTCAGATGATTCTTTTTCAGGAGTATCAACAATTTCTACTTCATCATTACCTTCTTCATTAAGGTCATCTTCATAATCAAAATCAATATGATCAATTTCACCTTCTTCATCATCAAATTCAGGAAATTCGAACTTAGATTCCTGTTGACTTTTGTTTTTGATGAACTCTTTGATATTCTGACAAACCTTCATTACATCATCATAGGTTTCGGTAGATTCTACTTCACGAACCAGTTCCATTTCATCATCGGTAAAATGGATATTCAGAATAGCACCACCTTTACAATGAAGGTTCAGACGATCAATGAATTTCATATGATCGATATTTCGACCTTTGGTGTTAAAGAAGTTACGTTCAATAAGATCCTGATAACCTTTGATGAAAGAATTCTTCAGGCCTGGGTACTTGTATTTGATCTTACGTTCAATACGAGAATCTTCAACGATATTGGCAAGAGAATGTGGAACATCATACTTTTCACGAATATCGTGGCCTTCGGCTGGAGTCCAAAGTGCATGACCTACTTCATGACCCATAAAAAGATCATAAGTGTGTGGTGGAATATTCTTGTCCAGAACAGGAACAACAAGAACACGGGTTTTGGTATCGAACAAAGCTGTAGAAACCTTGCGTTGTTCAACAACAAGGTTTTCAGTAGCCATCAATTTAGCGAGAAGTGATTTAGATTCAAGTAACATAATATAATCTCCTTTGTGTGGAGATATTATAACACATTAACCACACGGTTGTCAAGCTGTTCTTTGTACATTTTTAGGCAATTCCTGTATTTTCCTACATGTTCTAAGAAGGCCTTAGTACATTTAAGAGCAAAATCATCAGTATCCTTCAATCTGGCATTCTTTTCCGTAGAAAGATACGCTTGGATTTCATCTCCGTATACATTTTTATTGTATCCAAGATGGTCTAGATACTCAATCAGTCGTTTTTCGTTATCGGAGAACTCTCTAGACAGTTTGGAATTCAATTCCAGTACGTCCTGACGATAAATCGTGTTCAAATAGAACAATGCGTGAGCTAACTCATGATCAATTGTGTTCTTATCTTTCTCAAGAGCAGCAATAATGTAGAAGGCACCTTCTCTTGGACCATATTCTCTTACAAGATGATACAATTCCTGTTCAAATTCAGTTAGTTCATCGAACTTAAACAAAGAAATCCATTCATTGAAGATGTGTCCTGGTATGTTGTAACCTTCCCACATATTAAAGTAATCAACAAATCCATTTTTGTCCATATTTTCTTTAAGAAAATCAAAAACGGAGAACTTTTTGTTAAGAAAATTATCACTTTGAGACTCATAATATTCTTGTGCTCTGAAGAAAGTAAGAGAAATCTCTTTCATGTTCTTGAATTTAAAGAGCAAAATGTTTCCATCAATAATATCAAGCTTAATTTTCATTAGTAATAATACTGTTGGTTGATAATCATCACGTTTTTACCAGCAAGTTTAAGAGATTTCATCATGTTAAACATCGCCAGTTCATCTTTTAAGTTTTCGTCTGTATAATCCGCATACATTTCGTCTTCATCTTCTTCAAAAAGTTCTTCTTCATTATCAGGAAACATTACAAAACCTCATTCTTACGACCAAGAGAAGCTGGATTCATGCCTTCAGAGACATAAACATAGTTTCCTTTGTGTAGTGGTGCTAGACATTGACCAACTTTATCAACAATCTTACGATCAGAATCAGAAAGTTTGTCATAATTACGCATAATACCTGACTTTCCGTGAGCTCCGCTATATCCGGTGTCTACTGAAGGGTAAAAAGGTGCAACTCTGTCACTAGGAATAGACAGATTGTAATTAGACAGCCTCTTAGTTTCTACTTTTTTAGAAACATTTGGTTTCGATATGACATTTTTGGGCTTGCGTTTGGGTTTGTGCTTAGGAACAGAGCAATAAATCATCATAAAAATCACCTTTGTGTTAAGTTCACCCATATTTTAACACAAAACCCAAAAAATGTCAAATTTTAATCAATCGTAATAGTAGTCTTCTTCGATATTATGATTTTTGTATGCTTTTGGTTTGAATCTTGTTGTTGTTACGTTCTTAGCACGTTTAACTTCAACTGATTCACTCGGTTTCTTCTTGGTTTTAATAAAATTTCCACCAAATCCTTCATATTCATCATCATATAGATGTTCTTTATGAACACTTACGAGATTTTTAGACACTTTTTTACTCCAATTTCATGTTAATGTCTTTATTTTACTACCGGACACGTTACGGTAGCATATCAGGGAATGCTTCCTTGACAAATGCATAAGTTAAACCATCAACACCTTGATTTTTTCTGAAAATACCAGCAACAACCTCAGCTTCTCTAGGTTCCAAAGACTCTAGTAGTTGTAGAAGCAACTCATTTTGTTTACGAGGTGATAAATTTTCAGCTGCTGGATCTCCAGCCCTAAACAGATACAACTTTCTTAGTTCTGTTCCTAACTGGCAATAAGATATTCCTGGTTTGGTATCAGGAACTTTATAATTTTCTGGAATGGAATGTACTTTCCATCGAAAATCGGGGTGAAATGTCAAAAGCAATACTTCATATAGAGTTTTTGATAAATTATTCTCTATAACTTTCATTTTCTGATTTTTAGTCAATGCTGCATCAAATTCATCAAAGACTTCATACATATTCTTCATTAAAATTCCTCAATTACTTCCATCAAGCTCATTAATTTTTTATCAATAAAATAATTAAAAAGTTTTTGTTTAGTGGCAGGTTTGTTTTCTTCGTAATTATTTATAATTCTCTCTTTTATTTCCTTTGGAATAAAAGACAAGTCAATCAAGTGTTGATTTCTAGAAAAACCGATTTTAACACCTTCTATAGTATAATTTAGAAGATCCTCTTTCAGGAGTTTTTCTAAAGAGACCTTAGAAATTGGTTTCTGTCTAATGTCTTTTACGAAACAATCACCAGGAGAAAAGATATTAGGAATTCCATCACCTTTATCACCACGAATAATTTTTTCCTTGAGTTCCAGTTCAGGGTTTTCTGATTTAATAAACTTCTTCTGAGCAGGATTATACTGCTTTACAGTATACTTGCCTGTGTTGTATTTTTGCAACTGAAGGAAGTCACCGTCACTTGAAATGATGACAATATTCTCATGTGCAATGTGTCTAGGAACCAGAGTGCCAATAATATCATCAGCCTCTGCACCTTCCACATCAATAACCTTGTAAGGGAAGTTTTCCTTGAGTTCTGTCTTAAACTTGGCCAACATATCGAAGATAAGATGCCAATCCAGATCAGACTTTTCTCGGTTCTTCTTTCTACTGGCCTTATAGAATGGAAAGTATTCCTTTCTCCAGTATTTTCGGTTGTCACAACAAAGGACAACTTCACCATAGTCTTTTTTGAAAGATTTGATGTGGTTACGAAGGATATTGAGGATCAAATGTCTAATGAGATCCTCTTCCAGTTTGAAGTTCTTTTGATTTGAAATCTGTGCCATCAGACCAGACAACAAAACTTGATTTAGGTCAACGAGTATCATAATTTTTCCATAAAAGTTAGGAAGTCATTCTAACACATAAAAAGTCAAACGTCAAGCAGTTTCTTCGACCAGTTGTTTCATTAGGTCATCACCAATTTCATCTGAGGTTGTTGTTTTTCTTACAATTAATCCATACCAACCAGCAGGTATTAGAAATGAAATATATTCTAGAGGGCAACCCAATATAGCACTAAATCTATCGATGTGTGTTGGGCCTTCGTCACCTTCTTTAAATAACACAATATCATACGAATCACCCATTGAACTACCACCGATTTTTTCACCACGTTCAATGAGTACACTAGCTTCTACATTAACATTATCATCTCTGCTAGGTAGAAATGTAAGACAATCATATTTTTGATTTTTAATAGGTTCTAACATTGGAAGCATTTAAATTCCTTTTAGATGAGATTTTCTGACTCTAACCATAATCCATGAATTATAATAGTCATCAGATTCAAGTACATTACGAATAAACTGTTCTTTAGCTTCTAGATAACCACATACACCCTTTGATTTACATAAGTGTATAATTTCTCTAGAAAAACATTGTTTGCCTAATTCATTTACATCATTTTGCAATTCACCATTTGATCCATAATATACTTCCCAATCACTATTGATTTTAATCTTCTTCTTTTTACCTTTAACCTGTTTGGTTCTAGATGAATAGAAGAATTTCTTTCCTATGTATTTTTTATTGTTGGTCAAATTGGTGATAATATAGACGAATCCATAATTATCACCTATCATATCTTCAGTAAAAGTATTATCTTTATATTTCCATTCTAATGCCATGTTTCCTCATCGTCAAATTCATCTTCAGACTCTTCTATATAGTCTTCAGACAATTCTTCGATGGGTTCACCACAAAAAGGGCAATATTCTGGATATTCTTTTGCTGCTAACATATCAGTATAATTAATTACAAATTCTGATTCACAATTACTACAATCTCCATTGATTTGTTTGTATAGTGACATTGTTTTTCCTTATTAGGCCCACACATCACCCCAACTTCCAGATAATGCACCTTTTGCATAATCTGTTGCACGATTTTCAAAAAAGTTGGTATGAGTTGGAGCGTTAATCATCTCCTCTACCCAAGGTAGTGGATTCCTTTTCACTTTGAAGACACCCTTGAGTCCCAGAGAGATCAATCGGCGATCAGCAATGTAACGAATGTATTTCTTAACATCCTCAGATGACAAATCTTCCATTGCACCTGTAGAAAATGCTAAGTCGATGAACTTGTCTTCAAGTTCAACCATTCTTTCTGCAATCGTATAAATTCTGGACTTCAATTCATCATTCCAGATTTCACGATTTTCTTCTATGTAGGTCTTGAATAATTTAATCATTGATTCAGTATGTTGAGTTTCATCAACAATAGACCAAGTTACAATCTGACCCATTCCTTTCATTTTTCCGTGTCTGGGGAAATTGAGAAGCATAATGAAGGAAGAAAATAACTGCATTCCTTCTGTAAATGCGGAGAAAACAGCAATGTGAGTAGCAGTGCTAGCAGCATCGCCATTTTTAGACGAAAGTTCCAGAACATAATCGTGTTTCTCCTTCATTTCGGCATATTCCATAAACTCGTTGTAAGTAGTTTCTGGAAGACCGAGGGTTTCAATTAAATGGGAGTATGCGGCAATATGTAGGGATTCTCTAGCGGCGAATCCCAATAGCATCATACGAATTTCCGGCTGAGGAAAATAAGGCAAGTAATTGCGGACATAACCGCCAGCAACATCAATGTCTCCTTGAGTAAAGAAACGAAAAATTTGAGTAAGGAATCGTTTTTCTTCATTTGATAATTTCTTTTTCCAATCTTTTACATCCTCTAACATTGGAACTTCCGTATGAAGCCAATGTGATTGTTCATGTTTTAACCAAGCGTCATATGCCCAAGCATAATTGAAAGGTTTAAAGTAAGTTCTTTCATCTGTTAATCTAGTTTCTACTTTTTTAATCATATTATCCTTCACATGCAATACAATCGTTACCTTGGGCAATTTGTGTCATATCAAGTTCTTTGATAACTTCACGTTCAATTCTCTTAGACACTTTATCTGCTTTGCCAATCTTCTCTGAACGGCAATAATACAATGTCTTTACACCTTTCTTCCATGCCATAAAATGCATTGCATGAATATACTTAATGTGTGCATCAGGTCTAAAGAATAAATTTAATGATTGTGATTGGTCGATATACCTTTGTCTATCAGCTGCTAATTCTACAACCCATCTTTGGTCAATTTCCATTGATGTTTTAAATACGTCTTTAGTGTGATCATCCATCCAGGTTAGGTGTTGAACTGAACCATCATTAGCGATAATGGAAGACCAGATACTATCCAATTCTTCTCTATTAATTCCGATATCAGTATTACCGTTTTGTAGATAATCATGAATAACCTTATCTAAGTGCTTATTCTTATTGAGGTAGGAACCTGATAATGTGTCTTGTCTGTAAGCATTAGCACGATAAGGCTCAATGCTAGGAGAAGTGTTTCCCACAATAATGGATGACGAAGCGTTTGGAGCAATAGCCATGACATGACTAAATCTACGACCAGTACCAACAGCATCAGGAGCTTCTCCCCTTTCCGAACCAAGTTCTTGATTTGCAACGTCTAATCCTTCTTTAATATGTTTGAAGATCCTATTATTTGCAACTTTAGCCATAACACCTTCAAAAGGAATACTATTGTATTGTAGATAGGCATGGAAGCCCAGAGCCCCAACACCAATAGAACGCTCTCTCTGAGCCGAATATCTTGCTCTAGAAATAGTATCAGGTGCATTGTCAATAAAGTACTGAAGAACATTATCGAGCATCTCAGCAACATCTTTAAGGAAAAGACTATTATTTTTCCAATCATCAAAGTATTCCAGATTTAAGGATGATAAACAACAAATGGCCGTTCTCTCTTCATTGGTAGGTAGGATGATTTCGGAACACAGATTTGATTGATTTACCTTTAGACCTTTATCCTTTAGGAATTGTGGTAGCATTCTATTACTAGTATCAATGAAATGTAAATATGGTTCTCCAGTATGCATACGTAGTTCCATAATCATCTGCCATAAATGCTTTGCAGATACTACTTCACGAATTTCTTTTGTGTTAGGATCAACTAATTGCCAATCATCATTTGCATTAGGATCGACCATACAGTTTTCAATAATCTGCATGAAATCATCTGTAATATTAATACCATGATGTAAATTTAAACAACGGACATTAGGATCACCCGTTGGTTTACGCATTTCTAAAAATGGAATTATGTCGGGGTGCGAAATATCGAGATAAGCAGCATATGAACCCCTACGAGTTCTCCCCTGACGGTACGCAAGAGAACTTGAATCATAGATTTTAAGATGTGGCATAACACCAGTAGACTTGTCATCAGCGGAACGAATACCAAAGCCAATGCCAACCCCACCACCCAGCATACTAAGCCAATTGGTTTCAGAAAGGTTTTCAACTAATCCCTCCGCAGTATCTTCAATAAAATTTAAAAAACAGGAAATTGGCAATCCATTTTTACTTCGGCCAAATGAAAGAATGGGTGTTGCGTAAGACAACCAATGATCACTAGAATAATTATATAGTCTTTGTGCATGTTCAAGATTGGAACTAAAAAACTTGGAAACAAAAGCGAGTCTTTGTTGAGGAGATATTTCCTCATCTTTCATATAAGATTCTTTTAACCTTTTGATTCCCAATTCATCAAAAAGTTTATCTTTTTCCAGATCAATTTTAATTCCAAGATATTCTTCCATACTTCTTCGCCTATTATTATTCTTTAAAAATTGATGCAATGTCTGGAGGAGTCCAACCTTCTGGTTTCTGTACCTTACCGTCGGACCTCTTTAGGACCTTACCATCTTCTCCAATCTTTTGTAGATTACTTCTTGCAACTTCATCCCAGACTTCTTGTTGCGGAATATTTAGAGTGTGTTCCAATCCTTCGATAACCCATTTAAGATCAGCACAAGCATCTGCAATTTCTACAATATCTTGTTGTGAAAAGGCATCCAAAAGTTCGGTATATTCTTCAGCAATGAGTTTCAAGTATAACTTGGATTGTTGTCCGAATCCGGTTTCCAATTGATCACATGCTTCCATAAAAACCTTTACATCATCATAACTATTCATTAATAAACTCCTTAATCATAGGGAAGATAGGTTTAATTGCTTCTGCACAAGCAATAGCAACTTCACGGTGTTCTTTTTGTGTTTCGATGCCCGAACGTATCTGTATATAGTGAATCCAAGAACGAATAGAACCCTTCATATACATTCTAGAAACAGTTAGACCTTCTGGAAGAACTGATCTTGCTTGCTCCTTTGCAATGCCATTTGCAATGGCCCATTTATATGCAACCTGTGCAGCGTTTGTAATGATTTTTTGTTGTGTCTCCCATTGTTCTTGGAGTGGGAGGTTTGGTATTTCTATACTATTCTGCCGGTTCTTTGGATCTTGCAATCTTGCTTCTTTTGTAACAAAACCAAGGTCTTGAGTTGGGTCAGCATACCGTTGGGAGAACTCCTGGAAGACAAAGGAACGATGCCTTAGAATCTGACGAGCAATGTCTCTGGTAGTTTCAATTTCGAGGGCAACGTCTACCATTTCAAGGGGAGACCAATGTTTATGCTTGATTAGATAGTTCACCAACTTCTCAGCAGTTTCGTGGTTATTTTGATTAGATGGGTTTGATACTCTTGCAACATAAGCAATTTGTTCAAGAAGATTCAATCCGGATTCTTCCATCGTATGACTAAACAATTCAACTTTCACTACCATAACTCCATATTTCTTTTAAATAATCTTCGTCCCAATAATCATAATACTTTGTTTTCTTTAACTTTTCTCTTGCTTCCTCCAATTTGTCTCTAGGTTGTACAAGAATGATAGGGTAGACACCGTTACCAGTGTTGATGCCATTGATGTGACCTGGTGTGTCTGGATGATCTTTAAGAAAAATCATATCAGGTCTGACAACTTGAAGGTCTTTAATTATACACTTTAATTCATCGTCTGTCAATGTTTTATCTTCATTATAGAATATAATAAGTTCAAAATCATTAACAATTTCTATGAAGTTGAGCATGAATGCTCTAGGGTCTTTGTAAATGTTAGCGTAAGAAACTTTTCTATTTTCCACTCCTTTCTTTGCAAAAGGACATACTGGTAATCCACCCAATTCAGGTTGTTTTATTGATACTCTATCAATCCATTTTTTTAAATCTTCTTCCAATTTACAAACTCCATTTTCGCTCTCAAATTAACAAATGTGTTATTATGTATAATGTCTTGGAGTTCTTCTTTTGTAAATCCATCTAAAATCATTTCGTTGATATCTTTTCTTGTAATCATTTCAGGCCAAATAACTACATTATAATGATTTTCGATAGCCTTATTCATCAATTTGACAATTTCTTTATTTCTGGGTTCATTATCAAATATTAGTGTTACTTTAGATTTATCAAACACCTCTGTTATAGAGGTTAGATTAGAATCCGCAGTTGCGACCGAATTGTCTAGGAAGAGAGAATCGATAGGGCCTTCTACGACATAGATCATTTCTTCTTCGTTGACCTGGTCGACTCCAAAGACTTTCCTGGTGTCATCCAATATCTTAACCGAGATATATCTCATCTTAGATTCACCAAGAGCTCTACCCTGTACCATGGTGAGTTGTCCCTCTTTGTCATAGAAAGGAATAACAAGTCTTTTGTCGTTGTCAACTAGACCTTTCTTTTCTACACCAAGTTCTTCAATGAATTTCTTAAAATCTGGTGAATAATATAGGTTTGATAATTTATTTTGTGGTATCTGTCTATTGATACAGTAATCTTTGGCAAAATGGCCATCAGGTAATTGTTTGATAGATTTTAGATTGATTTTTGTCTTCTTCTTGAAGACTGGTGTGTTCTTGAATTCTTGAAATTTTGGTTTCTTGTAATTATGAGTTCCAGTTTCACCATTCTTATATCTCTCCAAGGAATATTCCTTGACCATAGATGGTTCAACCTTTTCTAGGAAAGTATAGAATGAAATTGATGCGGCACAATTCCAACATTTATAAAAATAATCATTTTTCTTGCGGTAGATATAACCACGAGCTAAATTTTTATTTTTCTGTGAATCTCCACACAGAGGACACCTGAAGTTGTACAGGTCATCCTTTTTCTGTGTGAACTTTGAAAGCCTCGGTGAAATCCGAAGCAGAAAACTGCGGTCAATGTATACACTCATAACAATAAGAAGAATTTAGTTGATGATCTTGGCTATTATATCAGAGTCCATATGAGAAATCAACCATGAGAGTACAATTATTCCACCACCAACGGTCCACTTCCATTGATTTAATTTATTAATTGCTTCTTGATCTTTTTTACTGTTTCTTTCGATTTGTAGTTTAAGTTCTTTTATTTCTTCCATTATACGAAGTTCGGTAATCTGAACCTTGTCTATAATGGTGTCGATTCGATCATGAACTTCTTTGAGTTCAGCGTTCTTTTCAGTTCTTCTGTTTTCCATTTCTTGGTATATTTGTGAATTATATCTGTCCTGTTGATTCACAATCTTCTCAATAATCAAATCCATTTTTTGACAGAGTGTTGTTAATGACGCTACTTGTGTTTTTAAAACACCAACGTCAACCTTTAACTCTACGTTACTATCAGACATGAGAATCCCTTTCGAAATTTATAATGAACATCTTTATTTATAAATAGTGTTGATACAACCCCATTTTAATATAATTAAGGAGAAATAAAATGAATGCTACTCTTATTGCTATTGCGGCTAATCTAATTTTAGGTTCAGGTGTATTTGATCAAATTAAAGCTGCTGTTATTGCACAAGAATCAAAGATTTTATCTGGAACTGAAAAGAAGAATGCTGCTGTTGCTCAATTGGCAAAGATCGGTGTTGATACTACAAATAATTTAATCAACCTTGGTATCGAACTTGCAGTTGCTTGGTTAAACGCAAAGAAGTAAGAACATGAATGAAGTAATATCCTACATTCTAGAAAGATTGAAAGAACCTAGTACCTGGAGAGGTATTATTTGGTTGGTAACAGCTGTAGGATTTGCTTTGTCTGAAGAAGAAAAGCAAGCTATTGCTACTGCTGGTATGACACTTGTTGGTTTAATTGGTGTCTTTACTAAAGATAATAATAATGGCATAATTAATGAAACTCCATCTAAAGAAGAAATTCAAACTATGTTGGATGATCATGCAGAAAAAGTTGAAAAGATAGTAAAGGAAAAGAAAAATGCAAAAACTAAAAAACCTAATCCTGATAACTTTTTTAATGATTAGTGGTTGTGCCCACCAAGAACCAAAAATCAAATATGTTTATATGCCGATACCGCTAGAGAGGCCTGTTAGACCTGATTTTCCTAAGGTGAAAGGTTCCGATCTATCATGTGTACCGAGTGATACTAAACAACAATTGTTGATGAGAGATGATGTAATTAAATCTTACATCAATAGACTTGAAGCGACAATTGATGCCACTAAAGTTACAGACCAGTAAATTTACAACCAAGAACTGCTTGAGTACCCATTAACACCTGCAATCCTTGTTTTGGTGTTAATGGTGTACCCGATTCATAATCCCTTTTGCCATAATACTGCATTAATTCACTATTCATTTTAGGTTCTACTGTACAATCACTAAAACCTTCATATCTTGCACAACTAATAGAAAACAACATTCCTGCCGTTAGTATAAACAACTTGAGAATGTTCATTTTCCTGTTTTTCAATTTTAATCCATTCTGAGTCGGAGAATTTATAACCTTCTCTTTCTTGAACTGTTATTTTCAGATAATTGATCTTTTCTCTTATATATTTGGCTAGACTGACGTTATCTATACCACCAACTCTAATGAACAATACATTCTTTTCATACTTTACTTCTGGTTCAAAACCAAAATTGTTTTTCACCAATTGAATGGCTTGATCAAGTGTATAAGGCATAATTAGAAATCCTTTCTTTTACCTATACCCATTGGCATTCTAGGATCAGAAACTTTCTTCTTACGCTTTCGAAGGTCAACGCCAGGTTCACCTCCTTTTCCCCCGCTACCAGCAATTGCACCACCACCAACTACGTTGGTTGGGCCACCGGCAACTGCTCCGGCACCCATTCCATCTTCTTTTAAATCTTTACCGTCATGACTGACCACATGAATGGTACCAAATCCAGGTTTATGATTTGAATCCATTCTTACATTTTTATAACCACTTGTTGCTAATTTTTTAGCGTGAGCTATAGCACCCTTTTCACTAAAGTGTATTGATTTTCTATCTTCTTCTTCGGTTACAAACTGTTTAAATGTTTTCATCTACATTTCCATTTTCTTAGAGATAAAGCCTTTCTTGTAGGTTCACCATTAGGTTTCTTCATAGGACCAGGCATACCACTCATTCTTGCACAAAATGACTTTCTGCGTTTTGCAGCTTTACTACCAGGTTTTACTTTACCTGTAACAGCCTTTTTTAATTTAGAACCTGGATTTTCTCTACGGTATGATGCAATACCTTTTGCATTCAAACCACCAGTAGGACTTTTACCTTCTTTGCGTTTCCATGCAGCTGACTTTTCATCTAACTGAACTTCTTCAGGAACACAATTAGGAACTGTTTTACCACCTTTCTTTTTAGTACCAATTGCGGTATAACCTTTCCAACAAGATTTCTTTAAATCTTCTCTGAGTTCTTTAAATGTCTTCATATGCTTAGTAGTATCTCTGCAACAATGGGGTCTATAGGTATATCATAAGAATTTATATTTTTTCCTCTAATACCATCTATTTCTTCTGGCATTATTCTAAGATAACATAAAAATGTTTTCAATATATCATAATCCCTTTCATCAATCTTATAGAATAAAATTCTTGTTGTGGCTACAGGACCAAAAACATTATTCAATAAAATGATGTGATTTAGTATCAATCTTTCTTTGAGAATTTTGGTAACTTTATATTTACGAAACAACCTTTTAAGATACTTCGTTCTTTTAATGTCACCTTCAAACTCCGATAAAATGCAATGAGGTGACATGTAACACTTCATTGCATATATCAGAAAATTATCTTCAGTTAAATTTTGCATAATTAAAGGGGGATAAAAATCCCCCTATATTATAGACCAGAGACAATCTGGCCGGCAGTTGTGTTACCTGAATTGGTATTAGAAGCAGAAGAGTTAGCTAATGCAACTAAAGTTTCTTTCAAATAACGAACAGTACCATCATTATTAACCTTTTTAGTGATTTTATTCCAACCTGTATTTAAATTACCAATGTTAGCAATTGCACCATTAGCGGTTGTAGTATTTGCTGCTCTTGTTGTAGTAATAAGAATGGTATCGTAGAAATATGTATTTGCTGGTGAAGGCCATGCAATAGACTTGTCAAATTCGACACCCCATCCAGAGTTAACCACACCAAATAAATTATTTGTTAATGTGATTGTATTACCACTAATCGAACTAACCTGTGTATTTGATGCAAAGAATCCTGGAATACCATTACCAGATTGGCCTCCATTGTTTGCATTAAATCCGTTAGCCCAAAAATATACATATTGTCCTGCTGAAACACCGATGTTAGCTACGTTATTTTGAGCACCATCGTTATAAGAAACCGAAATTATGTTATTACCAGCTGTATTACCAGCATAAACATATAGCTGAACATTTTCTCTTGTTTGACGTTCATAACCAAACTTAGGTTTGGTTTTTGGTCCGTCAGTATTAGACCATGATGGCATTTGAATTCTCCTAGAATAAGTTTTACTGTATTATTTATCTTTTTTATTTTCTTCTTTCTTCTTGTCTTTATCTTTGTCTTTTCCTTTTGTTATATCTGGTTGGCCAGGACGATTTCTCATCATAGGATCAATTTCTATGGTGTCTCTTTTCTGTCCTGTTAAAGTTGATCCACCAGTCATAACAGCGGCTGCATGGGGTTTATTTTCACCGACACTATCTTTTTTATCAGCTGTTTCTATTTTAGGTTTTTTACCGTATGTTGCAACAGACTTATCTTCCTTCTCATGGTCATACAAATCTTCATTCACTTTTTTCTTGAAAATCGATTTAATCAATTTTGCAGCTCTTGAAAGTTTCTCAGAAACATCATTTGTATTATTTGCGCCATCAAACACAGTCTGTGTTGCAGCCTGTGGATCTTGATATACATCTTCTCTTTTCAAACCAGGTGTAGTAACAACATTGTGCATAGATTGTCTAGCTTTCAGTTGTTTATGTCTTTTTGCAGTAGCATTAATACTACCTTTTACATCAGAAAGACCTTTATCAATTTCTTCCTTTTTGACAACCGGAAGTCTACCACCAGAAACATGGTCTCTTTTCCATTTTTCAAATTCGCCAGTCTTTGAAGCAGAAATCTTAGATATTTTACTTGCAGTTTTAGGATTCAATCCTTTTGTTTGCATATATCTATTAAGTAAATCATCTTCATTAATGCCGGCCTTCGCAGACCATGGATCTTTAGGATCGACACCAAACTTAGGTTTTTCCCTGACAGTATCTTTAACAATTGATTTTATCTTGTCAGATTTGCTGCTCATTACTTTGGACCTGCATGGAATTTAACTTTAGTTGATTTAAAATCTGCACCTGGGCCAACGTCATCTTTTTTCCCACCTTTAACTGGGCCTTTTAGCATATCAGTTGATCTTGTTTCATAATCAAGTTCTTCTGATGTTCCAATCTTACCTAACATTTCACTCTTCATTCTCTTCATGGCATGACGAGCAACTTCTTTTACTCTAGCCGCAGGTGTTATTGGATTGCTTGATGGGTTTGCATTCTGTACAAAAGGAGAATCAGAACCACAACCTGCATCCATACTTGGATCTTTACCTTCATCAATCTCAACATCTTCTTTCTTGAGTTTCTTCATGTCTTTAAATTTCTTCAGTCCTTTACCAGCAGCATTAGCAGCGGCAGAAGCAGCAGAAGATTTACTTCTTGTTGACTTCTTCCAAGGACCATCAGCAATATCTGTCCACTTGTCTTCGTTGACTTCAGATTCTTCATTATATGTTGATTTAGGGAATCCACCAGCAGTTTTACCTTTCTTCCCACCACTCGTCAAATTATAGTAACGATTGGAATTTCTTATTGCTTTCTCTGCTTCCTTTTGATCACCGCCGTGTTGTGAATGTTTTATAACCTTTCCGAATGATGCCCATCCTTTCTTTTCTGCTTCATTTCCACGTTTAATTCGTCCAAGAAGAGATTTCTTGTCTAGTTCATCAATCTGTTCTACTGACTCATCAACTTCCTTTGGTGTCTTCTTTGCCAACTTACCAATTTCCTTATCTGGATCAGTTTTCTTGTCTGCTTCAATTGGCTTTGCCTTCATTCTCTTGAGTTCAGCATCAGCACGACGAACATCATCATCTTCATCGTCATCATCCCAACGTTCTTCAAGAGTTTCTTCTTTCATTGCCATCTTGGTAGCGGTAGCATACATTACTTCTTTCCAACGCTTACCATACTTAGCCTTGAATTCTTTTTCTCTATCCTTCATAGACAGAACAATTTTTTCTTTTTTCTTTGTCTGTGCAGGAGTCATTTCCTTTTCATCAATCTGTTCAATATCGAACTGTTTGTTCTTAAAAGAATCGATTAGATAGTCTTTGAATGAAAGGTCTTCTTTATGGAATTTCTTAGATGCTGTGAAATAATCATCATGTCTCTTCATCTTACGTTCCATAGAGTCTGGGTTCTTAGGATCAGCCATTCTCTTTGTATTTGCTCTCATGTAGTTGCCGAGAGTTTTCTTTGACAGTTCATCAATCTGTTCCGGTTCTTCAGAGATAATCTTATCCACGGCATCAGTAACAGAGTCTTTTATAAATTTATTGTTAAACATCTTTCTTTCCTTTTTTCTTTTTAATTGTTATACCAATGTTTCTATTTTGATCTTTGTAAGATTGCATAGGTTCTTTGTTACTAGCACCACCAAGAACACCACCAACACCCATTCCATCAGCATCATTCTGAAAACCGTTGAATTCCTTTAATGATTTCTTAAATTTCTTGAAAGGTTTCTTTTCAACATCATATGAACTACTTAGTGGGTTAGGACTCGCACCTTTGGTCATTCCAGCAAAATTAATAACATCGTCATTATTAAAATCTCTATCTTCACTATAGGTTTGATTACCTAAACCAGCACCAGCTGCTGCTCCTTGACCACCAGCTCTAGTATCATATTCTGGCCCTATTCCGGATGGTCGACCTACTCTACCAGCACTCAAAGACTTATCACCTCTTTTCAACTTTTTATTCTTATCATTATCTTTGTTGAAATTAGGTTCTTTCGGTGGTGGGCTATATGTCATATGCGGTTGACTTGCCTCACTATATGTTCTAAAAGTATATGTTTTAGTTTTCTTAGGTGCATCATACTTGATATTATCAACACGTTCACTTGAACGATTATCTGGTGTTATATCATCAGGACCGTCAGCCTTCAATGCAGGGTTGATCTTTTTCTTGAACTCTTTTAGTATGTTTTTACCTAGAAAAGTATTTATCTTTTCGTGTGTTTTTTGTATTTCTTCTGATAACTCTTCAATAGAACCCATGTTATTGAATTCTATATAATTATCAAAAGAATCTGAAAACACATCTTTGTTTTCTTGTGCCTTTAACCATCTTGAATGACGAACTGATTCATTCATTGATCTGGATAGTTTTTCGTTACGTTCTTTGCTAACTTGATCTGAAGTATTAGTGTAAACCATTATAGTTGTGTAACCAAACTCTTCAAGTTCTTCTTTGATGTAAAGAATCTTATCAATATCACTAGCTGGAGCATTAATTACCAGCGGCATTCTATGTCTAATAGATTCCATTCTGTAATCTTTTGATTTTGATAACATATTATCTTTATCTGCAAGGAAATTATATACTTGAAGATGGTTGAGTTCACTTATATCAGTTTCGGACAAAACATCACGAATGATAACATCCTTTCCTGATCCTGGACCACCAGAAACGAAAATAGCCTTAGACATAGTATCATGTCTTCTATTTTCCGAGATATTAACAATAAAATCTTTGAAATTTTTCATTTACTTTTTGTTCTTTGTTGTATTCTTTTAACAATGGACTTGACCATACCACGACTTAAATTAGGATGTAACATACTTTGTACTGTATCAACATCACCTTCTCTAGCAGCCTTTCTAACATCAGAAGCATGTACACCATCACGACCAGATGCATCTCTCATGTTATTCTGGTCATGTCTTGTCATAACGTGAATAGATTTGAAGTTGTATCCTCGGCCATTCTTGTCAAACTTTCCATTATACGCATGAAGGCTGTTCTTCATTTCTTCAATTCTATCATCACCTAATACAACAGTTGCGTGTCTATATCCTTTTGCATGAAGGTCTGCCAATGCATGAAATATAGATGGTGAAGTCTTTGAAGAGGTGTGAAATATACCTCTATGTTCAGGATGAGCTTGTCTTAAAACAGCAACCTTTTCGTTACCTGTCAATGGATTCTTGTCTTTATCATGTGAATGACTAACGAACACATGAGGGTCTCCACCAATATCATTTGCATGATCAACTACAGCATCAACCAAATGACTGTGTTCTTTATGTGGAGGAGAGAATCTTCCAAATGTAATAACAGCATGTTTACTTTTGGGTTTATAATTGGTCAGAGATTCTAAGAACATATTTTCCGTAACTGGTTTACGGAAACGAGCATTCATATTGAAATTGTTTCTACTGAAATCAGCACGATTGACCAATTTCAATGTATTGATGTTGTGGTGTTCAGGTGAATCGAATGTCCATCCTTCCGCACCAGTCTGTCTAAATGATCCATCAGCGTTTTCTAGATGATGTGTCACTTTACTGTTAGAATCAGCTTTATTAATCAAATCAACTAAATGATCTTTCGCTTCTTCTGTTGCTGCATGTAAATTAACACCGTGTTGAATATGTTGACGATTATCACTCAACATTTGTATGTGTTTTTGTTGAGATTCGATTTTCTGTTTCTTAGCTTTATCAGTTTTTACTTTATCGATACCCTTTTGATGTTGTTCATTAACATGATTAATGAAATCATTGACATTAGGTTTAGAACCTTCCCTGACAGTTCTATTGATATAAGTCTTGAAGTGTTCTTTAACATCAGGATGACTCATGAAGTCGAATGCTTCTTTTGGAGTATTGCTTATTGTATTAGATAACTTCTTCAATACCTTTTTTGTCTGTTCATTCTTTTGAATCTTAGGTGCAGACAGGTCCATGTTATAAACATCTGGATGTTCCTTTACATCACCTGGTTCTAATGGTTTTCTTTCACCCTTTTCATTGAAAGCTGAGTGCATAGCAACACCAACCTTTGCATTCTTGATTTTTTGTGCTTCTGCATCATCATGAACTTCATTTTTGATAGTGTTGGGTTTAAAAGAAACACTACCATTCTTTTCCTTTTCTACTTCTTTTGGAGTAAATAAGAACTCACCAGAAATATGGCGATTATTTCCAGAAATTTTGTGTGCATTATCAAGTAACTGATGTAATTTATCAGCCAGGCCAGGAGAGTGGCCATGGTTTTTTTCTATGTCTTCGTGTGTGTAATTGATCTTTGGATCTTTGTTGTCAATGGACTTGGTAGCAATACCTTTTTTACCTTGAACATTGGTAACAATATGAAATGCCAATGAACCATCACCTTTCTTTTGTAATGGGTGACGGTTATTAGCAGTATCTTGTAATAATTTATGTGCTGCTACAGCACCTTCTTTACCATGATCCAAAAACAATTCTTCTGGGTGTCTATAATGCCCACGATAACCACCAAGATTATCGAATACAGATTCCTGTAAATAGAATTTAAAATTTATCATGTATTATCCTTATGAATTGCAACACACTATGGTTGCCTAAAGGTATTTATATATTCTTTTTTGCTACAACAGTTAGAATATTTGGCCACATATCGACCGGTTTTCTTATTTGATCTTCTTCATTTCCGATATGAATAATAGAACAATTTGCATCAGTTAGTAGTCCAACCAAACCATGTACATCAAAATGATGAAAATGTTCATTTGGTTTTCTGTGTTTCCAGTTTTTAAATGATCCGACACCCAAGAATTCATGGAACCAAGGAACAGAAATAACAAAATACTTCGCCTTCTTATTATTCAAGAAAGATACCAAGTCTTCCTCTACGATATGTTCTATCGAATCAAAGAAAGTCATAACATCAACTTCTAGATTATCAATATCACTTACAGAATGTACACCTTCCGGTACAGGATAATCTGAAATATCATATGCATGTGATGTGTGACCTTTAGATTGGCAATATCGAATAAATGCACCATTACCATATCCAAAATCACAAATAGAATCAAATTCCTTTACATATTGCTTAACAATATTGTATCTAATTTCAGACATTGCATCGGATGGAATATTGTTGTAATAATTACAATATTCTATTGAGTATTGGGGACCAATACCAGTTACTTCTGTTTGATATAAGTGACCGGCTCTTAAAAATCTATAGTTTTCTTTCATAGTAATCTTTCTAATTCAGTTGCGTGTACCATTTGTGACTTTCTGTTTTTATAGAAATGTTTTTCAAACACTTTGTCGATATTACAGTTATCCCAAGACACATCATTTCCGTTTCTATACTCTGGTTTCCAGTCTTCGGGTTTCCAGACAATAAATGTTTCTTTATTAAGTAAATCCGCAATAACAGAAACACCAGTCAGATTTGTGATAAAAGGTTTCGTTGAATTCTTGATAATATAACAATTAGTTAGAATGTCATTGTTATAATCAATGAATTCAAAGTCAGAAAGATAGGTCAAAATGTTACATTCTCTTCTTCTATCTGTAAATTGACCAGCCCAGCGATCACCAACATAATAGTTATCTTTAACTTCAATGTCACAATGGGGGAATTTGATTTCAAAATCATCATCTACTTCAAAATCGGGGTTTAGGTTGTCTCTTATCCAATTTTCATATTTGCACGTTTCATGTGGACGAATATCAGAATTTACTGTGTGTCTACAGTTCCAAATGTCTAACTGTACCACATTATAATCGATATTGATCTCATTGTCAAGATATACGTTGTCGAACAAATCTTGGTATAAGAAAAATTCTCTTATACCTTTGAATTGTGTCAGTTCATGTTTTATAACTAGATCAAATTTACCTATTTTCTTATTTAATCCTGATAATACTGGTAGTGAATTTAACAAATCACCTAAAGAACCAATATGCTTGATATAAAGTTTCATATTACTCCTTAATATCTCTTCCATCGAAGGCCATTATACCCTCAACATTGATTTTATCGAATTCAATAATGTTGTTGGGATCAATGTATCTTTTGAATACATGTTCCATGTTATTACCTTGATTCTGTAAATGTTTACCCATGATATCAATAAGTTTCATAAAATCTGTAACATTAGTTTTACACATTGACCAAAATCTACATTCAAAAACAGGATAAGATTGAATTGGAGACTTTAAGAACACATATTTTCCGTATGTACTACTATAATCATTCATATCAAAATCATCAGTAAGATAATATCTTCCACTAATCTTAAATACTCTGTTTAAGTCAAGCATGTTAATATTTCTAGTGACACAAAGTAACATTTTGTATAACATGAATAATTCAGGTAAGCTTCTATCGTAATTGACTGATGCTAGATATTCTGGTTTACTTAATTTGCAGATCAATTTATCAATATCATCTTTTTCGTCTCCAGATTCTATCAAGATATTTACCTTTTTCTTTATATCATCAAGATATTCTTTTGCGTCCACCAGAGAAATGTCATTCATAATAATGAATGGATTTTTAATATGTTTTTTAACCGATTCAATTGTTTTTAGTGTTTGTTTATATCGATCTTCGATACTCACTTTACCAAAAGTAGTTCCAATAGAAGAAGTTATCAACACAACATTAAACATACTATCTTTCACTATTCTGTAGTATAACTTTTGATAGTTTTTACCTTCCATCTTTTCGAACATGTGGATAAAAGGAACATAACTGTCATGTTCAAATACTCTATTATTTTCATCTAATAGAATCTGTTTATTTGATGGAATAACTTCGTCACCGTCATAATTAAATGACATAATAGGAAATTCAGTATAACCAATAGGTAAAATTCCTAACTTAGCATATACAATAGCAAAGATACCTTCTTCCGTTCTAGCACCTCTAAAGAATCTCTTGCATCCATAATTATCATAATTCAAGAAAACTTCTCTTGCACTTTCAAAAAATTTATCAGCAAATTCACCTTTTTTTACATAAGTTAATCCGCAATGCATAGAAGGAATAGTTTTACCCAGTAACTTGGAAATGTTATTAGATTCACCCCAATGCCAATTTGGATCAGCTACTTTATTTCCCATATTGGCAACAGAAAACTTATTCTCTTTCATATAATCCCAAATCTTATTTGGGCTATACTGACACAAAACATCACTATCTAAGTTAATAGTTTCATCATAGGTTGAATACTTTTCCAGATTCAATCTGATGTATACACAATTTCTTTCAAAATCATTTTGACAATCCAAATACACAGAATCGTTTATATCTGGTTGAAATATTACTACATCATCAAAAACTTTGAAGTTTTTAGCCATTTCTTCGTCTTGTTTATGAACAAGTATAGAAACAGGTCTAGTTTCACCCTGCATTCTTAGTGTTCTAACTAAATGATAATTTTCTACAATATATTTTTGACCAAGACCGATCAAAAGATAACCTTGTGACATAATAACCTCGCTCTTATTAATAGTATTTCTTATAGTGCATGATTACATCGTAATCTGGTCTAAGATCATCAACCAACTTATCATAATCAATATCACTCTTCGGTTTATCATGCGAACTTCTTGGGAGTTCTGTACACCTAGTATTAACTGTAAAGTCTTTTCCTGCCAACATAAAGAAAATGGTCATGAAACAATCAACCCAACCTATAGTGGGATAGATATGATCCTGAATAATTCTTCCAGTTGTTCTCATGAACTTTACAACTTCTGGGTAATATTCAATGAATGTTGATACTTTATAAATTGATCCACCGCAACCTGCATAGTAGTTTGTCTTTGGATATTTTCCAGAGAATTGATAGATCCAGTCTAAAACTGGTTCTGGAATAAATTCATGTGATTGAACACTCATATGTTCACAGTCATAATCAAACTTTAATGGACGTGTAAGTATAATATCGTCCTCCATCAACATAATATGTGAGGATGGACTTCTTACAGCCGCAATATAGAATCTACTCAGAAAATCCAACGCATCTTCAATTTTATATCCATGTGGCTGTTGTTGATATCCCAATCTTTTATTACAATGTAAATATTCGCAATTATAAGTTTTAGCCATTTCCATATAACTATCACAACCATCACAGGCTAATAGAATATATTCTTCTGGATAAATCTTTCTCAATTCGATTAGAGATTGTTCTGTAGCATTTCTATAAACGGAAACACTATTAAAAAAACTCAAACTAGCTTCATTCTTCATTATTTTATACCTTGTTGTAATCTTTGAAAATTCTGAACCAATCATCAGGTGAATTGTAATGCAGTTCAAAATACTGTGGTGCTGATAGATAAGACATTAACAGGAAAGTCTGATCATCATCAGAAAGATTCATACTCAAAGCAAGGTCTAAATTTAAAAGTACCAGATTATATAATTTCTTCCACATATTGGATCCGGCAACAATATGACAACCTTGAATATAAACATCACCTGTATATACAATATCTGCAAAAGTTCTATTCAGATTACCATCAATATCACGCATGTTGAATAGATGAATCTTCTCTTTATCGAAGTCATAGTTCCATTTCAAGTTTTTAGGTAAAGTTTCCAGGTTACGAACATATCCAAAATCAATCCAAGCTACAAGATCGGTTTTTACAACATCTCTTTCAATTGCATAGTTGAGGTACCAAGACTTTAGTATATTAACCAGTACATAATCCGAATGCCAATACTCAATGAGTTGTGGATTTACAATTTTAGAGATATATTCAGGATCATTCATTACCTTTTCAATCTTTTCTTTATAATGAGATAGATCATCAGGTAAATATGAATCTACAGATATTACAGTTGTCTTATCTCCAAGGCCTTCTGCAATTCTAATATTCCTAACACGATCCGCAAGATCGTGTGTTGTAAATATGACCATAGGATTTTTGATTTTGGACAAATTCTTGAAAAATTCAAAATAAGTTTCAGTCGAACGATGTTGATAGTGAGGTAGAATTCTTCCATATTTCATTGCAGGAAGATCACCACGACCAATATCAAAGAAAGCGGTAACGATTGTAATTTCACTCATATTTTTTCTCTATAATATCTTTCCAGGCTGGTACACGATTATATTGGTGTACCATACAATACTTTTCACCTTTACTGTTATATACATATTCACCATCCCAAATAGGTTCGGGACATAACAGATTAGGTCTAAACTTATCTATCTTACTTGGATCCACGGTTGTTCCTGCCTCACAAGCCCAACTAACATCGTGGTTATTAAATTGAGTAATCTGTTTATAAGGTTCCAATGAAAGAACAAGATTAACTGCTGCTTGATCGGGTGTAGGATTATGTTGTGCGTTTGTAAGAACCAAAGCCACATTCAACGAAAAATCAACAAAGGTATTAAATCTCCCCATCATTGATCCGGCATTATAAATGGATGAATCTTTTACCTTTTCATAGATTTCTGAACCGAAACATTGTTGGAAGTTCTCATTACCCCAATCTTCATTTTTATACTTCAGTCCTTCTGATTGATACATCAGAGAATAAACGGATAATTGTAGAAAATTTTCATCAATCCATTCGGAAGGATTGGTCTGAAATACTACATCAGATATATCTGTGGAAATAACATAACGAATGTCTTTTTGATCCTTGAGGAACTTCCAATAAAAGAAGTGACGTAGAGCAGGAACTTGGTATGTGATGTTATCTGCAAAATGATAACCATCATTTGTTTTATTTCTTTGTTCGGAAGATAACCAAACTTCAAAACCATTATCGTTTAAATGTTTGATTGTTTCATCTTTGATATTAAAAGCGACTACTGCCTTTCTACCAGTGAAACCACTTCTATTAATTGAATTGACCCAGATTTTAAGTTTGTCGTAATTATACTCCGATACTGCGCTTATGATCAAGTCTTGCATAATATGAACCTATATTTTTAATAATATCTTTGTTTAAAACTTGCGGCCTTTGAATGTCCAATACATTATATATTAGATCACTATTGAGAATAAATTGTTCACCTAATTCATTGGATTCTGATTTTACATTTGCTTGGCCATATCCAGTAATCAACCAGTTACCAACGTCACCAATCTTTGTGCCATACCCGCTACCAAGATTAAAAATTCCAGTTTCTTTCTTATAACACATAGATGCAATGGCATCAGCAGCATCCATCACATATAATAAATCTTTTTGTGTATCAGATGATACAGTATACACTATACCACCGTTTTTGTCAAGAGAATTAAGGAAATAACCCATAAATGAGTTTCTACCAAGTTCTCTTCCGTACCAATTACTTCCACGAATAATTGTTGATGAATCTCCAAAATATGATTGTATCTTTAATTCAGAGATAACTTTGTTTTCACTATAATAATCATATGGTTTTAGTTTAGAATCTTCATAATACTCTTTTAGTTCAGTTGATGAACCATATACTTTTCTTGTGGAGAACATGATGTAATGACATTTATTATCATTAGCCCATTTTGCAATCTCAAAATCAACATCATTGTTTACATCATAATAACTTGTTTTTGATAATGGGTTGAGAGCACAATTTAAAACAACATCATAATCTTTTAGATCAACATTTTTATAATCTTTGTATGATACTGAAAAGAAATTTGAATGTCTTGATAGGTATTGAGATATAAAACTATTTTTACCTACTATTAAGACTTTCGCCACGGCAGTTCTCCATTGAAATGTTGTTCAACAAGTTTATTATTATGTTTAAAGAAGTCAGATTGCACCACATTAGTTCCACCACCCATACGATAGTTTACTGTATATTGGCTTGTGGTGTTAAACTTTTTAAAGGAATCAAATAGACACATCAAGAATTTTCTATCTTGTCCCCATCCACCATGCCAGTTAGATGCAACTTGAACCGCACGATCTGTTCTAATACAGTAACAGTTTGTATCCACATGAGCATATCCCATAATTGGCCATTGGGGACCTAATGATTCACAGTTATCTTGACATGCAAATTCACCATTCTGTTCATATATATTTCTGAGAGAATAACACCAGTCTAAATTGTTCTCTTCAATCGTCTTGACACAAGATTCAACATGATTGGGTTCTAACCAACAATCTTGATCTAGATAAAGAACGTAATCAGTATTGATTAGATGAGTAAATGCAGCATAGACCCTATGACCATAGAATCCATTTGCACCTACGTTATTGGGTAGAGTACATACATTTAATCCCGAATCTGTAAGGTCCATGTGATAGAGGATTTCATCAACTTTGTCAACATGTTCTAGTCCATCAATAACTAGATATGTTTCTGTTGGGTATGTTTGATTGAATACACTTTCTAAAGCTTTTTCCAAATCATCAGATCCCGTAGTTGGGATAATCACAGTTGCAGTCATAAATTACCTATTTTGATATAATAAATCTACTAGAATCTTCCGTTCTGGATGTTGCATACTTATAAATTTCTTGCATAAATCTATCAGCCGGTGGTATATAATCAGGATTATTACTATTGTCCCGAGAATTGGCTTTTAACCATTTTATTAAAGGAGGAAAAATTACATTTGTTACCATCATAGCATCCAATGCACCCCTATCTTTGTCAAATTGATCCCTGGCCATTTTGATTGCAGCCGGATTAGTTAGTCTTTTGACTTTTTCTTGATATTCCATTTTAAGTTTTTTTGCTTCTTTTTTATATTTTTCATTGGCAGCATTATATAGCCTTAGTTCTTCAGAAGCAATTTTTGGATCAATAAGTTCTAATATATCACAGAAAATTTTCCAAGAGCCAATAGAACCACCTCTTGCTTCCATATCTTTACTTTCAAGTTCCGTTTTCATTGCTGCTGTAGAAGCATCATGTCGAATTTTAATGGACTCTCTATCTGATGTAGAAAATTTTATTTGCAAATCTCTTGTTTGTGGATTGTCCAACTCATATTTTTTCCATTCTTTTTTAAATCCATAAAATCCATATTTTAGAATTTCTGATGTTTCATGAGCTCTATCAAAATTAACTTTTTTTATGGTTACAGAATTTGTTTGTTTTTTCAAGGAAATAGGTAATAAATCCCCAGACTCAATTAATTCATTAACCATATTATTCATGATATCAAAACCATAAGCTTTACCTTTACCCTTGACGTAATCAGCAACATTGGCTTTTATTCTTTCTCTAGCTTTATTTGTAGCAAAGTATATATCAGCTGGTGACCATTTATTAACATCGCCGAATTTTGGATCTGCTTTATTTTTATTGGCAACTTTGAATAAATCTTCTAAATTTTTCATTACATCTTTATCACCACGAAAATACCAAACATCACTTGTACTTGGTTTTTTATTAAAACCTTTTGAAATTGTAGAAATGTCTTCAACTAGTTTTTTACCAATTAAACAGGATGATGTATACCAACCCTTGTCAAACATCAAAAATCCTTCAATTTCACCATAAGGTATTATTCTTGAACCTGTTGAAGCTTCTGTAAATTTTTCGTATATTTTGTGTAATGAATCACTATTATTTTTGAATACACTCTTCCACTTACTTTCGAATCCGGTGAATGTATCTAATCCCTTACTTTTATCTTTTGGATCTAAAAATTCGTTTAAATTTTTACCTTTAATTGTTAAGTAATCAGCAATAGCACAGAAAAAAGCTTGTGATGATTCGGCTAAAGAAGTTGTATCTGTCATTACTATATCCCAAATAAAGATATTTATCGAATGATATCAATATCTTTTCCTGAGGTCCATACCTCAAGTTCAGTCCTCAATCGACCTTCAGACTTCAAAGTTTCATAACGGTTTGTTGCTTTCCTTTTCCACCATTCTATGATATTTTCCAATTCAAACTTATCATAATTCTGACCTTTAATCAAGTTGTCAGTTTTACCATTAACTACATCAATATAGTTTTCAAATCCATAATCAGATATGTAA
>Ga0208500_1000024_pt1 | contig 46115 bp, 47 predicted proteins | sample CryBogCBE17Sep08_FD_184568 | JGI IMG/M metagenome (GOLD analysis project Ga0208500, IMG submission 184568) | Freshwater microbial communities from Crystal Bog, Wisconsin, USA - CBE17Sep08 (SPAdes) | ecosystem: Environmental > Aquatic > Freshwater > Lake | place: Crystal Bog, Wisconsin, USA...
CTTCCTGACTCTATGCAGTCGCTGACCTCTCTACTGCCATCAGCCGCCTCCGTCAAGACAGGTATGGAGTCGATTATGAGTAGCGGGGCAGAAGCAGCAAGTGAAATGGAAATCCAAGTTGGACTTCCGAGGTTTTAACGTCGTGACTTTTAGTTAAGGAAGCTTTAGCTTTCTTAACTAAAATGTCCTACGACGTATATGACAAGAGTCACGACGTTAGATAAACAATGAATACGCCTTTTCCACAGTCTCCTTTGTCTGGAACCGTGAAAAGGGCGGCTTATATACCTGAGCAGAAGGCACAGCATTATGAACCTTCGCCGCAATATGCTTATACAGATCAAAATCAGGGAAACGCTCATCTCCATCCGCAGTCACCAGAATATTCCGATCATCATCATCAACCATCCATGACCACAGCACATTATACAGAGGAGATACAGACTCGCGCACAATAAGTCCCTCTTCCTCGGACAAAATGACCCTGCTCTCGCTATCCTCAGGCTTCACGGGGAATAGACTCTCAAATAGGCTCACGGAAAGACGAGACAAGTCAAAGGACGGATTGGGCGGAACAAGCTCGCGCGGCTTCGGGTGGAGAGGAGGAAATGCATACTGGCCGTCCGCATCATTTCCAGCGCGGAAATCATCACTGACCAGCATGGTATTATTAATAGAAAAGATACTCCGACCGAAATCAATCAGTCTGAAGATCTTTCCATAGGTCGGCACCTTCCAGTGAACACCCGCCGCATCCTTGTAATATAAATACTCCAGATCTGTCTTGCTCCAGACAATATTGTTCGTGTGAAGATCATTGTGTGTCATTCCAAACACCTTCTGCATTACACACTCGGCAGCGATCACCTGAAAGATCCACGCTGACCACATGATCTCCCATTCAGGCGATCCAGGCTTGACCGTGTGCTTATCAGGATTCAAGAGAGAGTCCATTGTATCTTCATTCGACTCTGTAAAGATGAGCATAACAGGGAAGTTAGGGATACTGGCATATACGGTATACTGCTCATCCTCATCTTCTTCCTCTTCATCCTCATCTTCGGCAAAACTCATACTCTCCAGAGAGGCTGAGTGGAGACTGCCCTCATCACCTTCCTTGTATTCAATTGACTCTAGAGAGCTTTCATCCTCCTCATCATCCTCATATTCAGGCCTGGTTAGAAGATCATTCTTTACCTCCTCAGGCACATCCTCTGCCGATCCATTTTTCAGAACAGTCAGTGTATAGAGACCTCTGTCTGAACCCTTCCAAAACCAGCGTGTATTACGGAAACTGGAAAAGTCGTCGTTAATATTGTAACGATACATATCAGCCTTTGCGCAGAAAGAGCCATAGTAATAATTAAAATGGGGAGATATACCTTGAATGCGTAGCTTGGAAAGAGCGTAGGTGGCCATCACTTCAACATAGGCCTGATTCCACGGATCCTGAATCTTGTGCCAGGCGGCAGTCCAAGTCTTTGAATGCCAAGGAAGTCCCGACTCCTTGGGTAGACTGTAGCCCCCTTTCATCCAGCGAACCGGATCCAGAAGATGGGTCACTTTCAGATAGGCCGGTTTCGTTGTGATTACATCGCCCTCCTTCAAAGTCACTTGGCAAAATCCCTGGTTTCCAGAACAATCAACAGACGAAATCTGCCATGGCGTATCAAGGCGAGCCTGATCAGATTGGAACTTATTGATCTTGAACACCTTAGTCATGGCTGGAAAGAAAGTCTGGAGGTTCTTATAGCCTTTTACGTTTTGTAAATCTTCAGACAGCGGATCTAAAAGGAATCGCGGCGGAGGGAGTTGCATCCCCCGGAGTTTATCCATCTTTTTCTCATCAAGAATCATTGCGGCAAGTAAAAGCGCATAATAAAAATTAGTTTGGTAGTATATTAGCAATGACCTCCGCAATGGATGTTAGTCTGAAAAAGTTCGACATGAAGAAGATTCAACAAGACGCCGTATGTGTTTTCATAGGTCGCAGACGCACGGGTAAATCGACACTTGTTCGTGATCTGCTCTATAACCACCAGGATATGCCCCTCGGAACTGTGATTTCAGGAACGGAAGAATCAAACTCTTTCTATTCAAAGATGATTCCGCCCCTTTTCATTCACGGCGAGTATAACCCTCTCATTTTGGCCAATTTCGTGAAACGGCAAAAGATGATTATGGCGAAAATCATGGAAGAACAGGCGGCGGGTCAGATGAAGTCACGCTATGACCCCCGTTCTCTCATGATTTTGGATGACTGTATGTATGACGAAAGCTGGACACATGACAAGAATATTCGCTATCTTTTCATGAATGGTCGCTGGCTCAAGGTGTTCTTCTTAATTACCATGCAATACCCGCTGGGTATCCAGCCGGCTCTTCGCACGAACGTCGACTATGTCTTTATTCTGCGTGAGCCTTACTTGAGCAATCGCAAGCGCATCTTTGACAATTATGGATCTGCCTTTCCTTCGTTCGAGTTTTTCTGCCAGATCATGGATCAGTGCACACAGAATTTTGAGTGCCTGGTTCTGGACAATACGAGTCAGAGCAATAAGTTGGAGGACATTATTTATTGGTATAAGGCCGAGTTCCACGGAGATTTCCGCATTGGTGCACCCGAGTTCTGGGCCCATTCAGCCGCGCACATGCGCAACAAGGAGGGGAACAATGAATACGATCCGAGCGCTGCTCGCAAATTAAAGGGGCCGGCCATACAAGTTCGCAAGGTCTAATGGAAAGAAATGATATTGCTTTTCAAGAATTGCATGAGAAATACCGTGTAATGTCGTGACTTTAATTTAACGAAGCTAAAGCTTCGTTAAATTAAATGTCAAACGACTAATAACCCGTTATACCTTATTTTTAAGAAAGCTCGAAGAGCTTTCTTAAAAATAAGTATACACGGTATTCCCACCGCAATTGAAGATATTAGAAGTAATACGAGCACGCGATATGTGTCGACTGTTTGCAAACGTTTGAAATAGAATAGGACAAAAAGAAGAGAAGAGAATAATAATAGGCCATTCAGTATATGCGCTATGATTGAAGGAATGAGCATTTCTATATTCTAGACTTAGAAAAGAGATGGACGAATCAATCTATGGACTTCTATTCATTGCAGCAGTCGCCTTTGCCCTTTTAGTGGCGGATCGCATGCTCCGCATTTCCAAGTATATTGAGCCGTTTCAGGGCACTGAACAGGCGCAGTGCGGGGTGGATTTACCCCCTTGCAACCACCCATTGTCCTGTGTAAATGGATATTGCAGAGGAACGGCGCCCCCTAGACTACCGGCATCGGATCTCCCGGTTCTTCCTTAGTAAAATAAAATTACAGGGGTATAGCATGGTCTATTTATATGTCATAGGTGCTATTCTTGCACTTATCGCCATCTATTTTATGTTTACAACGAGCTCATTCGCAGATATGGACTGTAATCCTCAGATTGAAAATGCCTGCGGAGAAGCTGCCAAGTGTCATCCTGATGAATCAGGCGTGAAGGGGATTTGCTTTCCTAAGGGCGAGGAAGAATAAGATCTATTAATAGATGGCCCGCAAGAATACTCTTCTCATTGCGTTAACCTCGTTCGTTATTGTTCTGCTTCTTATTGCATTAGTTAAATACCTCTTTCCTCGCAGTGTTATGGGATTCACAGACATGAGCTGCTATGGTGTTGCGTGCCAGGAGGGCGAGTTCTGCCAGAGTGGCAGCTGCAAGAAGATCTACCCCAACCCGACAAACAACTACTACAATGAGGGTGTAGAGGGGTTCCAGGACAGCTGCCCGCCTGGCACGAAGAAGACGGAGAACGGTGACTGCCAGGCGACTGAGGGCTTTATGGATCAAGGAACGATTACCAGCTTGGCCATTGGTATCCCTGTAACCGTTTTCCTGCTTGGAATCATGGGACTCGCTTACCTTATGTGGTCTGATTATCGGTCTAGCTTCCCGACTCGTGCGTCGACTACTGGGTATCCTCGTGTGAATGCACGCACGGTTTAACTACGATAACCTAATACTCAATGACACATAGATGGAAAATCTACGCGCCATTGCTTCCACTGATTTACTAAGTAGTGAAGGCTACTTACATTATATTGAAGGCTATACCCTTATAGAAGGCTCTCAAAATTACTATATTCTTGGAAGAGATGAAATCTACTATTCAGCCTATCTTGGTTCACCCGGCCAGATCAATAGGGAGGGAAGAATGGGACAACTCCTCTACAATTGCGCCAAACAAAGCGGGCTCACAAAATGGCTAGAAATCGGAACCTGGAATGGAAATGGAACTACACTCTGTATTTTAGACGGATTTCGCGATGGAAACTGCTCTTCGGCCAGACTTTTTTCCTATGAATCAAACAAGTTTCTCTGTAGATGTGCCGAGTTAAACCTAGCTCAACATGCCGCTAGGCAGCAACTTCAGATTCTTCATGGAAGGCTTTCAGTTGGAAAGACATTCCCTAAACTATCCACCTTTTCGTCAGAGATTCGCGCATCTGAGCATTTTTTCAAATATTACGACGAAGAGAGGTTTACATTTAATGCCGCAGCAGTGATTCCATGCCCTTTTGCACCTGAAGTGCTCGTTCTTGATGGGGGTGAATATGGATCAACCCTTGATTGGGAAAGTATCTCAAAAGAGAAATTACAAATTCTCTTTTTAGATGATATTCTTTCTTATAAAAATAAGGAATTGTATGCCAATTTGTTAAAAGATCCTAGTTGGAATTTAGTTGATTCAGATACGACGGGACGCGTGAATGGATGGGCCTGTTTTACTCGGGCTTAGATTCCATCTTGCGCTGCATGGCCAGATCGGCGGGGCCATCAAACATCGCGTTGAAACCGGCTGCAGAAGCTGCATTGCTAGGCGCAGCGTTTGTAACCGTAACATTTCCCTTCTCCGTTCGCGGGCGGTTCCGGTTCTCCTTCATGAACTCCTCACGTGCCTCCTCATTCTCCTTATACTTCTTCATGAGCGTATTGAGCTGCTCCTCAGCATACTCCTGGTTCGCCACATCGGACGGCGCAGGGTCCCACGGCAGCCACTTGCCAATCTCACCAAGGAAGATGTTGTGGATCTGGTCAACACGCTGCAGCTTCTTAGAGCGCGCCTCCGCCTCGGCCTGGGAACCATAGACGCCACGGACCTTGAGTCCCCGAACGCTCGTCTGAAAATTATTCAGAGCAAAGAACTCCTCCTCGAGCTTGGCCTTGTTCGCAAAGACATAGTCATCAAAGTTGTCCTTGAGCTTCGTCTCCTTCATCTCCTTGAGGTTGCCCTTGACGAACTCCTGCAGAGACTCCATGGTCGTGTCCACACGAAGCTTGCTGGAACGGCAGAGATCGGCGCAGCCGCTCAGATCCTGCTTGTCAAACTCGATGGCCTTGTCATCCAGCTTCTTGTTAATGGTACCCATCGTCTTTACAAGAAACTCCTCGAGGTTCCGGATGCGAAAGTTGAACTCGAACTGCTTAAGGAAGGACTCAAAGTAAAAGAGGTCCTTCTTCGCTAACACCTTCTCCGGGCTCAGGAAGCTCAGGAGAACAACCTTCTGCCCAGGGATCTCAGGGTCCTCGTTCAGGAAGTCTTCACGCTCAGGGGTTGCCATCTGTAAGGTTAGTTGGTTCTATTTGTTTAGGCTACCCTAAGGGTCGGCCTCAAGCGGCGCTTGCACGCATTTAGAAAAAAAATCTACCTACCAAATATACAGTTAAATGGACTTCACTATGGAAATCGTTAACCGTGCGATCAAGTATTTAATCGAGGGTCTGTTCGTCGCCATCGCGGCCATCTTCGTCCCGAAGAAGTCCCTGCCGGTCGAGGAGATCCTGACGCTCGCGGTTGTCGCCGCGGCGGTCTTCGCCATCCTCGATGTTGTCTCCCCCTCCATCGGTGTTACGGCTCGCCAGGGCGCTGGCTTCGGTATCGGTGCCAACCTCGTCGGCTTCCCCATGCGCGCGTAAGCGCAACGGGTAAGCCCATGCGCGCGTAAGCGCAACGGGTAAGTGCCAACCAAGGCCGACCCTTAGGCTAAGCTCTTAGAGTAGGTTTATTACATAAAACGGTTATTTAGTCCATTATTAACTTCCAAAAACTGTCATCGTGATTCTATAGATTCTGACTTTCATAATCTATAGAATGAGTATAATGAAGAGGGTCGTATTTTTAATTGCTATAGTGCTCCTTTTCTCTGCACTCGTCTTATCACGGGTTACAGAGGGATTCGGTGCCACCTCGCCTGGAACCATGGTGCAGCTTCAGACAAGCCATGTTCCCGATGAAGAAGATGAGTATTATTTCAAATATATCTATCCACAAATTGTAAATCGTGATTTGATCAATATGACAGGTTCAGGCCTTTACCGTCGTGACTTTTAATTAAAATGTCCTACCCTAAGGGTCGGCCTTGGCCGGCACTTACGACGTTTATGGTGGAAGGCCTCACAATTAAGGAAGCTCTTTGAGCTTCCTTAATTTTGAGCGCCACCGGTATTAGATTGACCGAATATACTGCCACGCCAGGTCCTGGCAAATCAGTTTCCATATCTTGTCTTGAACATAGAGCTTGTCCCTGTTTTTTAGAAGAGGAAAGCAGGGTAGATACTCATCCAGTTCCAGCAATTCACAGAACTTATACAAGACATACGAATACGAAAGAAAATTGCTCCGCCCCTTTGGACAGTGAGTCTGGAAAGAGGGCTGAATCTCCTTGAACATATATCGCAACTTCTCTTCAATCTCACGAGACATCACAGGCGCCGTCTCGCCATTCAGTCTGTTCAGAATATGAGGAACATGCTCATAATATTTATTGTAATGAAGTTTACGAAGAATCTCCTTGATTTTCGTAGGTTTCAAAGATGCATAATTAGAAATACGCTCCTTCTTGAGCTCCTCCAGAATTTCATCGTAAACATACACAGGAATTTCCGTGCTCTCCTTGGCCTGAAACTGGGCCAGCCATTCATTAAAGTGGTTGATGCGCTTATACGCATAGTAGCTCACTTCACGCGGCGGGTCCTTATAACTCGGCTTATCTGAATCAATCAGAACAAATTCCTGATATCCGCATTTAGGACAAGTGAAAAGCGCTTCATTCTGTGAAAAGATCATCTCAGTATCGCACTCCTCGCAAGTTCCATAAGGATCATTCAGAACCTCCGTATTTGAGCGCGCATGTTCAGGATCCACCTTTTGAAGATAAATTTCCAGGAGTTTATCTCTGCGAAGCGTCTCGCCTTGAGGCTGCTGCGGCGCCCCTGCGCCAGATGCACTCTGAAGAGAACTCATTACATCTCCAGAGCCAGCCTTATACGTAAATGTTCTTGACATACCCTCTGCACCTCTATTAATTCTCTCTTGAACATCATAATATTGGTAGAGGAGTTCACCGGTATTCAAAAAATAGTCATAGACCTCATTCCCCCCCTTTCTCTTCTCAATTTCCCTATTCAATGCCTTGATCTGCTGATCAATCACCTCATACTGAACATCGTCTGCTAAAGTGGAAAGTGTGTTTTCTAGAGTCTTTGCTTCCTCTTCAAGTTCGCCCACCTGCTTATTTCGTTCCATCATGGCATTCAGTTGCACCTGGTGCACAGTATCAAGAGTAGTTCTCGCCTCAGGATTACTTCTCTTTGTTGGTCTTATTTTGAAGAATGCATCTTCAGTGGACATGTTGCTATCTTTTCACCATTCTTCTGTTTAAGCATGGGCTTTGTGCGTTCGTTGTTTTACAACGAACTACCGGTTCATTAATAAGAAATGGAAGAGCAAGTCTGGTGGAATAAGAATGCCGCAAAACAATACGATACATTCAAATGGTGGGTTGGAGATGATGAGGCAGAGTCAAAGAAATATTCTGCACAACACTGTATTGCCCGCGGTTACACAAGTGTTGTTGATGTTGGTTGCGGAGACGCAACCTTCTATTCAAGCTTAATGAAGCTGAATAAAGATATCCAGTATGTCGGCGTTGACAGTTGTGACTTTTTTATCGATCTGAATACGAAACGCAATATTTCAATGATAAAAAGTGATATTCGCAATATGCCAGCCATTGCAGATAGTAGTTTTGATATCTGCTTTTCAAGACACACATTTGAACATCAACCCTCTTTTGGCCTTGTTCTTAATGAAATGATCCGTGTTGGCAAGAAGGAGGCGTGCCACATTTTTTTCATTAAACCTGATGAAAAGAAGGAAGTTATTATACTGGGCACTGACGATTATAAGGACCTATTTCATAATAAATACTGTAAAGGTGATATTGAGGCATTTCTCTTAAATCACAACAAAGTGAAGTCATTTTACTGGAAAGATCTGAATGAGCAGGAAATGGGGCTGCATGTTCTTTTGAAGTGATCCCGGTTACGGTAAGATTTTTAAACGCAACCCAAAAGTTTCCTTTTTCCTCCATTCCGGCACTTTTCCAGAATTTTTTCTTTCTAGGAGGTATATACTAAATGACTGGAGGGGGCCTTATGCAGCTTGTAGCTTATGGCGCGCAGGACGTTTACCTCACGGGCAACCCGCAGATCACCTTCTTTAAGGTCGTCTACCGTCGCCACACCAACTTCGCGATGGAGTCCATCGAGAACCCGTTCAATGGCTCACCGGGCTTCGGCAAGCGCGTGACGTGCACGATCCAGCGCAACGGCGATCTGATCCACCGCATCTACCTGCAGGCGACGCTCCCGCAGGTGTCTCTCCAGTCAAGCGACGGCTCTGGCGCGCAGTTCCGCTGGCTCAACTGGGTCGGTCACAACCTTGTCAAGAGCGTCGAGCTCGAGATCGGCGGCCAGCGCATTGACAAGCACTATGGCCAGTGGCTCCACATCTGGAATGAGCTCACGCAGGAGGCGGGCAAGCAGGCCGGCTATGCCAAGATGGTTGGCAACGTGCCGCAGCTGACGAACCTGCTCGTGCAGGGCGGCGAGGGCTGCGACGATGACTGCGCGGGCGGCGAGCCGAACGCCTCCCCTGAGGTGCTCAACTGCGCGCCTGAGTACACGCTCTACATCCCGCTCCAGTTCTGGTTCAACCGCAACCCTGGCCTGGCGCTCCCGCTGATCGCGCTCCAGTACCACGAGGTCCGCATCAACCTCGAGTTCAACGACATCCGCAACCTCTGCTGGGACATCACGCCGCAGATCACGAGCAACCTCCACACGATCCGCGACCGCGTTAACAACGCGAACCTCACGGCCGCCTCCCTCTACGTCGACTACATCTACCTCGACACGGATGAGCGCCGCAAGTTCGCCCAGGTCTCCCACGAGTACCTGATCGAGACGCTCCAGTTCACGGGCGGTGAGTCCATCACGTCAAGCTCCAACAAGCTGAAGCTCAACTTCAACCACCCGTGCAAGGAGCTCGTGTGGGTTGTGCAGCGCGACTCCTTCGTCAGCTGCGACGACACGGTCACGAACCCGTGGAAGGGCGCCCAGCCGTTCAACTTCAGCGACTGGTGGGACCGGTCCGTGCTGGAGTCTGGCTACTCCGTCACGCGCTTCGAGGGCATGGCGGGCAAGAACCCGTGCATCACGGCCCTGCTCCAGCTCAACGGCCACGATCGGTTCCAGGTGCGCGAGGGCCGCTACTTCAACGAGGTCCAGCCTTACCAGCACCACACCAACATCCCCGCCGTCGGCATCAACGTCTACTCCTTCGCCCTCCAGCCGGAGCAGCACCAGCCCTCAGGCACGTGCAACTTATCGCGCATTGATAACACCACGCTCCTGCTGGTGGTCTCAAACAACGCGGTTGGCACGACGACGTCCTCAACGGTCTACATCTATGCGACGAACTACAACGTTCTCCGCGTGATGAGCGGAATGGGAGGCCTTGCTTACTCAAACTAAGCGTGAAACCACCCAGTGGTCTCCGGCGCTTAGTGGTTGTAGTTTTTGCATAGTTGTTGTTTTTACGTAAAATTGATTAAATAATTTCACATCTATACTGTAAGAATAGTATGGATTTGGAATATAAAACTGGATATCGTAATTCGGGGCGCAAACCTGGTATTATTGATTATAAGTTTGTGACTTATAATGATAAAGAGTATGTTGTTGGTTTAATTCAACATACTGGCAATGATGTTAAATTTGTATTTGATAGAGAAGATTTTCCTAAGATTGAAAAAAGGCCTTGGCATCTAACCTCTGGAAAATATATAGGTTCAACCTTTTATCTTGACGGTGGTGTAAAACTAGAACTTTATCTTCATAATCTTATTATGGATAGAATTACATTTGATGGAAAAGGTAGCAAAGAATCTGTAGATCATATTAACAGAAATGGCCTGGACAATAGAAAGGAAAATCTTCGTATTCTTTCCCAATCACAGCAAAATATAAATCAAGCAAAGAAGATAAGGCGTGTTGAGCTTCCAGAAGGTTGTCCAATTAAACCTGAAGAAATTCCTAAACACATATGGTATGTTCGTGCAAATGGATTGCATGGAGATCGCTTTGCAATTGAATTTAAAACAGAAGGAATCTGTTGGAAAACAACAAGTTCAAAGAAAGTAGATCTAAATCAAAAGCTACAAGATGCAAAAGTCAAACTTCAGGAATTCTATTTAGCATATCCTTATCTTAATCCAGATTATGAAAAGGAAAAGATAGATGAATTACAAAAGAGCTTTGAGAAAATTATATGTTAATCTTTCCAATCCTAAAATTGATCGTTCATGCAAAACAATAAATATTAAAATGGGAAACGTTCACCCTACGCCGAGAAAGAGTTTCCTAGTTGACCGAATCATTGTAGCAAACTGCGACTTTCTTCCATCAGAAGATAATAACATTCTGATTGGTGTAACAGGTATAGCAAAAGATGAAATAAATCCTCTGGCTCATCAGGCGATTCGTATTGGAAACAGTGATCTCCATAAGCTTATAAATTTTAAAGAAGGTCTTACAAGTGTAACATATGAGTTTGAAAAGGATGTATCTCTAAATATTATGCGCAGTGAGGATAAAGTTATATATAATATAAAGACACCTGAATTGCAGATTACACGTGAGATTGATCCGTTCCTTGTGAAGTTTTACAAACCGATTGGCATGGCTTCAACTGAACTGGACAAGATTAAGAAGTTGTTTTAAAGTAACGTCGTGACTTTCTTATAATTAATGTCAAACGACTAATAATCCGTCATACCTTTAATATTAGAAAGCTCAAAGAGCTTTCTAATATTAAAGTATAGACGGTAAGAGAATGCTCCGAGCAAAAAAGACAATAGACCTTTCCAACAAATTCACCTTTATGGGCTATCCATTCAGATCTAGCACTCCATGTATTATCCGAAAAGGAGATGGTTTTCTTATGTTGAATCGGTGCAATAATGGCGACTTTGATAAATCGGTCAATCAACTGATGGAACTGGACAATGACTTTACTATTAAAAAAACCGATATTCTGCCCTATTTTTTTACTATAAATGGGCCCCATGGATACGAAGATATGAGGCTATTCCAATTTCAAGATAAACTCTATTACATTGGCGTCCATAGGCGCTGGAGTAAATTTACACTTGTCTCAGATGTTTTTAATGGAAACTTCTCAATGAATAAAATACGAGTCACCTTTGGAAAAGAAAAACTGGTAGAGAAAAACTGGGCCTTCTATGAACAGGATGGCGAGCTGCGGGTCGTCTACGAATGGTTTCCTCTTACACTTTGCAAGATAGATTATGGAAGAAAGTGTTTAGTTCTTATTGAGAAAAGGGAAATGCCGAGCCCCTTTGAAGGTATGCGAGGATCCTCCTGTGCTGCCAAATACAAGGATCAGTATTGGTTCACAGTTCATTCCAATGAAAATAAGAGCTACAAACATTTCTTTGTTGTCTTTGATTCCAAGATGAAATTGGTCAAATTATCTGCGCCGTGTCTTTTTGAAAAGACACGCGAGTTCTCCTACGGGCTGATCGTCGAGTCTGAGCAGGCCATCGTTTCCTATAGCACAGACAACTCCACTTCAAAGATCGCGGTCTATGATCTTGTAGATATACCTTGGTTATTAACAGTATGAAAATCGGTTTCATAGGCCTAGGTGTCGTTGGAAGCGCAATGCGCGATGTCTTTTCTGAAAAGCATGAAACCACCTTTTATGATCCGAAAATTCCAGGTTCACAGTTCGCAGATATCTTGGACACAGAGATCGTCTTTATCGCGGTTCCGACCAATTCTGGGCCGAGCGGTGAATGTGATCTTTCCATTGTGAATGCAGTGATTGAGCAACTTCATATAAATAAATACAAAGGAATCATCTGTATTAAAAGCACAGTGATTCCTGAAACGACAAGTGGCCTTATACAAAAATACAGCAATCCGCGAATCTGCTTTTCACCTGAATTTCTCAAAGAGAGAAGCGCCTACCAAGATTTCAAGGCAAGTCCCTTTTGCATAGTTGGCACAGTGGATCCTCAAGTCTTTGAAACAATGTCTAGGCTACACCCTGTGTGTAAGCGTCTAGAACCAACGGCCGCAGAAATTGCAAAGTATTTTCAGAATGTATACAATACAAATAAAATACTTTTTGCGAATGGATTCTATGAACTCTGTAAAAAGAAGGGAGTAGACTATGGCGCAATGCTTGAATCTCTCTCCATTGATACAGCTTATCTAAAATGCTCTGAGGGGCTCAGAGGACCGGCAGGTGCCTGTCTTCCAAAAGATACACGCGCGTTCAATGAATATGCAAAAAAGGAGGGAGGTGCCTCACTCTTTCAAGCCCTGGTAAATGATATGGATCTGTATCCAAAGACAATTCGTGGTGTTACCGACGAATCGCCCGCGACTGAATCACAGTCGGCACCTCAGCCTCAGGCTTCCCTGTAAGAAGAGATACACCCTTTCCAATTGCGCCAATGATAGAGAAGAGAAACGCTATCATCATCGCACCATAAAGGCTCTGCGAGTGGTGAATAACTGCCATAAGTATCTGACAGAACGTGCTATCCATAACGACAAGGCTCTGAATAAAGCCCATTACACCCTGCGGGGCGCAGAAACAAACATAGATATGGGTGGTTGTCCACGCGATGAGACCGACGCCTAGAGCAGTGACGAAACTATAAATACCAAGAGAGGAGGAGACCTTTCCCAGCATGATATCTGTTGTAAAGGGTAGTCACTCAAATTTATCGAAGTTGGGTAACTAGAATACCCACAATAACGCCTATACCAAAGATAGTAAGAATAGAAGCATATATATAATAACTTCTGTTTAATACAATTACTTGTGGCTGTTGAACGGGAGTAATTGGAAGTCTATTAAGTGAATCTCTTCTACAGATGGGACAATCAAATTCTGTTTTATCTTTTATCCATGCATTCCAGCAGTCTGGATGAACGATGAATTTACAACCACAAGAACGCAATATAGAGCCATCCACGAGAGGTTCCATCCCTTCAAGGCAAATAAAACATTCATCGACATCTTTGACTGTGATGAGATCAGTCAAGGATGTGGTTGAACTTGAGTTCTTCATCTTTTTAGATATGTTCATGTCTCTTTAAAGGAGTGAGTAGGGGCTAAACATCTGGTCTTGGCCACCTTGTCCCTGTTCAGAAAGCCACTGACTCTTTCTTTCCGCCTGTACAGGATTGTGGCTTTGAACCTGTGACTTCAGCATATCCCAGGGCGTGGCCTGTCTGGGCGGCGGCTCCTTCTTTTCCTCGGCAGCCTTCTCTTTTGCAGGCACAGCCACAAGAACCTGCGCCTTTGTATTTAAGATATAAGGAAGTATATACATTGCTAAAATGGCAATGGCAGCGGCGGCGTAGGGAGGGGCCGACTCAAGAGCAAAGGTGGCAGCTGCTGAACCAATCACAAGGAGTGCATCTCCAAGCAGAATGAGACCACCATTTTCAGCCGCATATTTCTTAAAAAGATCCATCATATCATTGTGGCCTTGAGGTATTGGCTTAATTACTCCGTGATAGAAGGCTAGATCATGAACAAGCTGGATACCCACCAATAATCCAACAAATAAAAGAGGATTCCAGCCGTAAGTAGGGGCAATATACGCACTATAGACATACTGTGTAAGTAGTAATCCAATGAGTATAATAAAGATATCTGCAATCACAGCCTCAAGGCCGAACCGATCATACCATTCATTCAGAGAATCGCCACCAACCTTTTCAGGGAAATAGCGGGTAAGGAAAATAAGAACAACCTCAATGAGGAGAATGGCCGCTAGAAAATAGGGAATGTGGCTAAGTTCTTTAAATTCGGAAATGTTGGGAAGAGGTTTAGGGCCAGAGTCCATCTATAGGTATGTATCTTTTTAAGAAAGCTCTGCTTTCTTAAAAAAATAACAATACCATCTATAGGTATATATCTATTAAAAAGAGAGATGGCCACCTGGTCATCCTATCTTCTTCGGACCATTGATCCACCCTACCAGACCTATGTGGGTGCCACAGTGAATGTGGACCGTAGACTCAGACAGCATAATGGAGAAATTGCTGGCGGTGCGAAGAGGACAACAAGCCGAGGGCCTGTTTGGAGGCGAATGTGTCATGTAGTAGGTTTCCGGGACAAGATTGAGTGTCTGAGTTTTGAGTGGCATTGGAAGTTTGAATCGCGGAAATTGCAGGGAGGACCTCTGGAGAGGCGCATGACCGCGGTTCAGAAACTCTTTGGAATGGAGAGATGGACTCATCTAGAGATGGTTTGGGAGGATGAAATCTTTCCGTTAGAGTAGATGGCAGGAAGACCAGACGTCGGCCTTATAAACTGCGGGGCAACCTGTTATATAAATTCAACAATGCAAATGCTCTATCACATTGATCCTTTTTATCAGGGGATTGTAAGTATTGGCAGATTTAACAATAATAATGGGAAAAATGCTATTAAGAATAAAATACAGTCATTATATGATATTTTTAATATAATGTCTGCTGGAGAATCACCCCTTGATATAAGAGCCGAAATAGAACCCCTCTTCTGTCTAGGATCTAATACTCCCTACTCAACACAGGAAGACATAAGTGAGTTTATAAATTTCTGTATATCTCCATCACTAGAGTCATCTAGAAAAGAAGAAGTTCAAGCAGCATTTCGTTCGATTATAAATACTATTCGCGAAAGAACTCTTCTGAGGGAAAACCCAATAGGACAAGAGGGTCAAGAAACAATAATTACTAATCTTGTTCCTCAATTACTAATTGATATTCCTATCACTAGAGAGGGTATCCGCATTGAATCATTACAAGATGGAATAAATAAAGAATATGGATTTCCTGAAGAATTATTGGGAGATAATCTTCTCAGACAAACAAAAAATAAAAATTCTAGTGTTGTTCCTGCATTTGTGAAACATCAATATAAAACAAGAGATTTTATGAAGACTGGAGAGTATATAATTTTTGATTTTAAACGCTGGATTAAAACAGAGCAAGGAACATTTAGAAAAGATACTTATACTGTGCCGATTGAAAAGAATATAACTTTGCAAGTGAATGGTGCCCCTCAAAACTTTGGTATCCAAGGCATCGTTTTTCAAAGTGGAGGTATGGGTGGTGGCCATTATGTATATGCATGGTGCAGTAATCCTTCTACAAATACATGGAAGACATTTAATGACAATGTGGTGACAGAAGTAAGAGGATTTTCTGGTGGGATGAGTGGATTTGAACTACCTTTTAGTGATAATAATTTTTCTATGCAAAATGCATATGTATTAGTCTATCAAAAGGGGCTCGTTCATGATCCATCGGTTGGTGTTGCTTCTGGGATACAGTATAAGCCTCGTGTTATTGTGACACCTGCAGCAAAGACTTTTCATACGACAGGTGTAACATCATTAGCCGAGAGACTTAGATTGGAAAAACTTGCTAAACAAGAAAGTGCTAAGGGATCGGCTCCTCGTGCTGCTAATTCTAATAATCTTCTCTGGTTTACTACAAACCAACCGCCTGTATGGGAAAAGTTTGAAGGTGGTCATAGAAGAAAGACACGAAAGACAAAAGGAAAAGGGCGCAAACAGACAAGACGCCGTCGGTAAATTTGACCCTGGGCTCCCACTAAAGTTAGGTAACAATGTCATCTCCCTATCTGAAAATCGTCGATGTCAAGACGCCGTGCACGGATGTTCCTCAGACCTCCTACACCTTTCCTCTTGACCCTTTTCAGCAATACGCCGTCAAGGCAATTTATAACCACGAGAATGTTCTTGTAACCGCAAAGACAGGTTCAGGAAAGACTCTCGTCGGCGAGTATCAGATCGCGCACAGCCTGTCCAAGGGCAAGCGCGTCTTCTACACAACTCCTATTAAGTCCCTTTCCAATCAGAAGTTTCATGATTTGAAAGAGATGTGGCCTGGAAAGGTCGGTATCATGACGGGAGATATCAAGTTCCAGCCAGATGCGCCCATTGTCGTGATGACGACCGAGATTCTCCGCAATCTCCTCTTCAAATACGATTCGAGCACGCGGAACCTCGGTCTCTCGGCATCTTTATCTCTTGACGCCCTCGACGCGGTTGTCTTTGATGAGGTCCATTACATTAACAATAAGGAGCGCGGCCGTGTGTGGGAGGAGACCCTCATTCTTCTTCCGCCACCTGTGAACCTTGTTCTTCTGAGTGCAACCATTGACGGGCCTGAGCTCTTCGCCTCCTGGCTCGGCGATCTGAAGAAGAAGCCGATTCATTTGATCTCCACGCAATACCGCATTGTGCCTCTCACCCACGCGGTTCTTCGCGGCTCCACCATCTATCCAATCATGGACCACCAGGAGCGATTCAGCCCCCTTGTCTACACCAACTGGGTGAATCAGAAGAAGCAGCTGGAGGATGATCACAAGGCGCACAGGGGTCAGGTGGCGGCGAGGCGGCAGGGTGGCTATGAAGATCCTGCTGTGCACGGATCCAAGAAGCCGGCCTCCTATATTCACCAACTGAACGAGTGCATCATGACTCTTCAGGAGAAGGAGCTCCTCCCAGCCCTCTTCTTCGTCTTCTCCAGGAAGGCGTGCGAAGTGTTCGCGGCCAAGGTTCAGGGCTCTCTTCTGAGCAGTTCTGATGCGGCCGCCGTCAAGAAAATCATTGAGTTCCATCTCCACCGCTTTCCCGCGCTTTACAATGCGACAAAGCAGTATTTCACAGTCACGGAACTGCTTCAGCGTGGTATTGCTTTCCACCACAGTGGTCTTCTTCCTCTTCTAAAGGAGATCATTGAGATCCTCTTTGCAAAGGGGCTGGTGAAGGTTCTCTTTGCCACGGAGACATTCGCGGTTGGCATCAATATGCCGACCAAGACGGTTGTCTTCACAGGTTACGAGAAATACGATGATGACGTGCGAGGACTCCGCATTCTCCACACGGACGAGTATATCCAGATGGCAGGACGCGCGGGGCGGCGTGGAAAGGACACTGAGGGATTGGTTCTGTATTTGCCTGAGCGGGAACCTCTTCCTGTCGGCGATGTTCAGAGAATGATGACAGGCTCCAAGTCAACCTTTCTGTCGCGGATGAACTTCCACTATGAGTTTATTCTGAAGACGATTCATTCTGGAAACACCACGTGGCTAGACCTGATGACGCAGAGTTACTGGTATCAGCAGCACACCAGGATTTTAGGGCAGGCCAAGAAGGTTCAGGCGGAACTGGTCGAAAAGGCTGCAGCCCTTGGTGATCTGAAGGACATGGAGGAGCGGGAGCGGCTCGAGGAGGCTCTCAAGAACTCGGTCAATGCGGCAAAGAAGAAGGCGCAGCAGGCCATGGAGCAGTGGAAGAATACGCACCAGGGACCGGCCTTTGCTCTCCAGTGGGTCAAATATAAGGAGGGGAAGAAGCTGCTTCAGGATCTGGCTGCTGCGGAGGCCGAGGTGGCGTCTCTGGAGAACTTCCAGGGAACGGTTACCCCTCTTCTCTCCGTTCTTCAGGATACAGGATTTCTGGAGAGAGAGGGGCTCACAGAGCTCGGTGTTCTAGCCACTGAGCTCAATGAGGGTAATCCTCTTCTAATGAGCATGGGATATACAAAGGGACTTCTGGCCACCCTTTCTGGAGAGGAGATTGTGGCATTCTTGTGTGCCTTTCTGACGGAGGGAAAGGAGGAGGGACCGCAGCTCAAGTCTTTGAAGATTCCCTCTACTGTCTGCACTGCTCTCTATGAGCTGGACTCCTTCGTTGATGTGTTTATTGGTGCAGAGAAGAAGCATGGCGTTGTCTCTCCACATGACTACTGGTCACTGAACAGCTACTGGATTGAGCCGGTTTGGCGCTGGCTCGGTGGAGAGGGTATTTCCGCGATCTGCGATGACTATGGCCTCTATGATGGGAACTTCATGCGCGTTGTTCTAAAAGTGGCGAACTTGCTGGAGGAGTTGACAGCAATGGCGACGCACACAAAGGATGTGGAGACCTTGGCGAAGATTGAGGGGCTCCAGGGAAAGCTGGTGAGGGATGTGGCCGTTCCTGAGAGCTTGTATCTGCGGATCTGAGAAAAAATATACTGTTTTCAAAAAACCATTATTTTTTATCGGTGAGACTTATAATTAAGGAAGCTCTTTGAGCTTCCTTAATTATAAGATCCATCACCAAATTAGTCGTAGGACATTTATTTTAAGGAAGCTAAAGCTTCCTTAAAATAAAGTCACGACGTTAATAGATATTTCCATTACCCGTATAAGGGTAATTTCCATAGCTGAGCTTTCCGCTGAAGATGAACATATTACCCATGAAGATAGTGGGCTGGATGTTGTTGTGCGGCTGATCTCCGCCTGTAAGGGCTGTGGTAAAGGTGTGATTGTGATGGGGGTCACTTACACTCATAGAAGTATAACTATTACCATTTGCACGTATCCATGACTTGGAACCACCACTATCATATTTTCCATAACTACCCTTTCCAAAATTTGAATCTGTAGGATCTGTTGGATAGTTACTACCACCGGTGCCATTAAAGTCATCGTTGACAGTGTAGTGGACGTGAGTGTGTCCAGGATCTACTAAATTAATCCCTGTTCCAGACATATCTGTGTGACCTGTGTGGTCGTGCGAAGGCATCTCGGAGATCGTGAGTGTGTGCGTCTCCTCGCCGCTCAGATCGCCAAGGTGTCTGGCCTTGAGGACCTCAGCCGTGCCGATCACACCAGGAACGCGCCCCGCCGGATTCGGGAGATTAAAGGTGAAATTGGACCCGCCGAAGCTAGTGCCGATCACACGGTAAAGAAAATAGAAGTCATTCACATTGAGAGACCGACCGTCACACTTGAGCCAGCCTAAGTGGTCCTGGTTCAGTGCGGAAAACTTCGTGTCTCCAACCGTTGCCTTTTGGCTTGCACTAGGGGAGAAATAACCGCGGGTAAGAGAACTCATTTACTACTAGATATTATTTAAAAATAAGTATAGAAGATAGAATGCCCTCGGCCACCTTGACAGTTACAGATTCCACCCACTTCTTATCTGTGCTTGACTTGGCGCCGCCCACTTTTAAAGTCAGCAAGAAGAGTGCCACTGTTCTTGATGTGGAGGCACCCGATGCCACCACGCTTATGACCTTTCTAGGCGAGTTCTCTAAGATTCCTGATGTCTCCTATTCAATTGATGCCCCTTTTACCCCTAAGGCGAGACACATGGGACCTGCGGATTTAACGGCTGCAAGAACAACGCGTTCCTGGTTCAAGGTTTCTGAACTCGCGAGTATCTACAATTTTCCTGCCCCTAGCCCCACACGAAAGGTTGTCGTAGGTGTGATATCCTTTGGTGGTGGTCTCTTCGGTTCTGTTTCTTCTTCCGGTGTCTTAACTGGTGGCGACGTTCAAGCCTATTGGTCCTATCTCGGCATCTCCTCTGGAAACATGCCCACAGTTGTGATCAAGTTGCTTGACGGAGCCACAAACTCTCCTGCACCGAATGATGGCTCTACCGCGGAAAATACACTCGATGTGGAGACTATTGGAGGAGCCTATCCCAGCTCAAACCTCACAATTATCCTCTATATTGCACCGAATACACTTGCCGAGTTTTCATCAGCCTTCACGCAGGCTCTTACGGTTCCTGTAACAGTAAATGGACAGTCTGTTCTTCCTAATTATCTTTCCGTTTCATGGGGTGCACCCGAAATCTACTATTCAAATGCGAATACGATTGATAGCATTCTGGCAAATGCTGCGACCGCGGGTATTAACATATCTGTTGCGGCGGGTGACAATGGCTCTTCAGACGGCGTTGGATCCGCGGGAAGCAGTTACTGCGACTTTCCCTCTTCGTCTCCTCACGTTATAGCGTGCGGAGGCACAAACCTCGTGTGCCCCAACTTAAGGTATGATATATCAACGATAGAAACAGCCTGGTCAAGTGGAGGTGGTGCTATTAGCGGTGTGTTTGCAAAACCTTCTTATCAGAATTCTCTCGTAACGGGCTCCTATCGCTCCACTCCTGATATTGCGCTCGCCGCCGACCCGAATACGGGCATTATCTATATTGTAAATGGACAGTCCGTTATCTATGGTGGAACCAGTGTAGTTGCGCCTCTATTCACTGGATTTCTCGCCTGTGCGGGCGCAAATACATTCGTAAACCCCGAGATCTACGCGGCCAGTGCCTCATGTTTTCACGATATTACTGTTGGAAATAATGGTGCCTATTCTGCCAGAACGGGATATGATAATTGCACGGGGCGCGGATCGGTCAATGGCACGAACCTTGCCGCCGCCCTTACAACTCTAGTCTCTGTGACCTCGGTCTCACTCAATGCGAGTTCTCTAGCTCTTAAGACAGGGATGACAAGCCAACTGGTGGCAACAGTGTCACCGCCTGGCGCCACGAATCAGGCAGTTTCTTGGACCTCTTCAAATACGGAGATTGCCACAGTGAATTCAAGTGGACTTGTAACAGGAGTAGCGGCTGGAAGCGCAACAGTTACTGTGATAACGGCAGACGGTAACTACACTGCAACAGCCAATGTCACTGTCACGGTTGGAGTTGCAAGTGTTTCACTCAATATCGTAACTACCACTCTTTCTATTGCACAGACAGTTCAGCTTGTCGCCACAGTTCTTCCTTCAAATGCACCTAATAAATCAGTAACCTGGTCGACCAGCAATTCTGGTGTAGCTACAGTGAATTCAAGCGGCCTAGTTACGGCTGTTGGAGGTGGAGTTGCTACGATCACAGTTACCACAGTGGATGGCTCTCATAAGGCGACCGCAACTGTAACGGTATCTGTTGCTACAGGTGTTGCGGTAAGAAGTATTACACTCAATAAAGTTATTATTAATATTCCGAGAAATGCAACGTCTCAGCTTGTTCCTACAATTCTACCGGCAAATGCAACAAATAAGGCGGTTACCTATTCATCAAGTATTCCTTCAATTGCGACAGTTTCGCCTACAGGACTTATACAGGGAGTTAAGAGAGGAACGTCGATTATTACAGTGACAACAGTTGATCAAGGGCGGACAGTTAGTGCCAGAGTAAATGTAATCTGAGTTCAGGGATGATTCTAATGATATCTGCACATCCAGATGATGAGACCATATTTGGGTTCCATGATCTGTATAAAAAAGATACGGTTGTTATCTGCTTTTCAAGTGGAGGCACGGATAGAGAAAAGGAGTTTAGAGACTGTATGAATTTCTTGGAACTGCGACACCATATTCTTCCTCTGAAAGATTCGTGGAATGATATCTGGAAGATTACAAATCTGGGAATTTATAATAAATATATAAAACCTATTCTTCAAGGCTATGAAAAGCCTGGACTCATTGTATCTCATGACGCGAAAGGTGAATATGGACATCCGCAACATAGAAGAGTTCATGCATTTGCAAAATGGCTATCAGGACTTTTGATTGTTCCATCTGCCACCTTTTTGGAGAGGCACCAGACACTCTCTCCAGCCGCCGCCGAAAAAAGAGGGGAGGCTCTGCTTTTTTATCCGAGTCAGGCCCAATCTGTGAATAAATTTAGACTGTGGAATGATCAGATTAAATTTTCTCTACCCGATACACAACCCTCCTCTTCCATGAGCGACCCGCGGGATTAGGAAAGAAACCTACCCACACCCTCTCTCCCTCTGCAAATCCATGGTCAGACTTGATCATATGCTTCCACGGAACAATGTAAATACGCTTACTATCTACAACAACTCCCTCAATGGGCTGGGGCCTACCCCCAAGAATACACTCAATGAAATTGCGATCACGCTCATACGCCTTTGCCTTCTTATCCAGCACATTCAGATCAACAGCATACTTCTTATATTCATCTCGTAGAACGCCCTTCAGAACCTCCTGATTCAGAATGTCTGCATAGCGGCGAATAGGAGAGGATGCGTGGCAGTAGCATGATTTTTGTAAGCCTCGCATTCTCGGGCCCGAGGTGGCAAGGCCCCAGTGCCCCGTGTCTTCTTGGGTAGTCGCATAGATAGCAGCAGGATAGGCCAGCTGCTTTGCAGGGAGGCCCAAACACTCCATCTTAATAAGCTGCTCCTTCTCAGGTGCTCCATGAGTTCGGAGTAGACCAGCCCTCTTCTCCTTCAGAACAGCAGCCGCCTGGCAATTATAGAGAATCATAAGAGACTCAATCCACTTGTGTGAATCCTGCGAATCCTCGCCTATACAAGAACAGATATCCTTAAGAACACCCATATTCAGTTCAGTGCATGAATAGCAATTTTCATACGTGTAGGAGGCCCAGTTTGTCACAATACACTCCTTGAACTGAAAGTTAAATAGCACGCAGTCCACAGGATCCCACTTTGCAAAGAGGGTCACAGTGAATCGCTCCTCGCCTGGAAGAAGAGAGAACACACCCTCTGAGAACTTGTGTGGAAACATCGGACGGATCGCATATCCCTCGCTATAGAGTGTCTGGCCGATTCTCTCCGCGAAACGGAGTTCAGGGTTGAGGGCCACAAAGGCGGCCACATCTGCGATTGAAATGGCGAGGTTCCAGATTCCATCTTCTTCCCAGAGAGAGATCAGATCATCAATATCTCTACATCCCTGGGGATCAATATTGATCGTAGGCTTGTTAAGCACGAAGCGACCGTCCCTCTCAGGCATAATAAGTTGCTTTGGAAGCCTCGCATTGGTCCAGGACCATGGAGAGGCCTGGTATGCAATGGCTGACAGCTCGGCCTCTTTATCTCCACATGCACCCATATACTTGACTAGACCGCCTTTAGGAAAGGTGGAATCGGCGGGCCAGGCCTCAAAGGCCGCCATCCAGATCTGGTTCTCTCTGGTCGTATCCGTTGATCCAACAAGCATCGGTGGGTAACTCTCATCATATGGCTTGAAGAGATAGAGGGGATGGCCGCGGGCAGTGAATCCATAGCGCACTTTTGAGTTCAGTTCAAGAACACCAATAAGAGGTGGATGCTCGGCTCGCTCTAGCAGTTTCCCATCCTCCATCTTGTCTCCAGGGAGCGCCCTATCCGCTGCGGCCGCGCCCTCAAACTCACTGAGAACCAGACCCTCTTCATTGACAATGGAGAAGGTCTGATAGTTCTTTGTCTTGAGATATGCCATTAAAAAAGGGTTGGGCAGCGCTAATTTCAAATTTTACTTATTCAAAATACGAGTATCCTGGATTCAAAGAGATATGACGTGTTTTGATCAGAAAGTGCTTTCTGCAGAGAGCCTCATATTTATCATCTGATCCAACACTTATAGTATCCTCTTCACTTGTAATTCTGTGTGTAAAGAGGGCAGCAGTTCCATCTCCACAGCTCTTACAGAGGGCTGTGAGCTTCGTAATCTTGTCGCAATATGGAATGAGTTCAAGAATGTGGCCGAATGGGTTTCGTGCAGCGTCTCCGTCGAGGCCAATAACAAGCACATCCTTTCTATTCTTTTCAACGGCATCAAGCACAAATGGAACAAGATCTTCAAAGAACTGAGCCTCTTCAATCACAATGAGCTTTGCGTCTAGATACTGACTATCAAGCTTGGCGTCTTGTAAGGCCTTCGTTGAAAAGGCTGCGTGCCTCTCATGGTTATGACTATGAATAGCACCCTCTTCATAGCGAGTGTCAATTTCGGAGGTGATTGACATGACGGGCCAGCCAATGGCCTCGTATTTTCTTAGAACGGAAAGAAGATATGAGGACTTTCCTGCGAACATGGGGCCGAGAAGAACTTCGAGCGACATTTTGAAGGATTTGTAAAAAATGGGTGTATCAAATTTATTTACTTGTCCTTACTGCCCAGTAGAGCCGAACTCGCTTGGGCCTCTACTGCCCAGTAGAGCCGAACTCGTTGGGCCTCGTAGGCGGCTCTACTGCCCAGTAGAGCCGAACCCGCCCGCCCCCCGCACCGTCGTGGGCAGCGAGTCCACAATCCGCACCTCGCTGATCCAGCCCATATCAGGGGCCACGATCTGGAAGTGCCGCTCGCCCTTCAGAACCTGCTCATAGAGAGGATACTTCGTCCCAAACTGCACACCCTTTACAACATAGACAGGCGCCATCAGAGTGCCGCGATACGTCCTGTCAATCACACCCTGTGAGTTCGCCATCATCATACCCGTCTTCATGATGGAGGAGCGAGGGCAGAGCCAATAATTAACCTCCTCTTCTGTGTCTGTGCGAACGAGGCGCGCGCGAACACCGAGATCCAGAAGAGTGGCACCATCCGTCGTTGCTAGCGTCTGCGCTAGATACTCCTTTACAACGAAGAGATCAACACCTGCATTGTCGTTATTCCGCGGACCCGCCAGTGCATTCGTGTAGAACTCGGAACCCTCTGCAGTCGGCCAAAGCTCGAGGCGGTAGGAAAGAGTGGTCACCATACGAACTTGTATGTCGCGTCCCCCATCAATTTTGAGCGACACCGGTAAAGAGGTCTAAACAATCAAAACAAAACCCTCTCAGTATGGACACAGTAACTCTTCCCGTGTCTATAGGCGAGGCATTAGATAAGTTGACAATTCTAGATATCAAGTGCGAAAAGATCCAGGATGGGAGAAAGGCAGATTGTCTGAACGAATTTACTGTGCTTAGCACCGCCCTCCAGGCCCAAGTCAGCAAATTTGCCTACTATTATAAACTTCTCAGAGAAATTAATCTGGAAATCTGGGAGCTCCAAGACAAGTTCCACGGAAAGAATCTACCAGACGCGGAGGCAGCGGCTCTCTGCAAGAAAATTCTGGAAGAGAATGATCGCCGCTTTCGCGTAAAGGCCAAACTCAACCACGCCGCCGCCTCCACACTGAAAGAGCAGAAGGGCTATGCAAAAAGTAAAGTCTTTCTCTATTCTCATCTCGGCCTTGGAGATATGTTCTGGATGAATGGAGCTGTAAGATATCTGGCTACCGCGTATGACGATGTCATTATTGTAGTGAAGGAGCAGAATAAGGAAAATGTGCGGCAGATGTATCTAGACGATCCCTCCATCAGTTTCTTTGTGATTCCTGATGATGGTGCCCTCTATCCTTTTTGGGAAAAGAAGAAACAACTCGAGGCGGCAGGCATGACCGCACTCGCTTGTGGCTACCATATTCCTGGACCCGTGTATGAATTTCCCCACAGTTTCTACGATGATTTGAAGATGCCGCGTGATATCCGAACTCGCTATTTCCATGTGCCCTCGTTTCCTGAAGCAGAAGCGCTTTACACCGTCTACACAGGCCACCCCTATATTCTTGTTCATCAGCAGTCTTCAATCAAGTCTATGCCTATCTGGGACTACGTTAATAAAATGAATCCTACAGGCCTCATTCTTGACATCAATAATAATCATTATCCTGAGGGCCATCCCTATTTTGCTCTAGCTGCCCAGGCAGTCGGCAAGCCTCTTCTTCATTATACAAAGCTCTTGGAAAATGCCTCTGAGATTCACCTTTTAGAGAGCAGCCTCTATTGCCTCGCCCATCACTTGGATCTTTCAAAGGTTGGAAAAAAGATATGTTACAGCGCCCATGAAAATTCAAATGAGCGTCTTGGTGTGTTTGCAACGGGCCTTCTAACGTCGTGACTTTATTTTAATGACTAATTTAGTTATCACGTTAGTTAACTAGTCCAGCCATAGCCGAATTCCACCTATATACATCATAATCTTTATACATGCTAAGAAGATTCTCCACTAAACCTATCTTTTTTGATGTCATCATTCCCAGTGAATTAAATATTTCGAGCAAAGGGCGTATCTGTCTCTGAAGATAAGCCATGATTTCATCAGGTGTAGAGAGATCATTATAGGCTGCGCAGGGAAAGAGAACTGTATCGCCATTCAGCCTTCGGCGATAATCTGTCTGCTGATTTATGACTGCAAGATACTTCTTTACATAATAGCCCTTAATAAGTTCATCAGCCTTCAAACTCAGACCAATAAGCGGAAGAATCTCCTCTTCGCTGTAAAGGAGAAAGTTGATGAAATCACCCTCTGTATTGTAAAGGGGCTTATATTTGGTCATATCTGTCATACAATGGCAGGCGGTTCCATACGTAATATCAAATAAGACATTACGCTTGAAATCAATAGGAGATGAACTTCTCTCATAGGCAGCCTTGAATGTCTTGGTTAGCTCTGTGCCTGTGAACTCTTGAACAATGAGTTTTGTATCTGTGCGGATCGCCTCTTCTGCCATGTTTTCAAGAATGTAATCATGTTCAGGATGATAGATTGCCTTGGCATGGAGAACAACCTCCATTAGATCTGAAGACCAATGGCCTTCCTCCACCTTCTTGAAACCCTTCGTTTCAAAGTATGAATCCATAAACTGGGCGCGGCGTTCAAATGCAGGATCATAGTGGATAAGTTTTGCGGACTTTCCACGAATAAAGACAGGAATAATCTGGTCCCATGCATCTGTAATCTCCTCCACCGTATTGTGGTGTGGGCAGCTTCCGATTCCGATGTAGGTGATCATACTATTTTTAGCCTGGTAACACACTTCAAATTTTAACACTCGCGCCGAGGGTTTAAATCAACAGGGGTTCTTAAAATAGATGAACATAGCCTTCATAACAGGGATAACCGGTCAGGACGGTTCCTATCTTGCCGAGTTTCTCTTGGCAAAGAACTACGAGGTGCACGGACTCGCGCGCCGCTCTTCTAATCATCAGAATCTCACGCGGATTCACGGAGTCTTAGAGCATCCTTTTCTTAAGCTACACGTTGGAGATATAACAGATACAAGCGGCCTCAACAGTATCTTAACTCAGATCTGGAATGAGCGAAAGCCCTATGCCCATCTCTTTGAAATCTATAATCTGGCAGCACAGAGCCATGTTCACCAGTCCTTTTCAATGCCTGAATATACTGCAAAGGCCGATGCACTTGCGCCTCTAGCGATCCTTGATTGGATTCGGATGCAACCCGATCGAGAGCGCATCCGCTTTTATCAGGCGAGCACCAGTGAACTCTTTGGAAAGACAACCGTCTCTCCGCAGACAGAAATCACCAACTTTTATCCGCGGAGTCCGTATGGAGTTGCCAAGCTCTACGCCTTTTGGATTGTGAAGAATTACAGAGAGAGTTATGGACTCTATGCAACAAATGGCATCCTTTTCAATCACGAGTCACCGAGGAGGGGCGATGACTTTGTGACACGCAAGATCACAATGGGCCTCGCATCAGTTCTTAAATTTAAGCAGCCCTTCTTGGAAATTGGTAATCTTGGAGCAAAGAGAGATTGGGGTCACGCACGTGACTATATTGAGGGAATGTGGCTCATGCTCCAGCAGGAGAAGCCAGATGATTATATTCTTGCAACAGGTGTTCAGCACACTGTTCGTGAATTCATTAATGAGGCATATACTGTTGCAACGGGTAGTAAGCTAGAATGGAGAGGAGAGGGTGTTCATGAGACAGGCCATGATATTCTTACAGGCAATACAGTTGTAAAGGTGGACCCGAAATTTTTTCGGCCTGCGGAAGTGGAAACTCTTGTTGGAGATGCGAGTAAGGCAGCGACGGTGCTTGGCTGGACACCAAAGACAAGCTTTCCGGAACTTGTGGCTGAAATGATGAGGTTTGACCTTGAGCCTACAACTCAAACTAAAAATTGAGTAAACATCCAGCCAGATGGGCACTTAGAAAAACAGAACTAATAGAGAGGAGGGATGCCATCAGGTTTAGTTAGACCGAGCTCCGATATTGAGCCAATCGTCGGAATTCAGTTTGGGATTTTCAGTCCTGATGAGATTGAACGTCGTTCTGTAGTTGAAATTACAAATGCAGGAACCTATGATGGCAATGAGCCCCGAATTGGCGGTCTCTTTGATCCGCGCATGGGTGTTCTGGACAATGGCAAGACCTGCCGCAGCTGTGCTCAGACAAACCATCAGTGTCCCGGTCACTTCGGCCATTTTCGTCTTGCGCGCCCCGTCTATTATATTCAGTTCTTTCCGCTCGTTCTGAATGTTCTGAGTTGTGTCTGCATTCGCTGCAGCAAGCTTCTCATTGACACTCAGCTTCACGGGAACTTTCTGAAGCGTCGTGGCGAAGCTCGCTGGCGCCAGATGCTGAATGCATGCAGTAACATCGGTCGCTGTGGCCAGGAGACGGAGGACGGTTGCGGCGCGAGGCAGCCCGACCGCTATGTGCGCGACGGCATCGCGCGCATTGTGGCCGAGTGGGACAACATTGAGGGTCCTGGGCAGGATGTGGCTGGCGCGAACCGCAAGGAGCGCCAGGTTCTTGAGGTTGAGTATGTTCTCCGTCTCTTCCGTCGTATTACCGATGAGGATGTGGACTTCATGGGTCTCAACCGCTTCTGGTGTCGCCCTGATTGGATGATCTGCACGGTCATGGCCGTTCCGCCCCCACAGGTTCGCCCGTCCGTCATTCAGGACAATAATCAGCGCTCAGAGGATGACCTGACGCACAAACTGTTCGATATCATCAACACGAACAATACGCTCCAGGACAAAATCAATAATAATGCGGCTAAGAACATCGTGGATGAGTATACCAATGTTCTGCAGTATCATATTGCCACTCTAGTGGATAATCAGATTCCTGGTGTGGCGCCTTCGGCGCAGCGCTCGGGCCGTCCTCTGAAGTCGATCCAGCAGCGTCTCGGTTCCAAGGAGGGTCGCATCCGCTACAACATTCAGGGCAAGCGTGTGGAGTTCTCTGCGCGCTCCGTCATTACGCCTGACCCCAACATTTCCGTGGGTGAGATTGGCGTTCCGATCAAGATCGCGATGAACCTGACGATGCCTGAGCGCGTTACCCCTTACAACAGGGAGAAGATGTATAAGCTGATCCAGAATGGCGCGGACAAGTATCCTGGTGCAAAGACTCTTGTTCGCCAGGATGGTCGCATGATCAGCCTGAAGCATGTGAACAGCAAGGAGGTTGTTCTTCACTATGGGGATATCGTGAATCGTCATCTTGCAGATGGTGACACGATCCTCTTCAACCGTCAGCCGACACTACACCGCATGTCGATGATGGGTCACAGGGTAAAGGTGCTCCCCTACAATACATTCCGCCTGAATGTATCTGTTACTAGCCCTTACAATGCGGATTTTGATGGTGATGAGATGAATGCTCATATTCCGCAGAGCCTGGAGGCCTCAACGGAGCTCTCTGAGATCGCGGCGGTTCCTCACCAGATCGTGGCCCCGCGCCACGCAAAGCCGGTCATTGGCGTTGTGCAGGATTCTCTTGTAGGTTCCTGGCGCATGACGCGGCCGAGGGTGGATTTCAGCAGGCGCGAGTTCATGAATATGCAGATGTGGAACAAGCGGTTCGAAGGTGTCCTGCCTTCTCCTGGAAAGGGCAAGCGATTCACAGGTCAGCAGATCCTGAGCCAGCTACTCCCTCCCATCAATGTGGAGATGGGCAACGGCTTCTACAAGGACGCGAAGACGGCTGATGAGAAGAAGGATAACTATGTCTTGATCAAGGAGGGTGTAATCCAGAATGGTATCATGGACAAGGATATCTTCAGTAAGCCGTCCAAGGGCATTGTGCACACCATCTTCAAGGATTATGGCGAGACAGCCACCGTGAACTTCATTGACGCAATGCAGAACACTGTTGAGCAGTTCCTCGTCTACAATGGCTTCTCGGTGGGTATCAGCGATCTGGTGGCAGACGAGAATACGCGCAAGGAGATGGACAAGGTGATCAAGGCGCGAAAGGCGGAGATTGAGAATATCCTTCTCCAGCTCCACCTCGACCTCTTCGATAACAATACGGGAAAGACGAACCAGCAGGAGTTCGAGGACAAGGTTTACACGGAGCTCAATAAGGCCACGGAGCTTTCAGGAAAGATTGGCCTGTCCTCTCTGGCAGATGAGAACCGCCTGATTGCCATGGTTCGCGCGGGTTCCAAGGGCTCAACGATCAACATTGCGCAGATGATGGCGTGTGTGGGACAGCAGGCGCCTGAGGGACGGCGTATTCCTTATGGGTTCAGCGATCGCACTCTCCCTCACTACAAGAAGTATGACGATGGTGCCGAGGCGCGCGGCTTCGTCGAGTCCTCCTTTATCCAGGGTCTGACGCCGCAGGAGTTCTTCTTCCACGCCATGTCAGGTCGTGAGGGTCTGATTGATACAGCAGTTAAGTCGGTCACTGGCGACACGAAGATTGTGATCGTGGAGAATGGACTCACAAAGTGTGTCGCGATCGGCGATTGGATTGATGCGCATCTTTCTGCCAGACCGACAGAGGTTGAGCACTTTACTGAGCGCAACATGGAGCTTCTTCAGCTTCAGACTCCTGCTTCTATTCCCACAATGGATGCAGATGGTAATGTGGCCTGGTCTCCTCTTGTGGCCGTTACCCGCCACGATCCTGGTGCCCACCTTTACCGCATTGAGACTCTTGCTGGAAAGTCAGTCATTGTGACGGAAGCCCAGTCGCTTCTTGTCTGGAATGGAAGTCAGTTTGAGAAGAAGTCACTGCCTGATGTAAAGCTGGGTGACTTTGTGCCCGTTACTGCAAAGTTGGCGGCGCCTCCGACCCTAACAAAGGACGTCCCTCTAAGCAACTATCTTCCCAAGGATGAGTTCTTGTATGGAACTGACTTTGTGCATGCAACCTCTGCAATGAACAAGGCAATGGAGGGGCGCAGCCAAATCCCTCGCGGTTGGTGGGAGGAGAATAATGGAAAGGCATTTACTCTTCCTTATGATAGCAAGGCGCGTCTGCAGCGCTGCCTAGTTCGTTCGAAGGTTGATAATATTACGCATGGATATGTTTACCCTTTCACAACGAACAGAGAGCACAGCTATATTTCTGAGCTGTTTGAACTAAACAAGAGCAATGGTATCTTCCTAGGCCTCTTCTTAGCTGAGGGCAATGTGGATATTAAGAGTGGATATGTGCAGATTACAAATAATAATGAGAAGATCCGTGAGTTCGTAGTGGAATGGTTTGATGATCGCGGCATCTCCTCTCATGAGGATGTAGGGGTTTCCTCTTCAGTCCGCGGCTTCTCAACTGTTCTTGCAAATTTCCTCACGCGATTTGTTGGACATGGTGCCAGCTCAAAGCATGTTCCTGCCGAGGCCTTCACGGCTCCTGAGGAATTTGTGGTTGGACTTCTGAATGGATATTTCTCTGGAGATGGATCTATCAGTGATAGGAGTATTGATGCGACCTCCGCGTCTGAGGACCTGATTGATGGAATCAGTATGCTCTGCACTCGCCTTGGAATCTTTGGCAAGGTCTCTCATACACAGTCTAGCTCAAACAATCTGGGCACGGAGGATATCAAGCCTACGCACCGCTTGGCGATCCGCGCCCAGTGGGCTGCTCGGTTCATTGAGAAGGTTGATCTGATTGATGCGTCAAAAGCTGAGAAGCTTCGTATTCTCTCGGCTTCAGCGGCACATCGTAACTTCGCCTCGCAAAATGATGTGGTGCTTGACGAGATTACACAGATTGAGGTTCTAGATGGTGCTGACTATCCCCATGTGTATGATCTCACAGTTCCTAGCACATTTAACTTCGGCCTCGCAAATGGCCTTCATGTTCGCGACACGGCTGATACGGGCTACATCCAGCGCCAGCTCGTCAAGGCGATGGAGGATCTTGTAATCCAGTTTGATGGAACGGTGCGCGATGCGCGGAACAACATTCTGCAGTTCCACTATGGCGAGGATGGCGTAAATTCCACCAAGATTGAGACGCAGGGCCTTGGTCTCTCCAAGCTGACGGACCAGGATATTCTTACCCAGTATTCCATGAACGGCCTTGAGCTCACAGGCGTATTCCAAGAGGGAGTTCTGGTTACCCCTGAGGAGACTGCGGCTCTTGAGGAGTTCTCCAGGACGGTTCTCACGGATCGCAAGATGCTCGTGGAGGACGTCTACAGGAACAAGGAGGATGGATCCACATTTGCGAGCGTGAACCTGGATCGTCTGATCCTGAACATGTCGGTGAAGTTCCAGCTCTCCAACACACAGCCGACGGATCTGAAGGTCGGCTATGTTCTTGAGGGAATCCAGAAGGTCATCCAGAAGACGCAGCCGTTTAACAAGCTGTGGTGCGCAATGCTTCGCTTCTACCTGGCCCCTCACAAGATGATCTTCAAGCAGCGCTTCACGCAGATTGCGTTTGACACGCTACTGGAGCTTATTGTTCTGCGGAACTGGCAGGCATGGGCGCAGCCTGGTGAGCAGGTGGGCATCATTGCCGCGCAGAGTATTGGTGAGCCGTCTACGCAGATGACTCTGAACACGTTCCACTTGGCAGGTGTAGCTGCTAAGAGCAATGTGACGCGAGGTGTTCCGCGTCTGAAGGAGCTTCTCAAGGTGACAAAGTCACCGAAGGCGATTTCACTGACAGTCTATCTGAAGCCTGAGTATCGCAGTGATAAGGAGAAGGCGCGCGAGGTCGCGCAGGATCTGGAGCTGACTCTGCTCCGCGACGTGACAACGCGCGCTGCTATCTACTTCGACCCGAAGGACGAAGAGACAGTTGTAGACGAGGGTGATCGTGACCTAATCGCCTTCTACAAAGAGTTTGAGTTAACCGAATCTCCTCCTACAGCAGAGGGTGAGGAGATCTGGAGCCGCTGGATGCTGCGCCTGGAGGTGGACAGGGAGCGGCTCTTTGGAAAGAACATTTCGATGGAGGATATTGCCTTTGTTCTAAGACAGCGATTCGGCGATGAGATCAAGCTGATCTACAGTGACTTCAACAGCCCGCGCCTCATTATGCGCATCAGGTTGCCGGCGATTGCAAAGTCGGGTCTGGATGATCTGGCGAATCTGAAGAAGTTCGTGAATCGCGTTCTTAATGGCATCGTAATCCGCGGTGTGCCTGGAATCAAGTCTGTGAGTTTCCGAGAGGACAAGGATCAGATTGAGTATGGCCAGGGCAAGTATGAGAAGGTCACGCAGTATGTGCTGGATACGGATGGCAGCAACTACCAAGCGGTGATGTCGCACCCGATGGTGGATGGGCGGCGCCTTGTCTCTTCGCACGTGCACGACATCTTTGAGAACCTGGGCATTGAGGCGACGCGCGCTGTTCTGCTGACGGAGATTATCAATCTGTTCGATGCGGCAGGTGCGGACGTGAACTTCAGGCACCCTGGTCTTCTGTGTGACGTCATGACGCGCGCTGGCAAGCTGATGTCGGCTGATCGCTATGGCATCAACAAGAATGACATTGGCCCACTGGCCAAGGCGAGCTTTGAGGAGACGGAGAAGATTCTGCTGCGTGCGGCCGTCTTTGGAGAGGTGGATCCGGTCACGGGTGTATCAGCCAATATCATGACGGGTCAGGTGATTCGCGGTGGCACAGCGTTCAGTCAGATTCTGTTGGACGAGACGGCGCTGATGCGTCTCCAGGAGAATCTGCCGGCGGTTCCTGACTATGACGAAGAGGAGGAGGGGCCGACAGATGAGCAGGTGGAGGAGGAGCTCTTTGAGGATGCGAATGACATCTGCTCAAAGACAAGGCTGCGCATGAACATCACCATGCCGACGGAGGCTGTTCTGGTGGATGAAGAGGATGTGGAGATGGTTGTTTTGGAGCAATAAAAATCTAAATACTAACTATAGAATGTCGGCTGCGTTTGGTTCTTCATCAAAGAGGAGTTATGTTTCCATTCTTCCGTTTTGCAATGATTTTTTTTCGTATACCAAGACGACGAATAGTCAACTAGTCACGACAGGAAAATTAGAGGTTCTACCCGGCCTTACCCCCACCAACTGCCCGCAGGGCCGTGTTTTAAGAGAGACAGGTAGAAAGCTATATCCGGATGCGAACCCTGGTGTCACAACCTACATGGTGGGTGTCTACGATGATCAGACGCTTCAGACAGGCTTTATCAACCCGAACTCACCTGTCTTTGGTTTAATGAATACAGACAAGCCGACTTATCTAACGAATGGCTTCGATATCGGCACATTTACTGGCACTTCCAATGTGGGTAATGGCACCTATTCAGAGGGAAGCCATTACGCGGGTGATCTGTCTGGTGCATTTATTGGGTTAGGAAATGGCATTTATGATGAAACCCAAGGAACTCTGTATGCTAGTATGTATAATAATGATAATGCGTATACTGCTGTAGAGGTTGGGCATAATTTAGGGGGGTATGCTGGTATGTATTCATACCCTAACAACACTGCAGCTATGTATGTAGATGCTTCTAATTCTCTTATCAGTGTAACAGGTAATTCTAATGCTACTCTTGTTGTAGGTGGACCTGCTGCACTTATTGCGCTAGGAACATCTTACGATCAAAATGTCTATGGTGCCATGTATACATATACAAGCGGTCGTGATTTTGACTATGGTGATATCTCAGGTAACCATATTGGCATTGAGGCGGGTAAATCAGATACACAGTATGCTGGTCTCTACTCAGATGGCACAATGTGGGCAACAAGCTCTGCCACAGTCAGAGGTGGTATAACAGTTGGACCTGGTTTTTATACAACGTCAATTGCGAACATCTATGCGGGAACTACATCGAATTTCTCACCGCCTGGTATTAGTGGACCTGGAGAAAATTATACGGAAATTACTATATATGGCCTTACAGTAAATTCAAGAGTTATTTTTACAACAAATCCTGTTACAGATAATCTTTTAATATATACATATAACACGGTTCCTGCTATAAACACTTGCAGGATCTATTTTAAGCATATTTCCCCTTCAGGCACAAATAATACAACTGCGCATACATGGGATTTTATTGCCTTTAACGTGGTATAAACAAAGCCCTCCTTAACTAAGTATGGAAAGCGATGAGCAAAAACCCCCATGGAAATCTGTGGATTTTTGCCCAGGTATAGGTCTACAAAGTAGAACCCTTACTCCCTACCAATTTGAGGCCTGGCCTAGCACAGAACTTGACTCTGATTTACAGATCTATAAAACTAAGATTGCCCTCTATGAAAAGTATCATGTATGGGAACTTGCCAAGAAAATGGCAAATCCGTATGAATGTATTTACACACAGGACGAGACCCATTTTCACCCTTCACTCTGTCTTTTCCGCCCCCTGTCTCGCAGTTTCTACAAGATGATTGAAATTCTCTCGGTTCTCCAGTTTTTTGAGCGTCTACCAAAGACAACAAATAAGATTCGCAGTGCACATGTGGCCGAGGGACCAGGTGGGTTTATTGAGGCCCTCTTAGAGCGCGCTGATAAACTCAAAAAGACAGTGTCTAATGTGACCGCAATGACTCTGAAGCCGACGGATTCGCATACACCAGGATGGCGGCGCGCCTCTGGTTTTCTCCAGAAGCACAAGGAGATTATTCTTCATTATGGAATTGATGGAACAGGAGATATGTATCAGAAGGGGAATCAGGAGTCCTTTGTTGAGGCGGCAAAGCCAGGTGTTCATCTCTTTACCGCGGATGGAGGATTCGACTTTTCTCTCGACTATTTTCTCCAGGAAAAGCGTGTATTTCATCTTCTGATCTGTTCTGCTCTGATCGGCCTCCAGGTTCTTGCCCAAGATGGGTCATTTATTCTCAAGTTCTTTGATATTTCTGCAAAGCCTACGCAGATCCTCATTGCGCATATTACCTCCTGTTTCAAAGAGTGGACGGTCTACAAACCTGTCACAAGCAGACCCTGTAATTCAGAGCGGTATCTTCTTTGCAGAGGATACAGAGGGATCAAAAAGGAAGTGATCGAGATTCTCACGGAAATGGAGACACAGAGTTTGCGAGATCTGTATCCAGTGAACACGGAGGTCTTGACCGAAGGGGAGGCAGCATTTTTTAAGAAGAATATTGAGGACACTGTAGTCCTGCAAAAGAATGCGCTTGGCCTTGCTGAGAGTTTCATCAATGATCCGTCTCTATGGAAAGAAGCCTTTCAGTCCCATTTTCAACGGAGTATTCAGTGGTGTTCTACCTTTCAAATGCCTTATCTACAGAAGAGGCCTATTGCTCTGACTGTTGAAGCTGTGGTTTCACAAATGTCTCTACGAGCCGCTGCCCTACAATCACGGAGGCCTGATGCTGAGTCAGAGACCCCTCTCCCATCCGATCCAGCATCGTCAGCATTGTCTGGAGACTGTTCTTGTGATACGGCTCATCACTCAGAACCGCCTCCAGCAGATTCGGATAATCGCGAGAAAACTCAGGCAGACGCTCCTTTATCTGATCTACCGTGAGCCTCTCCTCCTTGTAGGCCTCGGCCCTCTTCACCATTGCGCGCACATACGTGGCCCTCTCCTTCGCGGGAATTGTTGACTCCATCTTTACAGTATGCGTATTCTTTGTTTAGATACCGTCGTGACTTTTAATTAAGGAAGCTTTAGCTTCCTTAATTAGACCCGTGCGGATTTTAAATGAGCGTTTTTTAGTAAGGAATGGTTGGAAAACAGCACTCTTCCGATTACAGACTTTCAGCAATTAGGCATTACGAAAAGTCTGGAAGTTTCACAGAAACCTGTAGGCAGTTTGATTGTAAGCGTCAAACTCTCAAACGATGGTATAACAAATACAAGTCATCAAATACTCTTACACGCAAAAATCGCAAAGAAGGTGCGTATAAGGTAAGCAAACCATTTGTGCGTCGTGCCTTACAAATCATCAAAGATAAACCTGATATATTTATGAAAGACCTTCTAACCGAACTAATAGGAGAGTTTCCTTATATGAATGTATCAAGGCAACATCTTGGAGAGATTTTACGAGATAATAATAAGACACGAAAAAGACTTCGTCATATACATGAACCTGTGACCTATAGAGGCAAAGAGCGTAATCACAAACAAGAGATATTGGATTATTTGGTGAAGGTGAAAGAACATAATATTAACGACATAATAGTACTTGATGAAACAGGTATTTATGCTGGACTTCATACATCGTATGGTCGGTGTAATCTTGGTAAAAGATGCAGTTATAAGACCACTGACAACAAAGTGTTCAAGAAGTATTCGCTTCTGATTGCTATAAATACTAAAGGAGTTGTTGGATGGAAATTATATGAAGAAGGGGCAGTAAATTCGGATCGTCTAACAGAATTTATTGCTAAAAGTATTACTCCCAATTATGAGGGTAATTTGGTCATTATGGATAATGCTGGATTCCATAAAACAAAAGAAGTAAAAGAAGAAATCAATAAACATAATGGATTCCTATATAGCATTCCATACTATCCACGCTCAAATCCAATTGAGAACTTCTTTAGCAAACTAAAATACTATATAAAAAAGAAGTCACCTATAACATACCAACAAATAAGTAAAGTTATTGAGAATGCTATAAGTGATATGAAACAAAAAGATTTTAATAACTATTTCTCATACGCATTTGATAAAGATGCAGTAAAGAAGTTATATGTAAGAAATTCAACGCTGAAACGAAAGGATAAATTATATCTAAATATCTAACTTATTTTTGAATGTTTTTTTTGAATTACACAAGGAACAACACAGAGTAATATTGTCTTTCTTATGACCATATAGTGATATAATAGCATCAAATGTTAGACCAGATTCAACATATTTAGTATTTAGTAATGACATTTTACATTTACAATATGAACATTCTTCTTTATTTATAATTATCGTATCACATAATTCCTTATATGATGTTGTTTGAAATTCTGGAATTTCATTAACCAACAACTTACTATCACCTGGTGCTTTGTAGAGTAATACTGGTCGTAATGTTGTTGTAATATAATTAGATACTTCTATTTTTTGTTCAGGTGTTAATTCAGACACCTTTTTTCCTGCCATATGACGCAGTTTTTGAAGTTCTTCATCTTCGTTATAGATGTCAAAGTATATTGTGTTTAGTAAATAATCATCTAACTTCTCTGCATCTTCAAATGTAACACATCGTTTCTTTTTTTCAGCGTCACGCTGTTTGTATGAATATACTCTTCTTTCAATTGATGTCCTCACCTTTTCTTGATTTTCAGGTGTTGGATCAATTAGATACTTTTTACATATCACTTCTTCAGGAAATACATACGGTGTATCCCTTTTAGTCATAAATATATATTCACTATAATATTTATCACCACTTCTATGAATTAGAGAACAAGTAAAACCAACACCCCCTTTACAGAAATGTAATGATTCTTTATCCTCTGACATAAACATAATCATAATTGACGCAAGAGATAGAATTTTATCTTCATTTTTATCATTCGGTAAAACCTTTTGAATACTATAATAACAATCATCATATTTGCCATTTTTTCCGCCAACAATAGATGCTACATAATTTTTACCAGTATGGTATAATTCCTCATAAAGGACACATTTACGATTCCAAAGTTGCTCTCTTGTAATTGACATCTTAACCTTATAAATTGACTTTGCCTTAAAGCCCTGATGATTTGGCAGTCAATTTTTATCCAAACGCTCATTTAAAATCCGCACGGGTCTAAAATGTCCTACCCTAAGGGTCGGCCTTGGCCGGCACTTACGACGTTTATGGTGGCAGGCCTTAAAATTAAGGAAGCTCTTTGAGCTTCCTTAATTTTAAGCGTCACCGGTAGAAAAACCCGCGCTGAGTCAGAATGGAAGAGGAATTTACCCCGCAGGAACAAGAACAATTGAACAAGTTTCGTCAACATTTAAGGGAGGTGAAGGAGCTTAATAGAGAAAGTCTGTATACATCACAAGATAACAGTCTTTTAAAAGAGTATGAAGGAAAGCTCATTCAGTATCATTGTATGATTCTTTCTGCTTTAAAGGGGGTTACTGAAGTGGCTAGTCCTTTAAAGGAGATCCTTACCCCTCTACCGGATGAGAATTTGAAGAGACGCATGATCTTCTTTTCAACACGTGACTTAATTACGTATCCATTTACACCTGATCCTATCCGAGTCAATGAACAGGCCGAAGCAAAAAAGCTGCTACAGGAGTAGGATGGATCACGATTTTGAAAGATCAGTGGCATATACTGCAAAAAGAGGGTGCCCGAGAGGCTTTCACAGACGTTCTGAATATACAACTTCAAAGGGCACCTATGTGCCGACAAGATGCGTTCGTTCAACTAGCCCGTATGAGCAGAGTGAAAAGGAGTTTGCACGCACAGTCACTCGTAAGATGAAGCAGCGTCTTGAGCATGTTCCTAGAGAGAAAAAGGGCTCTGTGAAGTGCCCAAAGGGCTACATTGCTCGTTCTCCGTATATGCGCCGCTACTCAACCAGTGTTCGGCAGAAGGGCTATACAGTAAAGAGGGCGTCCGGCACTGTCTATAAGGTATATCCTAAGAATACCAGTCTGTATGTGCCTCCTACCTGTATAAAGGACAAGGGTCTTCCTGGCAAGGGTGCCCCACAAGGAAAGGGGATTGCTCCTCTGCGGAAGGGAGAAATGACTCGGTTTGGCTATGCTTCCAAGGAGTCAGTGGAGAAGAGACGTGCGGCTCTGAAGAAGGCGGTGGCCGAACTTGGTGCTTTAGATGTATTTAGAAAGCTAGATGCGGTGGCCAAACTTTCGCTCCGCGTTGCCCCGGATTCGGCTCGTATTTTTGCAGGAGATAGAGATTGGGTGGAGAAGACTTTTGGCCCTCTTCATGCCTTTTAAAAAAATAGTATTAATAAGAAATGCGCACGACTGTTCTGATAACTGGCCTATTACTCCTGTTAGCGGCGAATCTTCTGATGATGTATGTCAGCCCGTTCGGCCTCATGCGCGAGGGCTTTGATGCCAGCGGAACCCCTCTTTCCAGCGTATATTCAATGGATTCCAGTGGAAATAAGATGAAGACCATGACGATGAATGGCTTCAAGAACCAGGTTGAGGGCTTCTCCACGTATACGCTGGCGAACGGCGGCGGCGCGAAGGATGCGTATGAGCCGATGGGTGCCTTCGACAATGTTCGCCTCTCCACGGGCAATCCGTCTGCCTGGCGTTACACGGCCCCGAATGAGCCGCTCAGGGGCCCGGCCTTCAAGCCTGGTGCCGATGAGCTGTTCATGTTCAAGAACAACCAGTGCAAGCCCGAGTGCTGCGGTGCCTCCTTCAGCTGCGACGGTGGCTGTGTGTGCACGACGCCTGAGCAACGTGATCTGATCAACCAGCGTGGCGGAAACCGCACGCAGCCTGATGACGGCTTCTAGAGCCTAGCCTTCGGGACGGCTTCTATATACTAAAAGTTAATGTAGCTCAAAGAGCTACATTAACTTTTAGTCCCGGTAATGTGATCTCTTAATTTCTAGTCTCACCGATAGAAGAGATGAGTAATCTTAATGCCAGAGGTTTCTCAACCCCAAAGACAAATACGGGTCCCATGAACAGCAGTCTATTTCGCATGGCCAATGATTCTGTGTCTGGGTTAAATTCACAAGTGCAACAGGGTTTTGATGGTGTTCGTGACGCTGCCACTACAGCAGTGGCACCTCTAAACGCTGCTTTACCGAAGAATATGGGATTCCCTCCTGCTGCAACAAATGCATTAACCAGTTTTAACACGCAGGTTCAGCAGGGGTTCAATGGGGTTCGTGATACTGTTACAAATGCAGCTGCAGCTGTGGCAGCTCCTCTGAATTCTCTACCGAAGAACCTGGGACTGCCCTCTCTTTCAAAGAATCTGGGACTGCCCTCCCCTCCGAAGAATATGGATATGCCCTCCCCTCCAAAGAATACAGTTATGTCTACAAATCTGGGCCTCACCAGCAGCGCATGGGCAATGCCTCTTGGAATCTTCATAACCCTCTTTGTTCTATTTATTGTTCTATTCTCAACCTTTACGAATGAGATCAGGTCTGGATATGAGAATCTCGCAAATGCCATTCGCTCCGCTTTTGGTTCTGCTACAGCCCCTTCACAGCCTATTACGGTAACAATGACTCCTCCTACAACTGCCCCTATACCACATTCTGAAACTACAACGCAGAATATGGTTGAAAAGCTGCTGCCGATTGGCGGTGCAGCTGAGGTTTTCAATGTAAGCAAGAATGATTTCAACTACTATGATGCGGAGCCCCTCTGTAAGGCGCTCGGTGCTGAGCTCGCCACGTATGACCAGGTAAAGGAGGCCTACGGAAAGGGTGCCGACTGGTGTAATTACGGCTGGGTAAAGGGCCAGGTCGCCATCTATCCTACACAGAAGGCCACCTACGATGAACTCCAGAAGGGTGACGAGGATGAGCGGAATGCGTGCGGAAAGCCTGGTGTGAATGGTGGTTACTTTGACAATCCTGACATGAAGTTCGGTGTTAACTGCTACGGCCCGAAGCCTGATCAGTCTGGCCATGATGAGGCTGAGCTGATGAAGCAGGGTCGCATCCCTACGACCACGGCGTCCCTCAAAACTGATCAGAAGATGCGGCAATTTCAGAAGCAGGCTGATCAGTTTGGTATCCTCCCGTTTAATGAGAGTAAATGGCAAAGCTCTTAAGGTTTAGAGCGACCAAAGCTCTTAATAAAATACTCCTTCTATAAATAGATGGATCTGAAAAGTATTTTTCCTAAAAATAACAGGTCATGGTTTAATATACAGGATGAAGAAGATAGAAAGAAGTCAACTGCCGAGCGTGCCGCTGAGCGCAAGGCCTATGAAATGAAGATCAAGGAAATGCAGGATGAGCACGATGCTGCAGTTGCAAAAGCCAAGAAGGATGCGGTGCAGGCCGCGGCCGCGGTGAGACATTGGAAGCAGGAGGAGGTGAAAGCTGTTAAGGTTCTTTCCGATGCGCAGCGCAAGTATGTTGAAAAGATGAGGGGTGTTACGATGAGAATGAAGAAGCAGATAGAGCAAGGAAAGCTGAAGAAGGAGGATATTCCCATGTGCAAGTATCACTGCACAGATGAGGCGTGCTGGGCATACGATGGTGTAAGTGGCAATGATAAGACGTGCCCTCACGTTCACAAGGACCAGGCTGGGTGGAATAAGGGAAAATGCCCTAAGAAGGGTGGTAAGCGTGTAACACGTAGACGTCGCGCTTGAAAGGCAAGTTGAGATTATAATTCTTAAAAATATTATTGTTTAAGAATTAGAATGACTTCACTCGCCGCAACTCCCGACCCTTCACGCAGATCCTATATCTCAACAGATGTCTTCACCGACTACTTCTATACCTATACGGTTGTTGAGGGTAATGCCATCTGGGGACAGGTCACGACAAACAATTCTCTCTGCCTTCCTGGCCGAATTCTGAGAGAGAATGGACGCAAGCTTTATCCTAATGCGAATCCTGGTGTAGATAAGCTCTATGTTGGTGTATATGATGCCAATAGTCTTCTGAGCGGTTTTATCGACCCGAACGAAAAGGTGTTTCAAGTGTTTAGTACAGATAAGCCCACCTATATTCCTGATAATGATAGTTATGATGGTGCTTCTGAAGATGGATCTCAACATGATCTTGGTGAGCCGGTCTATACACGTGGCAACATTACCACGACGGAGGGTGATGTAAATGTAGAGGGTGGTGGCATTTATTGCACATCAGGCTCCAACTCTTTTATCTATGCTGGATATTCGAATTATGGACCGCCTCTAGGCAATATCATGGGATTTGCATACAACAGTTTTGACACACCCTTTATAGGATCTTTTTCTTACCCTAATGCCGCAGTTCTTTCTGGATATGATGGTTCCGTCTACTCAACTGGTCTTTACTATCCTTTCAATGCAGTTGGAACAACTAATGCACTCACTTCAAATGCGGACAGTGGATACCAGCAAGCTTCATCTGGCACTATAGAAAATTATCTCATTACCTATCCTGCACCTTATATTATGTTAACACGTAATACTCCTGGTGGAACGCTTGGAAATCTAACATACACTGTAAATACATCTAATAACACATTTACAATCTATTCTGATAATCATGCAGATTCTTCAACTGTCAATTGGCTCCTCATCGGAAATACGACAGGATCACCTCCATTTTTCCCTTTTGCAGCGGGTGGCGCTGCTCCTTCGGGCAGACCTGGTGTCGCGAAGCCTAATGAGGAGAAGTTTGATCCCTCTAAGATTTTCAACCTTGGTAGCCGCCACCGTTAGGCTACCGTGTTTAGCATATATATATGCGTCAAATTGGTGAAAAATATCCCTTTGCCGCATCAGCCAAATAAGGATCCTCTCTTGATTGTATATACTCTTCCTCATTGAGGCCAAGCATATCGTCAACTACATCCGTCTGCTCTGATCCATCAATGTCTAGCAAAGTCCAGATACAGAAGCGGATCAACTCGCGCACGTTAATATCCTCTACATCACACCACTTTCCCCAGGATAGCCAGAAGTTCTCCCATACTTCATCATCTAAAATGTGGTAATAATGATTATAATCCTCTTCTTTATAATCTGTATTTATTGCATTATGACGAATCTTCTTAAAATACAAAATACGCGCAACACATTCACCAAGTCGATGATCTGAACAGGCCAGCTTATACTTATGCTTCTTAACAAGCGGTATAAGACCATACTTTACGAACTCAGGGATCAGTATATTCCGCGGAATATACTCAATCTCATCCACAAGCACCTCCTCTTCACACCACCGACTCCAGCTCAGCGCAGCTCTCGTTCTACTAAACGAAAGATATGCCATTTATCTCTTCTGATGTAGTTATTCTACTTTATAGACGTGCTCAGGCTTTAGATTAACCAGGCAAATTTCCAGCAGGCGGGGGCGGCAACGGAGGAACCGCAACCTGCTTCTTCAACCGTTTCGTAATGTCCACGCTGCGCGTCTCCTTCATATGTCTCAGAATGGCGGGCGTCTCATCCTCAGCCGTAGGAAATCGCTTCTTTTTCTCTGCAAAATAGCTGTGCATGGCCTCTTCTATCCGCGCATATGTAAGAGGCTGATTGTGCTTCTCCTCTGCAACCGTGAGCCGACCACCCTGAATCTGGATCACCGCATTTTCCATATTGTTTATCTTGAGTTGCTGCAATATACGCCCCTCAAACTCATCTCGAACTCGCCTCGAGTTTGTCGTCTGTTTTGAAAGGCTAGTGGCCAGATTGTCATAATGGACCCAATTTCTAACCCAATTTGCGAGTTCTTGTGTGTTCATCCTATCATAGCTCTAAAAATCAATTTGTGGTGATATGCCCGCGCCTTTCCGGAGTTGGAAGACAATGATACCTAGTGTGAGAATGGCCACAAGAAGAAGGAGAACGAAAAGGACACAGGTCAAGAGAATATAAGGTAAAACGCGTTCCATAACGTGATTAAGGAGTGGGTCCAGTAAAAAAACTTGAAATTGCTTCCTCGTCTCTTCTTTGTTTATATACATGAAGAGCTTTTGAAGAAATTCGCCAGGCTCTTTCTTACTCATTGACTACTAACTAGACCTAAAGCATTTGGCTTGTATTAACGCAGTAATAGCGCAGTAAATGGAATTATCAACACCTACATGGGATTCCAAGAATTCTGTTTATAAGATCCGATTGACAAGCACAACTGTCAGCATTGTATCCGAACCTCAGTATGTAGATCTATCTGGGGGCGGCAAGGTGGAGATTCCGGACATGAATACAGTGGAATTTCAAGAGGCCTGTAACACATTTACCTCAGCACTCATCGCAAAGGACAAGGAGTCCAAGTGGTTTGCGACACGTCTAAAGGAGTCTTCTGTTCTGAAGCGTCTGACGCATGTATGGGCCGATCCTTCTCCTGCTGCATATCCACTTACAGGATGGTTTACTTCTCTGTGGCGCCCTATTCTTGTGGAGATAGGATCCTCTGGATTTGTTCTACACTGGCAGCTTTTAGGGTTTGAGGCGGCTGAACCCCAGATCTCCTCCCGATTCCTTCCGACTCTCTCAGGACCTCCCTCACCCAAGCCCGAGGAAGCCACTCCGACAGACCTCAAGCAGATAACGATTCAGGGAAACAATGAACTCGAAACGGTCTATGATATTCCTTTTACAAATGAGAATACGGCAATTGATTTCAATGAACAAATCCGCGATAAGGAATCCCTTCAAGAGGCAAAACTACGGCTTGCTCTTGCTAAACTAAAGGCCCAGCGCCTTGCAAGAAGTTATTACGACAAATACGGAGAGGTGGAGGAGGATGAAGAGGATGAGGATGAAGAGGATGATTGATGCCGTTTTGAAAAAATATAGGCTATCACTAATACAGGAACAACATGGCTGCTTCTTACACTTTTCAGTCCGCTGCGGCACTCGGTGTCATTGCTCTACTTGTTATAGGCCTGGCCTATTTACAGCCCAACTTTTTCAAGCGCGAGGGCTTCCAGGCGACTCTTTCCGCCGCTTCCAATTACTCTGCGCCTGCGGGCCAGAACAGCGCGCCTGGCCAGCAGCGTGAGGCGCAGGTGAAGCAGAACCCTAACAATGCGGGCGGTGATGTCGTCTCTACGGAGGTCCCTGGCCCTGCGCAGTTTGGCAATGCCGAGGCCCCTGCTGGCTGCTACCCGCGTGACCAGCTGACCCCGAGCGAGCTCCTGCCCAAGGACATGGACTCCGTCTGGGCGCAGCAGAACCCGATGGGCACTGGCTCGCTCAAGGGCAAGAACTTCCTGTCCGCGGGTGCCCTCATCGGTGTCAACACGGTGGGCCAGACTCTCCGCAATGCGAACTACCAGCTCCGCTCTGAGCCCGCGAACCCGCAGGTGCCTGTGTCTGTGTTCAACAACACGACCATCGAGCCTGACGTCAACCGTCGCAACTTCGAGGTCAGCTAAACAGATGACCTTATTAATCAATAATGACTCATAAGATGAGAATTTTTCTCTTTTTTATGACTCCCGGGTAGATGTCAGACGAGCAGTCATATTCAGCCGCTCT
>Ga0208500_1000027_pt1 | contig 42502 bp, 61 predicted proteins | sample CryBogCBE17Sep08_FD_184568 | JGI IMG/M metagenome (GOLD analysis project Ga0208500, IMG submission 184568) | Freshwater microbial communities from Crystal Bog, Wisconsin, USA - CBE17Sep08 (SPAdes) | ecosystem: Environmental > Aquatic > Freshwater > Lake | place: Crystal Bog, Wisconsin, USA...
TACCCAGTAAACGTCCAATTTGGTATTGAATTAAAACCTGGATTTGTAGCTGGTCTAATAGTAACTATATTCGTCATGCTTGCAGCTGGTAAATTGTTATCATTATCAAGACTTCCATTGTTTATACTTGGCGATCCGGATCCTGAACTTGTACTTTTTGATGTGGAACCTGATGAGGTGGAACCTGATGAGGTGGAACCTGGTGAGGTGGAACCTGATGAGGTGGAACCTGATGAGGTGGAACCGGAGCCCCAATATAGAAAATATGCAATAAGACCTACAACCAGAATAAAAATAAATCCTATCCCCGCAACCATTGTTGGGTTGACAGCCATCCTTTATATATTAAACTCTGATTTTAATTCATCCACTGAAGAATAGTACCTCTTTAAATCCTTCTGGAACCTTACAGTAGAACTTTGGTCATTCATTAGTAACCAAGCCAGATTAGATCGTGAATACATTGTGTTTGTTTGATTGACAGTTGGCTTTCTTGGTTTCACAACTTTTTGAGCAATTGGAACTTCTCTGAAGCTGAGAGCCTGCATCACAGAATCAGCCAAATCATCCTTCTTTTTGTGACTTGAAAAGAAGTTTACCCACTCCTTGTTGTGTTCATTAATAAACTCTTGACATCGAGTGACTGAAGCATTCTTTCTCTTTCTGTACATCACCTTACCGGCTCCAACGACATCTGGAATCTTATGTCTTGCATCATACACTTGTATGTCTTTATCATTACATATGAAATATGCAGTCATGAAGTGTTCCACCGCCTTCATGCGTTTATTCCTATCCGGTTGCTTCTCAATAAGAATCTTTGAAGCATCCATGACCCACGGTCTCTCTCTAAAATGATCACGAAGACTGACAAAGAGACCCTTTTTGCTTTCGGTTGGAATTCCACCACAGTCCCACTGCTTAATCTTTTTGGTACTCGTCTCAATCAAACACATGCCAATGTTTATTATTCCAACATCGATACTGAGAAGAAGCATTCCTATATAAAGAACATCATTCTTTATATAGGAATGGACCAAGTTGAGACAGCTTGTTGGTGGTGCTGTCATCCCTTTTCTTGGAAAGCGCTTCATTGGCCCTATAAATTTAAATCCAATGTTTTTTTGACGACTGGTCACTTTTGTTCATGGTCTTGTATGAAGTCTTATGCATTCAAAGAGAATAAGATGGAGACTTATGAATTTATAGTTCTAATGAAGAAACGAATAGAGGGAAAGATTGGAAATCCTATTCAAAGAGCACCAAAGAAGGAGTGTCTAAAATTATTTGGGGGTCAAATGAGCATAGAGGAGTTTAGAGGAAATGAAACACCGGTTCATTTAAACATACCACATGAGAATTATCAAATTCCTATAATGATAAATGTTGGAGCAAGTTCTCTGAGCAGTGCACCTTCAAAGGGTACAGAACTTCAATTGAAGAGGTCTAAACCTTTGGAGCGCAGTAAAGGGAAGCTTGAAAAGCTCCTTGGAAAATGTTCAGATGCTGTAAACCGAGAAAAAGAACGTACACCTTCAAGAATGGAAGCAGAGTAGATGCAAAGGATTATTCAGAAGCTATCGAGAAGTTGAAAAAGGCGATCAAAAATGATGATCCATCGGGGTGGATTGCATATCTTGATTACAAATTAAACAATTTAGATTATGTAATTACATACAAGGATGAGTCGGCTGAATAATTACATGAATGAAGCTCTTTGTAGACACATTGAAAAACATGAGAAAAAACTAAATTTTACTGATCTGTCTATTCATCCTCAACTGACACTTCGAGTTTTGAAAAGGTATCCGGATAGGGACTGGAATTGGGAAAGGATTCACAAGAATGTAAATTTTTCATGGGATTGGGTTGATGCATTTCCAAATCAAAAATGGAACTGGAATGCATTTTCAAAACATGAAAAATTTGAAATGAGTCTGCTGAAGAAATATCCCGACAAAGATTGGGACTGGTTTCATCTTTCAAGGCTTATTAAAAAGGATACACTTTTGCAATACGCGCACAAAGGTCTAGACTGGTTGTACCTCACATTGGCTGATGAGTTTAATGTCGAGTTTATTATGGAACATAGAACACTCCCCTGGGTTATTAACGATTTATTCTTTGTTGCCATTGAGGACCGGGAGATTTGTTTTCTAAGAGTGTTTAGAAATTATTACAACGACGTGGACTGGAATGATCACACCAGACATTGTTCATGGGAGTATATAAAGAAGAATATGGATCTTCCGTGGGACAAGAGTGTTATACGAATTGTCCCATATGAAGATGGCGACCTGAAGATCATAGATGACAATCCAGGAGAATGGAATCGGTTTTTCTTATCTTATGATATTCCGGTGGATGTTATATTACAAAATCCAACTCTTGATTGGAATTATAAAACTGGAGTCTCTCTGAATAAATCACTTACTTATAAGCATGTTGAAGAACATCCTGAGATTGATTGGAATTATAATTGGACTCCTGTAAATCCATGCATGAATGAGTGGTTTGCTTCAAATATTATAAAGAAGTATTGGAAACACGTGGTGACAAATCCTGCGTTTCAGGTTTGTCGAAATGTTTTTATGAATAAGATGGAAGATGTTAATGCGCAGTTATACCACCGTAAAATAACAAAACTGCAAACATGATATAAAATGTGCTTATCATCACTGTCTGTGATGGATACTTCTTAATAGAGCCAGATGTAGACTTTACATTAATAAGTCCAAAAAGTGCATTCAGGAATAGCATGACTGCCATAAAAATACTTATAGTTTTAAGCTGACCTGAAGAAACCATACTTATTACTATTAGATAGAATAATATTTTCACTCGTGGATGGCAGCGCCAGCTGTCACCAGGTATGCCAGAGACATACCAGATATGATTCCTATGAGGATCTGGGTCCACGTTTGAACACCGCTCGTAAATGATCCAGTACTTTTACTGGCTACTGTAGTAAGACCATAATCAACTGAATTCATAACTAGATATCCTGAAATGACAAGTAGTAAAATAAGGTAAAGAGTCTCAGGTGGCATTTATATGTAATAAATATATTATTTTCGTGCCGTAATTTCTAAACCATTTTTATTCATAATATTAATAATTGAAGTAGAGTTTGTTACTCTACCAAATGTCACAAAGTCACTTTTATAAGTTGTTGTTCCGTCTATTTTCCATACAGATGGTCCCATTGGACTTGGACTTTGATTTGTTGCAAATACTGATGATAGTTAGCACAGACCTATGGCCTGAACTGACATCCTTTATATATTAAAAGAAAAAATCAATTTAAGGTAAGTGAACAATGGTGGACTTTATAAAGGCGGTAAAAAGTCCCACAACCAATAAATTATATGTAGAATTTATTCCTGATCTTTACGTAAAAGAACAACCAATAAACAATCAGGAGTTTTCTATAAAAATCATAGAGTTTAGAAAAATTATAAAAGCCTTGAATGATTATTCAAAAAGTAATGATTTGATGCAGGTTATGGTTTTGGATTGTGACAAGTGTGTTGATATTTTTAAAATCAACTTGGTATTATTTGCAAAGGTGGTTAGAGACCTTGCCAGGGTGCACAAAAACGCTGACATTTTGGAGGAAATTCAAGTGGTGCACACAAGTCCAATGATTAGAAGAATTTTCGAGGCACTTAAATTAATCATTCCTTCTGATATATCCGAACTTGTAGTAATGTATTAAATAAATAACTTTACTTAAACTAAACAATGTGGACAAAGTTTACACATCGAGAACACATTTTAGCAAGACCTGATACATATGTAGGTCCGATTGAAAATGTAATGAACAAGATATTTCAAGAGATTATTGTAAATGCATCTGATGAGTACCTAAGAGATCCAAAATCAAATCACATTGAAGTTACAGTAGATGATGAAACACATGTTATTAGTGTAACAAACAATAAGTGTATTCCGGTTGTGAGGCACGAGGAGGAGAATCTTTGGCTCATAGAACTTATATTCGGTCACCTTTTGACATCCTCAAACTTTGATGACTCGAGTGAAAGATACACAGGTGGACGAAACGGCTACGGAGCAAAACTCACAAATATCTTTTCAACAAAGTTTACTGTAACTTCTTGTGATCCGGTAAACAACTTGGAATATTCTCAAACATGGGAGAAGAATATGAGTGTTTGCAATGAACCAAAAATCAAAAAGTACCGATACAAAACTGGAAAAACCACCATCATGTTTGAACCAGACATGTCAAGGATACCAATCTTTGATATTGACTCTTTGAAAGAGATTACAATTGAAACTGGCATCTGGGTCCCAAGAGTCCATTTCAATGGAGAGTTGGTTTCTGGATCTTTCGACTCTTACGCAAAGCGGTTTGTTGAAGAGACTGCCAAAATGTCCTTTGCAAACTGGGAGGTTATAATTGGAAGATCGACTGACGGATTCAAACAACATTCATTTGTGAATGGTCTACGAACTTCAAGGGGTGGAACACACGTTGATCACGTAGTGTCTGAGGTGTGTAAACATCTTGGTTCTACGTACCGAGTTTCACAAGTGAAGCCGCACCTCTTTGTATTTGTAAAATTGTTGGTTGACAAGCCAGTGTTTTCTTCCCAAACCAAAAATGAGTTGGAAACTGTAATAAAACCTGGGACTTTGGAAATCAAACCAAAATTTATCAAGGATCTTCTAGCAACTGGTTTATCCATAGACTTGGATTCGATTGAAAAGTCTAAACTCAAAAAATCAGATGGGTCGAAGCAGACGAAGGTAAAGGGTATACCAGAACTTGACGATGCAAATTGGGCAGGTGGGTCCAACTCTGATCAGTGCACTCTTATACTGACAGAGGGGCTCAGTGCAAAGGCTCTCGCCATTTCTGGATTGACTGTTGTTGGACGAAATGCATATGGGGTTTTTCCATTACGAGGGAAACCAAAGAATGTGAGGGACAGTGCAGTGAAAAACTTGGAAAAGAATCGAGAGTTTGCTCAGCTGAAGCAGATTCTGGGTTTGAAACAGGGGGAGATTTATGAAAGTACAAAAAGGCTTCGGTACGGGAGAATTCTCATCATGACTGACGCTGATCTTGACGGGTCTCACATTAAGGGTCTCGTTCTAAATATGTTTCACGTCTTTTGGCCCAGTCTCATCAAACTTGGGTTTATAAGTTCGATGGTTACGCCAGTTGTGAAGAGGGGTCCGGATTGGTTTTACACTGAAGAGGCTTTCAAAAATGCACCGGAAAAATCAGGCACACCAAAGTATTACAAGGGGTTGGGTACATCGACATCTTCTGAGGCGAAAGAGTACTTCAAAAATATAAACAAGCTCACAGTCCGATTCGATTATGATAGACAGACGGATGAGTCTATGATGCTCGCCTTTTCAAAAACGCATGTTCAAAACAGAAAGGATTGGCTCTTGATACCCGGTGACAGGGGGTTTGTAAATTATGGGTACATTTCAAAATTGAGTATATCTGATTTTATCAACATAGACTTTGTGAAATTTTCATTGGAGGATATTCATCGAAGCATTCCTCACTTGGTAGATGGGTTGAAACCGAGTCAGCGAAGCGTGATTTATTCTGGAAAAAGAAAGGGCAACTTGGAAAAGGAGCTCAATGTGTGTCAGTTTTCTGGGTACATTGCTGAACACACCGATTATCATCACGGGGAGGCGAGTCTCCATGGAACGATTATCGGTCTTGCTCAAGATTTTGTTGGTTCTAATAACATGAATCTTTTGATGCCATGCGGTCAGTTTGGGAGTCGTCTAGAAGGTGGAGAGGATGCTGCGAGTGTCCGGTACATCTTTACAAAATTTGCACCGTATACAAAAAAGGTGTTTGATTATCGGGATGATGAGATTCTGGGCAACTGCGCGCAGTTGAACAACTGCGCGACGAGCGTCCCAACCTTTTACGTTCCAATTTTACCAATGTGTCTTGTAAATGGATGTGATGGGATTGGTACCGGGTTCTCTTGCAAGATTCCTCCGTTTAATCCTGAAGATTTGAAAAAGAACATAATACGAATATTGAACAGGGAATCGATTGTGAAAATGACACCTTGGTATCGCGGATTTACTGGAACAATAAAATCGGTGGATGAGACATCTTGGGTGTGTGAGGGAGTTGTGAATCGTATATCTGATGGGGTTTACGAGGTGACTGAACTTCCACCTGGTCTTTGGACTCAGAAGTTTAAAGAGTCTTTGGAGGATGCTGGATTGCGGTATGAAAATCATTCAACCGAGTCGAATCCAAATTTTAAAATCTGGTCACCTACAGAGTTTCAGTGTCCCAAGAAGGTTATTCATACATCGAATATGTATCTGATTACATCTTCTGGGGGCATCAAGAAGTTTGGTAGCGCAGAGGAGATTCTCTTTGAGTACTCAAAGATTCGACTCTACTATTACAAACTTAGAAAGGCGAACATCTTGGAGACGCTCAACAAGAAGCTGAAAACTCTTCAAGACAAGATTACATTTATAACTGCAGTAATAAGCGGGAGTCTAAAAGTGTTTGGGAGACCAAAGGCGGATATCAAAGTTGATCTTGATAAGATTGGTTTACCCATTGAAATGCTTCAGACGAGAACCGAAGAGTACACTCAGGAAAAGATTTTGGAGCTCAATGCGAGTATAAATGATATTAACAAAAAGCTGGAGGAAATCTCCAAGACATCTACGGCGGATATGTGGAAGAAAGATCTCTCTGAATTATAGGAATGGCTGATGACAACCGAGTAATTATGGTGTCAGTCGATTTTAAAAATCCAACACCAGTGAAAATAACAGATGCATCAATAGTGAGTGATCTTAAACCAGAACCAAAAAATAAGTACACCACTTTATATAATCGGATAGTCATCCCAGATAGTTTTGTACTTGGAAAACTCCCAGAATCAGCAAGGTTGGACTTTGTAACCACAAATCCACCACTTGTAAACATATCAAATTCCCACATTTCTTTAGATTATACCAATACAGCAAAGTCTACTACATATGAATCATATAATCACACACCTACATATTACACTTTAAGCGATGGAAAGAAGTATATTCTTGATGCAAATGGAAGTTATCATCCGATTGATTTGTCTTCCAACAATTTAGCAATCATAGGCGATCAGCTGATGGCGATTCCGAATTCTCCAATATTTGATTGGGAGCCTGTGGAGCCAGATTCCTTGTTCGTTCCAGATCCAATAGTATCAGAACCTATAAGAACATTTGCAACCGGTGCGGCTATAGGACTAGCAGCAGTTGGTCCCCAAGAAGAATTGTTGTATTTAAAGAATGCGGATTGGACTCCGAATCTTGTCCAGCACACAAATTTTTCAGTGTTTCAAAAGGTTTTAAATATAACAACAGCTCCATTTTTGGGAAACACGATTACATGTTTGATAAATCCAGGTGAGTGTGGTGATCTTATAGGTCCGATGTATCTAAGTTGTTCATTGCCTCCAAATATTCAGTACCTGGACAGAGTCGGCGTTGCAATAGTAGACAAGTATGAGCTCTACTTTGATAACATACTCATTGATTTCTATGATTCTGATTGGCACACAATCTATAATGATATTTTTTTAAGCGCTGATGAAATTTTGGCACTTGAACCAACAATCAACGGAACCAATCTTTTGGTTCCTCTCCGATTCTTCTTTTGTAAAGGACCTGAAATGTACCTACCAATATGCGCTTTGAAATACCAGAAGGTGTATATAAAGATTTATTTCAATCCATCTTCTTGGATCACTTCTGCTCCAAATATTGAATTATCAAATGTGAGTTTGATTTATGATACTGTATTTTTAACCAAAGATGAAAAGACTTACTACATGAATTCAAAAATAAATTTAACCATCCCAAGATATTATAAAGAGGTTCCAGTTGCATTCACTCAAGGGTACGTGAATATGAATATAACTGCAAATTTTAAAGTGAATATGATGATTTGGTTTATAAGAAACATGGCGGAGTACAATGGTGATTACAGAAAAAGATATGATTATGGGTACATTTCCAATCTTGTAAGATCTTACACTTCTTATATAGATTGGAGAGGAAATACAAAATATTATCAAAGAGTATTTGATGATTTACAAATATTTATAAACAACCACAACATAGTATCAGGTATACCGGATGATATTTACTATGCATACAAACAACCAATTCAAAACGGATTATCGGTTCCAGAAAAGAACATATACATGTACTATTTCAATAATATTGATTTCAGTCAATATGCAAGTAAGACTACAAATTTAATAATCAATTTCAGAAAAGATCTCGTAGCTGAACTTGTAAATAGTTATCAATTGTACATCTACTACAACGGAACAGCTAGAGTCACCTTTTCTGATGGGTACGGCACTATTCGGACATTGCAGTAATTATACCATTTTTTATACACCATCTCATAAAGTTGAGTTGAGCAACAGTAGTCTTCATCCCCTTGTACTCAATTCGCTCCGTTCTACAAAAAGGATCAAACAATTTCTTAGAGTACCCATTGAGACAAGATTTGTAAGCAATATGCACATTTAAAGTAGAACCAGCTGGAGTCTGAAGCTCCATATGTTTATTTTTGGTAACAAAAGATTCCAATTTTCTCATTGAAATCTTTTGTTCTTTTAAAATACATTCAAGTTGTTTCAAGTGTTCCGGGTTCTGGAAAAATTCATCAATCGATTTCAAAAGGATGTGGAGTTTGGACAACTGTGAACAGTTGGACAACTCAAGAGAGTTCTCCATCTACTCATGGAGGGTCTTGTTTCCTTAAGGCGTTTTGAAGTCCGTTCAAAAATGGGGACTGGACAGTCTCCTCTGAAACCGGAATCTTTTTGGTAATCGGTTTTTGGTCTTGATGTCTCTTGCAATAATTACCACAGTTTGCCTTCGCCTTGCATTTTCCACCCGTTTTCAAAACTCCACAACATATTTTGGTTGAGGACTCTGTAGTTTTTACAGTTCCAAGATCCTTTAAAAGTCTATCAAATTTTATATTATAATTGGTGGAAATCATCTTCAAAATACCTTCGATTCTCTCTTGTACCCTTGTTTCAATCTCTTTTTCTATAGCATCTTCAATACTCTTTGAAATACCCATTTATACTTTTACAAGAAGTTTACTTTTTAATAAAAAAATCTGTAATCCTCCTCGTCTTGGTCTTTTCAAAAATTGAAAACCCAGATCCAACGTGAGGGCTAAGCAAGTCGCATATCGGTTTTTCAAGCTGGTGTTCAAAGTAATAAACATAATCGATTGGTAAATTATGTTCTTGAGCCCAGACTGGATCTTCCGCCTTGTCTGACATTAACTTTTCGTTGTTTTTGATGATTATAAATGGAACGCGCGTTCCAACTTGTGGTTCGGATCCAGGATTCCTCTCCTTCATCTTCTCCACAACAGTAACATGTGGCATCTTTGACTTGTAATCGTCACCGCGATAACTCTTTGTGATGATCAGCTCCTCATTACCCACCTTTCCACCAAGAAGATTCTCTCTCGCATCCTTTGCAATCTTGATTGCTGCACTCGGATCGCTTGAAATCATCGTCGCGTCCAAAATATCTGTAAGAATTCGACGAGCAAAAGGACAAGAGTCTCTACGAACCGTTTGGAGACCCTTGACGTCCAATTTGTCTGCACATTTCATGGTTCCGTCTGAACCCATTGTCCACAACTTTGCGGCGTACCTCTTTTTCGAATACAACACATAAGGCCAATAAACCTTTTCCAATTCGAGACTATGTGGTGGAGGGAAGAGACTTGAAATCTCTTTAGAAGCCTTTTCACCAAGCTGCCAAGATGCTGCAATCTTTTCTTGGATTGTTCCCTCAACTGCAAACTGAACCATTATAGAGTCTGTATTTTTAACAATCATTTGTCCAATTCCAGCTTGAAAAGTACCAGCCTCAGTTTCAATATCATAAACATATCCATCATATGATTCATGAAGCACGTATATCTTTTTAACTGCTGTATAAGATTTTGGAGGCAAGAAAGGGTCATTTTCTTCAAACCATGATATTTTATAATTATGATTTCTATATTCAATCTGTAAATTTTCTTTTCCTTGTTTTTGTAATATTATATAGCAAATTTGAGCTTCAATCTGAGTTTTAAAAAATAATGATTCACCAAAAAATTCTAATTTTGTTCTTTTTATTTTAGATGAAATTTCGGTGTCATAAAAGTTCATTTCTTTTGGAAAACTATGGAACAGTTCATGTCCGATTGAAATATCCTTTGGTTTGATTTCGTTAACATTGAGATCCAAAAGTGAATGATCCTCAGTTACATCAACAAGTCCAGTATGTGTTATAACCCTGTAAATCTTCTTTTGACACTTGTGTCTGATTACTCTTAGGGCCCTCTGCCACCCGTCATGTGTCCAGACGGTTACTCCATTTAATTCACACTTTTCTTTTTGATCACCATCTTTTAGGAATCCCGGATACGGTTCCCAAACGGTTCCGAGTTTTTCAATTCTGATTGGTCCAGATTTTGTAAGTACTGGAGTATCTGGTAAAACTGAGTCACCATATCTCACCTTTGCACCTGGAAAATTCTTCTCCACATACTCTTTCGATTCCTCAATCATCTGTCTCCCCCTCAAAGTTACAGTTGCAGCGATGGCCACCTGGGGCAATATGCCATTGAGAGCCCCAGTAAATCCGTATACGGAGTTCATAGAAATTTTATAAGCCAACTGTTTACCGTTGTAAATATTGTACATTTCAGGTTTTTGAGCCATCATCGTCTTGGCCAACTTTCGATGCTTTTTCAAGTTGACCAAGATTTTTGGAAGGAGAGACTCGGTTGGTTTCCCATTCATCTCGGTTGCAAAAGTGTGAGGTCCAAACGTCTCATACTTTACACCTTCCAATCCAAGATACTGTGGATCCAATACAAGGGTACTATAACACAAGTTGTGAGCGCACATGATTGACGGGTACAGAGAAGCAAAATCAAGACCGGTAATCGGTTCGTAATACGCTCCGGTTTGTGCTTCGAGAACCGTTGCACCTTGATAACCCCCTTCCCCATCTGGACTTTTTGGTAAAACTGGAATCATAAATCCGAGCTCTCGAGCAGCTTGCGCCATCTGTGAAAACACTTTGATTTGTTGGCCCCGCTCACTCAAGAATGAGAGGGGTACCCAACACGCTTTGGCCATCTCCACAAGATTTTGAAACATGGAGAGTTTCTCGCAAATTGCGTGTGGAAGTTCAGTGTCCTTGATACAATACTCAGCCACTTCTTGCAGACCTTCTCCACTTTTAAAACGGGAAAAGATTTCATGAACCGGCATGTCATTCTTCTTGTCTCCAAGAACAATCTTTGATACGTTGTTTAGGGAGTAACTCTCAAACTTGTGTTCTCTCTTCACTTCATGGTACATATCAAAAGTGTACCTTCCCAAGAGACGCATTATTTTGAGAGTATTGTTTCCGAGAGCACTCGAAGAGAGTTTTTTGTAATTCATTTCAATTGGAGAATCGTATAGACGACCCAGAATCATATCAGAACATTTACAGAGACACATGCGATTATAAATGTATTCCAAATCAAACCCGAATATGTTCCACCCAGTTACCACATCCGGGTCAATCTTTTTGAAATGTTTTGCAAAAGCCTCCAGCATGCCCCTCTCGGTTTGAAACTCGGTTTTTACCCCAAAACATCTAGTATCCATCTCAACTGAATTTACCCGCGTCGTCATTGCAATTTGAAAGCACACATCAGATGGTTTCATAGAATCTGGAAATTGTCCATTTTCTGAATAACACTCAATATCAATTGAACACATTCGAAATGGTGCCATCAAGTCACATTCAAATGGTTTGAGGGTGTCCCATTTTGCAGTGATGTTAATGTCGCATGTAGATTCATAAGATGCTGGTTCACTTTGTTCAACGCGGACCCAACCGGTGGAGTGAATTCCGGTCCGATGCATAAATCGGAGAATCGGATCTAGATTTCCTTCATATACTTTTCCCGCATAACGTTTTTGACGCATCCTAAAATCCTTAAGAGTGTTGCATTCAATCTGGGTAAATACTTGTTTCTTTCCAGCTTGGAACCCCCATAGATCTTTTCGCGTCACGATGGGGAGACCGCCTCCCAGATTTCCCTTGACAAAGAAGTAAGGTTTCCACGGAACTTCAAGATGAACCGATTTTCCATCCATACATCTTCCAAACATGTGTATCAAGAAGTCTTCATCGTGTGTTGGCCCCTCCCAAGATATAACCTGGAACTCCATTTTTTAATAAGAGTCTGATTTTTTTATGTTCGTATAACAAATGACAAGTAAAGAATTAACAAATTTAAAAACAGAGGTGCGCGCTTTTATTTTAAAAACTAAAAACTTGCCAAAAAAAATACAAAATAATATTAGAAAATATTATAGAAGCGTTCAGAATAATTCATTACATACTTATAGAGAACAATTTGAAAAAATCAAACGAGAGTATGAAAACTTTCTAAAATTTGAATCAGAGTTAAAAGCTTTATTGAATAATAAAAAAATATCATTAGAAACCAAACTTACAGTTTTACAAACCAAAAACAATCCACACTTTGAAAAAACAAAGTATGAAAACTTTTTAAAACTTAAAATAAATATAAGATCTTTACTGAATAAAAATTTACCACCGATAATTATAAATATTCTTAAAAATTATAATAAGGAACTTACAATTCATGGAGTACATTTTTATAAACCACTTGTTAATAACATACAAAAAAACTTTTTAAATTTTAAACCTAAGGGTCACAAACAGCTTCTTGAAAACATAAAGTTACCAATATATACTATATACGCACATGGTTTAGAAACTGGAGAATTATTCAAGTTGGATTCTAACCAATGGGTCATATTTACTGCACCGTCGAAATGTTCAACATACACTAGAAAAATAAAGAATATAGACGATTTGTTAAAATCTAGAAAAGGAAATCTGTTCTCAACTATTGCTCCATATGACATAAAGGGTCCAGGGTCCATATTCATTGACATAAGTTTAGAATATCGTGGTGATTCCAATTATATACTTAAAAATAACGTAGAAATAAAAAATAGACCAGGAACATTAGGTGATTGTTTGTTACTACTGAAAAATAAAAAAAATCAAGATCCACAACTTTGACACCCGGGTTCAAAGCGACAAACGGACAAAGACACGTCTTTGGACAACTCCGAGGAGTTGGACACTGGAACTGTAACTTGAATTGGCTTCGCCTTTGGACGCGTCCTCAAATAATACATTCCCGTTTTGAGTCCCTGTTTCCAAGTGTACATATGAATACTAGACATTTTTGCAATTGTGGGATCCTCCACAAATAGATTCATGCTCTGTGATTGGCAAATATAGGCACCGCGATCGCGCGCTTGATCAATGATAACCTTTTGACTCAACTCCCAAGATGTCTTGAAAATTGACTTTATTGAATCAGAAATCTCCGGAATATTTTGAATAGATCCACCGTGCTCAATAATCTTATTCTTCATAACCGGTGTCCAAGAATCACCGAGTGCTTTGATCAGGTGTTTATTGATGACAACAAATTCACCAGCAAGCGTTCTACGAAGGTAGATGTTTGTGGTATACGGTTCAAAACACTCGTTGTTTCCGAGAACCTGTGATGTTGTTGCAGTTGGCATCGGTGCAATCAAAAGAGAATTACGCAACCCGGTTTGTCGCACTTGACGTCTCATCTCATCCCAATTGTATCGCGAGTTATCCGGAACCCTTCCAGCAAGATCAAATTGTAATAGACCCTCCGAAGCTGGTGATCCAACAAATGAAGAGTAGACCCCTTGCTCCCGTGCAAGTTCCACACTCCTCTCAATAGCCCCGTGATAAATAGTCTCAAAAATGTCCCGATTCAGTTTGAACGCCTCTTTGGAATCAAAAGAGTATTCGAAAAGCATGTAAACGTCAGCAAGTCCTTGAACACCGATACCAATCGGTCGATGCTTTTTATTTGAATTTTCACCCTCCACAACCGGGTAGAAATTACCATCAATCACCTTGTTCAAACTACCAACAATATTCTTTGTAATCTCGTGGAGTCTCTCAAAATTGAAACCTGTAGAGTCCACGAAAGATGGGAGGGATATACTTGCCAAATTACACACTGCAATTTCATCCTTTGAAGTGTACTCGAGGATTTCGGTACATTGACCTGTAAGTAGACCATTGAAAACACCAAGATGCTTCTTAGGTTCAGTGAAACAAAATGTTGGTGATATTCTACCAGTATATGTAACACTAATAACTTTTGGATACCAGTTTGCTTTTCTATTTCCTTCTTCAACTTCACTTAAGTCAAGACGATGTGTTTTCAAACCTAGACTGATTAACCTTTTTACATATGTTTGAGTTATTCCCAACAACCACAATGGTTTACATTTGAATAGTTTTTTGCCACCTTTTCCATCGGGTAAAAGTGTTTCTTTTTCATTATATTTTAATGTAATTTTGGATTGGATTCCAAGTGTATGCAACATTAGGAAAATGTTATACAAAAAATCTTTATGAATACTTGCTAATTGTATAGAACCTGATTTTAGCAAACATCCATCTGCATCTAATAGACCACTTAGCCATTCCAAACGTACTCTAATTGAATATTTACCTGGAACTAAAAATTTTTGAGGAATATCATATGGTAAACTACAATTGATTCGATTTTCTTTTGTGATTAGTCCGGTTGTATTTCTTATGTCAAGAAAACTAATCAAATTAATTTTTTCACCATATAGAGCTAATAGAGGTACAGTAGTATCACCCTTATATGTTTTTCCATATGTACCATCCCCGCAAAAAAATCCATGAGTATAGGGATACTTGAAATCATCATTACCAAATTCAATAGGTTCACAATCAAATTTTATTAATTTATCACCAATTTGTAAATCTTTAGCCATTGTTTCACATGAAGTTTTATAATAATCATTTTTTACCCAAAACTTATGTTCTGGGGTGCACTCAAGAAATGTACCCGTGTCTACTTCCACACGAACAAGTTCAGATGCTTCTGAAGTCTTTTTGATTTGAACACCAGACCATTCTGTACCATTCCAAACATTCACATTTTTATTCTCAAGTGATGATATTTGAATGTATCCATTATCTGTTAAAATTGGTGTTTCAGGCGCAACACATAAATTTGATCCTTTCAATATTCCAAGATTCCGTTGATTTGATCGAGCGTTACACGTGTCTTTATATAATATGTAAGGTGTTCCAGTTTCAATCTGAGATTTTATAATTGCATTCCAAATTGTCGATGCCGGGACCATCTTCCTTTGGCGACCCTCTTTTACATATCTGGTGTAAAGAGTTTCGAATGGCTCACCATACACCTCAGACAAACCGGGTGCCTCATTCGGACAGAAAAGAGCCCAGTCCCCATTTGACTCCACTGTTCTCATGAAGAGATCTGGCATCCAGAGAGCAGTAAACAAGTCTCGACACCTTGATTCCTCATCCCCTTGATTCAGACGAAGTTCAAGAAACTCGAAAATGTCTGCGTGCCATGGCTCCAGATATACCGCGAACGATCCCTTCCTTGCCCCTGATTGGTTTACATATCTAGCAGTTGCATTGAACACCCTAAGCATTGGAATAATACCATCAGATTTTCCATTCGTTCCTTTGATTCTGGAGCCATTCGCTCGCACATCTTGAACATGGATACCGATTCCACCAGCGTGCTTTGAAATCTGGGCACAATTCTCAAGAGTCTTGTATATTCCGGAAATACTATCACTCTCAATCTGCGTCAAAAAACAGGAACTCATCTGAGGCTTTAACTTCCCTGAATTGATCATGGTTGGTGTTGCGTGAATATACATCTTGGTAGAAAGCAACTCATACGTGTTTAGAACCTCTGGTATGTTTGAACGGTGGATACCAAGTGCTACTCGCATAAACATGTATCCAGGTGTTTCACCGGGTGCCAAATAAATCTTCTCCATCGTCTTCAGACCAAAGTACCCAAAGAGATTGTCCCGATCCTTTTTGACAATCAACTTCTTTGCATTTTTAGTAACAATTTCAATGATTTCAGGATCAATGAGAGTATTCATTTGGAGACACTCCAAGAGAGTCTTTGGGTGCGTTTTGTGCATGTTGCTCACATAGATTCTCGTGGCACATATTTCATAGTCTGTATGCTCCGTAGACATGTTTGCAGCAATGTCCGCAGAAATTTCATCAAGCTGACTCGTCTTGATCATGTCAACAATCTGACTCATAGTCTTCTGAGTAATCTTTTCAGGGGAGACTTGAAGACCAACACATAGAGTCTTGATGCGTTTTGTAACCTTGTCAAAAGATAAGTCTTCCAATTTTCCAGAACGCTTGATGACCCTCATTTCTTTTAGAGAGTTTTATTTTTTTAACATTGAATATCAAATGAGTAACCGTGTTACAAGAGAACGCTTAGCAGCATATGATGCGACCTTCCAATACAATACATTTGACGCAGCTTCGGATTGAGACAGAGAATTGGGAATATAATATTGAATTATTATAATGTATATAATTGCTAGAGGTGGTAACTCACTTATTATACAAGGTAATAATAAAACCAAAGTTACCAAACTTACAAAAATCAATCCTAGTAAAGAAGTAAGAATTCAAAGAATAGCTGCAAATGCTGGATTAGCCCCACGTGTATTATCATCCAATCTTAATATTTATGGAAACACTTTCGGACCTTATATATATGGTTACAACATGAACAAATTACCAAATAATGCAATATCACTTACAAACCATATAAAAAACAATAAAAATAATAGAAACAATACTATAAACAAAATTAAGGAAGCTCGCAATACACTAACATCTTTAAGAATATTTCACGGGGACTTTCATCCAGAAAATATTTTTGTTCAGATTGAAAATGGTAAAATCAAAAAAGTATGGATAATTGATTTTGGTCATTCTATGATTCTTCCAAAAAACAAAATTAATTCTACAAATTATTTACGTAGTGTTAAACTAACTAACACACATGGTAAAAAAATATTTTGGAGTGGAGGCACGATTTCAATGTATAATAATTCAACAATATTAAAACGTCTTGAAAAAGTACCAAAAGTCTCCCAAAAAAGAAAAAGAACTTAAAGTAATAATGAGGTTCTCTCAGACGCCAAGTCCTTTAATGGATGCTTTCTTCTCTCAGGATAATCAGGATACAATTCAGAAGACAATTTCCGCAAATGTTGCAGTCACCACCGGTTACAAAGTTGGTCCACAGAATCCTGCCGATTTACAGGCTATCATGGGAAAGGTTTACACCGATCTCAGAGGTGACACCGAGAAGAATGTAGGAGCCCAAGTTTCAAACATGAATCAGAGTGTTGTCACCACCGCCATCAAGATGGTTGTGAGCGGTATAAAGAGCGACTTGTTTTATCTGAATGACATTTCAAAGATGCCAGTGCCCCTCGACCTCCCAACCAACAACAGCGTTTACGGCACACGTTTGAATAGATGATTAAAAGAATAAGACTCTAGAATCTCAGAATAATGAATGCCATCAAGCAAGAAAATGCAGTCATTTGCAAAATGAAAGGTTGGGATAAAGCCCCTATACAAAATGTGTGGCTTCTGTTTACAGAGGAGATTGGGGAACTGGCATCAGCCATCAGACAGCGAAAAAAACTGTACGCATCTAAAACCAGGAAATTTGACAGTGTGAAAACTGAAATGGGTGACGTATTTAGTTACCTCTTTCAATTGTCACATATGCTAAACATCGATCTTGATGAAATGTGGGAGGAGCACAAACTAAAAATGGAACTCAAGACGTATGAATAAGAAAATTGTTTTCTATTAATAAATGACTTCAATGATGATTTGCGATGAAAATACAAGAAATATGGTAAATCCATACACAGATACAGGTACTTATGGTGTGTCATGGAATGGTGGATATCACCCCGACAACTCTCTTGAGTACATCAGACCATTCGATAACAAAGTAATCCCAGAACCCCAAGACGACTTTGTTCCCCCCATGTACATAACCCCATCAAACATCTATTTAAAGACTCAGGAAGCCAGACGCGACGACATAATGACAGGTGGTATACCAACCAGAATATACGAAGACAGAACATGTGAGAACCCATCATACAACTTGTCTTCTGAATCAAAAGGGAATAAACTCCTTGATGGTGACGATGATAGTCCTGTAAACAACTTGCTCCTATTTGGATTGATTGTGGCAATTCTTATATTTTTACTAACTTTGAAGAACTAATCTGAACATTCTTCTTTGATAATATTTCAATCTCAATCTTTCTTTTAACTTCCATCTTACTACACATGTGAATATCAATTGAAATGCATCTGCTACAATACTCCTTTTCACAGTATTTGCATTTCAGCTTGAAAAACTTGGTACACTTTGGACACGTACGATCAGTTTCCATTCTTCCTCCTTGTATTATTATTTTTATTTTTAATCCAATTATACTTACCAGTTTTACTAGATCTCATATTTCTAAGTAAACTGGTAAAAAGTAAGAGTGCTAAAGATGGATTATATACTTTAATTTTATTTAAATTGCTTATTCTTTTTTGATAGTTAGGAACTATATTTTTTACGTTATTTCTATTTAAAGCTCTTTTTGCAAACTCATAAGCTGCTCTATTATTAGGTTTCATAATTCCAATTCCAGGTGAGCGCCTTTCCATTATTTATAATGATTCAATATTTTATTCCCAACTGTCTAAAAGTCCCTTCCTGTTATTAAGTCTCATTTTCTTAATCCCAACTCCCTTATTCTTAACTTTTTCAATTCTTTTAATGCCCTTTCTATCTTATTGTTTGTTTCTCCTATTTTTTTTTTGATTTTCTCTAATATTGCATTTGCTTTTCGGTGTGCGGGCGTTACTTGTCGATGTCTAAAAGTCACTCTACCAATACGAGTTGTTACAATTGGAGAAGATAGATAAGCTTCTCTTTCTTTGTTATAATTTTTCTTTGCTTTTTTATAATTAGTAAGTAAACTCATTTGATATTAGTTTACATAATAATCTGTGGTTGTCCAATTGTCATTTATAACAGGGGTGACACACTTGAAGATGCGTTTCACGTTATCATCTAGAGACTTGTTTGTGTATTCCCTGATTGCATGCAACTCTTTATAGAGCGCATCTGAGTTTACATTTTTGTTTCTGTACTCCCTCCTAAAAATATCCTTGACTACTGTGATGAATGTTGTCAGAATATCAGAAATCTCCTTCTTCTTCTCGCGAGACTTTTCCCTCTTGTGTAATTCAGATTTAAACTTGTCAATTGTAATCTCCTTTAGAATATACTGAACGCGTAAATCCCTATTCATATTGTGTCCGTCTCCTGGTGGTCTAAACCTCACAAGAATCACATGCTCAAGATGTGCAACAACTTGATACACTTGAGCAATCTGTGGGTCTCTCGACAAACTTGTGTGACGACGTATAAACTGTGTATATTGTATTTCAACCCCACACTCTCCATCGTCATCCTCCTCTTCATTATTTTGAGCCTGTCGAGACCGAATGTAATCAAAATAATGTGGATTGTGAATTGTGCCTCTATCCACAATATTTCCAGTGTTCCAGTCAAAGGCAGTATGACACACAGTACAAAACATCTGGGGACACCCAGAAATTCGGTAAATAAAAGCCATACACTTTGGACAGTTTTTAGAGTCACTCTTCAACATCTTTATGGTATTCACAGTATCAGCGTTGCAAGTGTGTTCTGGGGAATTGGCACAATTCGATGAATTGGCAAAATTCGACGAATTGGCACAATTCGATGAATTGGTCCTTGGCTCCATGCAGTGTTCACAGAAAACAACATTACATATTTGACAAGTCCAGTTTGACATGCCAATGAATCCTCTGCATTCCACTGTGGAGCAAGGAAAGTATCTCTTTGCAACCTTTTGAACATCCCGGTGACGAGTACCAGTATCGCTCAGGTTTGCCAATCTATATTGTGCAGTATATCGCAGTTTATTCAATCGATGAACCTCATCCAAAAGAGTTAGATTGAATTCAAGTGAGGTGTCATTCACAAGTCTCGAAAATTGCTGATTTGTTATCGTCATGTTTGTTTCACATAGTAAAATTTCTGCATTTAGATCCCTCGCTCTTTTCACTCTATATGCAAAATCTACAGTGTCAGGTAAAAGAGCCTTTTCAAACTCAAAAAGAAGATGCTCTCGATGCTCTTTATACTTGCCAAGAACAAATCCAATACTAAAATAATCTACAAGATCCTTCTTGGTCCACTCAACTTTACAATTCATACATGATGCTCTCACAGGCCTACTTGGGTCAAGTATGAAAGTCTTTGTACATTTTGAACACACTTCAAAGGCACACTTTTTACAACTCACAAATGAAGTTTGATTTTCTGCACATATTTGACACTGCTTTTTCATATCCTATCTATTATTAGAACCACTATTTTTAAGTGGAACAACTTTTCTGGGTCTCCTCACTCTACATGATGGAAGAAAACATCCACCCCTCTTTTCAGCTATTCTGTTTTTTCTCAATTCTTTTTTATATTCTCTGTTTTCCTTTGGTATTTCTAAATATTTTCTGACTCTCGATTGAATTTTACTAGCTGCTTGTCTTCTTATTTTTAAAGAATTCAAAAGTTTCTTCCCCGTTGTTTGCTTCCACTTCATTTCATGTTCTGATAACTCAGAGTTTGGTCTTTGCATGAACTGTTTTAGTTCAAAATTCCTATTATTGAGAGCCCCGTAACCATATGTTCTTACTAAGCTCATATTGTTTGGTCTTTTCATATTTATCACATTCTTCAAACTTATACCGGTTTTTTTATGTTTTAATCTTAGATTTTTGTGTTCATTAAAACAGTTTCTATTACCATATCTACACACCTGTTCACTTTTGGATAAAGAATTATTTGTTATTGGGTTTCTACAAGCTCCTACAACAAAAACACCAGTTTTATGTTTTATTAAATGAGTAACAATACCATTAATGATTTATTTATTAATAAGTATAGAAAAAGAATAGTTCAGGAGAACAAATTTGCATATGACTTATTCAAGAGTGCTTATAATAAAGCAAAAACAAATAATAACAAGAGAAAAGTGTTAAATAAAGCTATAAAATATAAAAGTAATCTTCATGGTATTTTTTTCATATTACAAAACCAAGGGCATGGTTATGGAAAACCAATAAATTCTCCCTCATATTCAAAAACGCCAAAGGTAACACGTAATTATTTTGAAAGAAATGTTAGAAACTTCAAATCAACAGGAAATCTGAATGCAAATTTAGCAAAACTAAATAGTTTGATAAAACGTTATAAAAATATTATGAATAAAACTACTGGTTTCAATGGTATGCATTAATTAAAAGAAAAATTCGAGTAGACTTTAAGATGTTTTGGAATGAGGTTGACAAGTCTCTTATTGAAGTGGATGATAAGGGGGTGATTACATATGCAGGTGGTCCACTTAGATTTCAGATTCCTATTGGGTACACAGAGGGTGGAATATCCGAATGGATGAAGATTGGTTTAAAGATTGACGGAAACCCTGAATTTTTTGATTGGTTCAGTGCGTTGGAGGAACATCTGGGGAGAACTGAGCCATTTGATTCGGTGTCCTCTCCAGATGAGGGTGTTTTAAATTTAAAGTATGTTGAGAATTTTACGCAGATTTTTGATATGAATAAAAAACTCTGCTTTGAGTCGGTTCCATCTTTGCAGTGTTGTCAGTTGTATGTTATTTTGGAGATTTCAAAAAAGTATGGACCATTTAGGGATCGTTATGGGTTGGTGTGTAAATTGTATCAGATTGTTTACTTACCGGTTCCTCAAGAGTGTATGTTTACTGGTTGTGATATTGTAGAGTGAGATCGTAGAGCGCCTTTCCCTTTGGTCCAATGTTGAATTTAACAAGACCATCTGCTTTTGTTATCACACCAGTCTTTTGGAGTTCAGCATACGCCTTTTTTGTTGCTGTGGCCCAGTCATTCTTCTTCCCTTGCTTGGACTTGTCCTTGGAGACAATCTCCCCAGTCTTTTTTGACACCTTTAAATCCTTTTTGGTGAGACCACCTGAAGTTTCAGTTGCTTTGCCGTGAAGGACTTCTGCTCTGGTTCCAATTGCCATTTAAAATATAAAAATATTAAAAATACAAATGGGTTCTTCGTATTCGCATGAGTACCCTTTTGGGACAGTAACATCCTTTAACCCTCTTTATGATGATTTTTGTAAAAGTGATAAGGTTGAAATAGAGAGGGATGATGAGTATATTTTTCTTAGAACTTTAGAAGCTCCTTATAGGACTTTACAAATTGACACGATGACTGGCATCATATTTTTTGGGAATGAGAAACTTAATGGATATGACATGGAATTTAAAAAAAATATTTCACAATGGTAAATGGCTGCACCAATGATTGTTACAAGGGGTGTAACTATACCAACATATGTTACAAGATATATGACTGAAGATTTATCTACTATGAGTCCAGAAATACGCGTTGATTGTAAATTCAAAAGAAAGGATAAGAAGCTGATTCTTCAGTATGCAAAACTTCTTCCTGTAAAGAGATCAACGAATGCTGGCTTTTCCGAATATATGAGACGTTTTGAAATGAATCGGAAACAGAATAGTATGCAAATTATTAGAAAAATTTGCAAGTATGTAGTGGCCAGAAACATTCTAAACATGTCACCAAGTGACCGAAAAATATTCTACAAAGAGTGGAATGGAATGTCTAATGTTGTACTTAGAAGGAAGGTGAATGTTGATTACGAAATACCATGGCATAAAGACGGCTTAAAGAGATCTCTTAGTCCTGGTGATACCAAGAAGATTTTTGTGGTTGGTGCGTTACATGTGAGAATTCCACCAAGTCTACGAGGTGGTGCTTTTGAGACTCTTGTACGTAATAGATATCATAAATTACAAGTGCAGACTGGTGACTTGATTACATTTTTTGATGAGAAGCTGTTTCACCGCGTGGAGCGCGTTCCTGGACAGCAACCTCCAGAATTATTATCAAGAATGGGGAATGAGACATTTGCGAATCGATCCTCCATCTTCATGACTTTTGATACAAATAATTCACGTGGAAAGTTTTCTAGAGGGCTTATGGAGACAAGGGGAAATCGTAATTATATGAAAACGTACAAACAGGTGAAACAAACAATAGACACATTTCTAAAGACACTCAAAACAAAGACAAAGGGAATGACAGGAACGGAAACTCTTGCAGTGAGAAGAAAGCTTGAGGAGAAATTAAAATTAAAAAATAGCATAACCAAGCAATTGTTTGAAAATATAACACACGCACCGACAAAGCGTAACAAGTCGAATGCAACTAAATTGTTTAAAAATATGCAAAATAGTTTTTCACGTTTAAATTCAGCAGGAAACCCCCCACCTGGAACTCTCCAAAATGCAAGAAATATATTATTCAAAATGAATAAAGTGGTTCCTAGAAAGGTTATACGGAGAGCTTCTAAACCATTGGGTGTACTGAAAAATGTAAAGCTATTCAAAATCAAAAAACGAAAAGCGTGAATAAGTTCAGACAAGTAAAGTTAACTTTTCAAAATGTTCCGTCTTGATTTTTTCGAGAATTGTACAGCTGATGTTTACTACAATGAAAAATACATGGGAAATATTTATGAAAAAATTGAGAATAAGGATTACATAAAGCCTTCTTTTTCACAAGATGGGTCCCTACAAAATGTTTGGGTAAAAACTGCTGGAAATAATTATGAAATTCCAATTCGCAATTTTCCACCGCACTTTGGGATTCATGATCAGATAAAGTGTTCAAAACAGGATTCTGTCGATGTTTCTCTTCAGTTACATAATATGTTTTATTAGCGACGAGTAGTAAAGTACTTTATCTGTTTTTTGCGTCTGGGTGTGCTATTAAAAACTTTTTTTTTGTATACTGGTCCTCTTTTTGTTGTTGGTGACTTTTTAATTTTCGTTGAAAACTTGTTCATTTATTATATAAAAATAAAATTATTATAAAAATAAATGAATTGGTTTGATCCACCAGAGTCCAACTCCGGAGGTAGTCAGTTGTCCTTCCCGCGTCGTCGTGAAACAGTTGGTCTTCAAGAGGAGACATGGGCACCACTTTCAATTGCAAATCTTGATAAACTTTCTAGGATAAGTGAACGGGCCTCGTTAGAACTTTTAGAAGTAAACTTCAACGAAGATGGTAAATACATTTGTAACTTCCCCCGATCTGATCAAAAACGCAAAAGCGCTTGATTATCGCAGACTTGGTAAACAACGTGTAGAAGCTTATCAAATATGGAGAACTCTCAAGGGATATTCTCACGGCTGGAAAAATCACCCAGCTGTGAAAATGTGGAGGGGTTACGATTGTTTTTTGGCAATGTACTGTAATGCTTGTATAGACGAATGGATCCTTCGTGGATACAAGAATACTATGGAGAAACTTCCTCACTGTAGCAATCCAAAGAAACCAGATTGGTGGGGGCGCGAGGATGTATTCAAGTCTCATCAAGCTTCTTTGAATAGGAAGAAACCAGACTTTTATCATTTTGATGTGTCGCAAGAAGAGTACCCAGAGTACATTTGGCCTCTGTAGTTGTTTTTTAATATCCTTAAATATTAAAAATGCTAATTCAGACACAAAGCACCTGTTATTTTTACAGTGTGCTAAATACACTGGCAGTTACAAGAGGAGGAAGAAGACTTTTGTTGTTAAAAATGAAGGAGTTTTTATCAAAATTATCTCCAGCACAAAGAGAAGTATTTTTTAATCATAATGTGTGTATAAAGTATTCTAATCTACCTTCAGTGAAACGTTTCATCTTCTTTAAATTCATTTATAATTATTGGACAGGATATACTGAGCTTAAAGGATCAGTAAAACTTTTTCAAAATCTTAATATGAAGGATTTCAAACTTGATGTGGGTGATTATATGGCACCAGCTAGAAGAAGTATTTTTGATGCAGTTGGTATTCATAAAGAATTATGGGCTTTTGGTAGAAAATACAAACCAACAACAGAGTGTGTTGTACAGATAGCAGGTCAACTCGAAAATAAAAATTATCTTTTAAATACACATTTTATAGAAAATTTCATGCCAGGTGATTCAGATTTTGTACTCGACAGTGCAACTATAATTATGAACAATGGACCTGGTAAACTTGCGCATGCAATTGCGTGTGTGAGATTTCCAAACAATTCATTTGAAATTGTAGATTCAGCTGGATATGGAAAAAGATACAAATGTGACTGGAGACGTCCTGAAGAAGTTGAAAAATTTTGGAAAAATCATTACAGTGGGAGATATACAGTGGGTTGGGACTATACATCAGTAATGTACATCAAAACAAAGAATCTCCCAGAATTTAGTCTGAAAGGACTCACTCCTAAACATTCACCAAGAAGTCCAAGATATGCATCAACGTCCCCCGCACCACATGGTAGAAACTCATTGGGGCGAAAGATTATGAAGGGACCCAGAGGTGGTCTTTATGTGATGGTTGGTGCTTCTAAAAAGTATGGGGCAAAGCCAACTTCACAGAAGTTGTCTCCAAAGAAGCCTTCACCACCAAAAATTCCAAGTCCTCCAAAGAAAAGTCCAAGTCCACATGGTAGAAATTCAAAAGGGAGAAAGATTTTAAAGGGTCCCAGAGGTGGTCTTTATGTAATGGTTGGCGCAGTCAAAAAGTATGGGGCAAAACCAACTACAAAGTAGTTGTCTACAAAGTAGTTGTCTACAAAGTAGTTGTCTCAGGAGTTGTCTGTGGTGCGTGCTCAGCCGCAATCTCATTCAGTCTGGCTTCCATGGCGGAAACAATTTTTGGAATGATGACAGACTCTATCTCAGCAACAATCTTTGGAATGACAACAGTCTCCATTTCGGAAACAATAAGAGGTTCAGCGGCTGAGAAACAAGCACCCATTTTATTATATTACAATATTATAAATGAACAACAAACAAATTTCCTTTTACACTGGACTTTCCATTGTAGTTCTTGCTCATGTGTTCATCTTGATTGGATTCAAGAATGCATTTCTTTCAGCAAATCATAGTTATATAATGTTGTTTGCTGCTTTACTCATTTATTGGGGCCGTTGCCGCTGTTCTTCTTAGGAGCTTTTTTATTTGGGGAGGCACTTACTGGAGATCCTCTTGCTCTCTTTACAGCGCGTGTATAATTTGCATTTGTTTTTGGAACTCTGCCTAAAATTGTCTTGACTCTTGTCTTGTAATATTTTGCCAGGTTTGCATTTACAAGTTGTGCTATTTGGGCAGTTGTGAAAACATGTCTCTGTTTCTCATTCAATGGAAGAGTAACATATTTCTTTCTTAGTTTTTCAGGAAGTGGTCTTGTCTTGTAAGTAATAATACCAAGTATCTTATTTTCTAGATTCGAAGCCAATTTTGCAGCTTCTTTTTTGTTTGGGGCAATATTCTTAACATTCTTTATAAAACTTGGAGCATAGTGTCCAGTTCTTGGGCTTCTACATGCTGAAATAATAAATATGCCCTTTCTTCCTTTCAGAAGTTCTTTTATAGAATCATTATCGAAACTTTTAGTGTATGGAATAAGTATAGATGGGAGTATTTTCCCATCACCGGTTTTGAACATTCCACACCATTTTCGACTTGTGTAGGGACTCAATCTCACTCCTCCACTTGCATTTGGGTGAGGAGAATCATAAGTTGGGCTATACATCAAGTCAATTGGAAGTTTATCACGTGGACTTGCTTTGGGTCCGGTTGTATACAGAGACACTCCAATGTCTGCGATAATTTCACCTGGCCCATGAACATCAATTCCGGACATTCTACTAAAAGCTACTGGAACTTTACTTTTTGAAGGTTCACCTCTGAGATATCTTCTCATATCGATATCATTCCTGATCCAGTCTCTGAATGATTTGCTATATGATGGTGTGTCTTGTGCACCTATACTACAACCAGTTGATGCAAGATGAACAACATATTGTCCAGGGCCTAACCGTATCTTTTCTTTTTGAAAATTTCCATGTCCGCTGATAATATAAATATCTGGTTTCTTTGAGTGTTGTAAAGCAGTGCTGACTTTTTGTAAACCAGTTTTTCTAGTGCTCATTTAAAATAAAGAAATATATTAATGACAACAAGGCAAAAGGGGGAAACATGTTGGTTCCATTCAATACTCAATGGATTTTACATGAGTCGCGGTGCCAGAGTTCTCCTCATGAAAAAGGCGAAGCAATTTAAAGTCAATAAAGAAGTTCCTTTAAAATCATGTCCCAGAGTGGGGTCCGCCATGTTTTGGGAGTATGTTTACCGTCACGGAAGAGGTGCACAGTTTGATCAAAATAAGGTTATAAAGAATAGTGGATTGCGTTCAAAAAACAACAAGACGAATTTTGGAACCGGGTTGGATCTTGGGCGTTTCTTGGATTTAACTTTCCCAGATGAGTATGCATGGATAAATTCAAGAATACGCAGCACAGGTGAATTTGTGCATTCAAAACCTGTAAAAATGAACAAATCGCCGGTTAAAGAACCTCCCCAAATAATTGCATGTTCTTTTCCGTATGCAAATATCACTTTGGCACCAAAAACTCTTTTGATACTTGGAAAAAAATACAAATTTAGTCACGCTATGATAAACGGGGGTTCTATTTTTCAGGATACTGGACACTCCATAGCAGTTACTAGAACAAAATTGTATGATCCAATGACCGGGTCTCTAAAAACTATATCACTTGATGACAATACTCTTTATAAATGGTATTTCAAATTGTATGGAACAACTGAAACCCGGTTCCAAAATGTTTTGGTGTATTTAAAAATGTAAATCCATATATAATATCATGAGTTCAAAGAGACTTGAGTTATTAAAGAAGATTCTTGATATCGTTGACGATTCAAAAGAAAAGATTACTGATCAGGAGTATATTGAGATTTCGAATTATTTGATGGAGCTCCACAAGAGTGAAAAGAGAATCGATGAGATTATAAAGCAACAGACTCAAATAAATCTGGGAGCAATGCTTTGGTACATTACAAATTTTGATAATGTTGCGTGAACAGGTCAAGGGACAACCGACTACATTTGGACAATTACAAATAATTGGACAATTACAAATAATTGGACGAAATGATTCTTCCGACTCGTGAGGATATGATTGTCAAGATTAAAAAGCACGAAAAGATTCCAACACTTGGGGAAGTTTTGGAGATGCGTGCACAGGTTCGAGAACAACTGTGTACAATTGGACAGTTGGACATTTGTACACAATTGGACATTTGTACACAATTGGACAACTGTACACAGTTGGACAATGGATCCAATGTGGGCTCATCTTCCACTTGATTGTTCATACATGATTTGTAATAAGTTGGTGCAATTCAATAAAATTTCACCCCATTTAAAGGATGAGATTGAGAGTCGTGTGGGTCACTTGACTTTGTACGCCAATTCTTGGAATTCATGGGAGGATTATCGGGACCGATGGGAGATTACGAGAGAGGCTATTGAAAGATGGTCACATGATGATCAGACAAGGTTTTTTTTCGAGGGAATTCATTATTTTTCCACAGAGGAGTTGTGTGTAATGTTCTGGCAGTCATTGACCAACGAGGAGAAGGATGACTTTATTAGTAAGATGAATAGAGACTCGGAGTTTGGGGATGAGATTGAGAGGGAGTATGCACACTGGGAACAGAGGAATGAGATGTACCTAGCTCGGAGGGAGGATGAGGCCTACTAGAAGTTGGACACGTGAACAGGTCAAACGAAAAATTTATAAAATTTTCAATTTATGGCCGTCTTTGTGATTGCATTCTTATTCACTTCAGCGCTTATTCAACTCGCTCATTTGATATGGAACATGCTTCAATTGTTGAGATGAAATCAACAATTGGCAGTATTAAAGGTGCGATTGCATGGTACCGAACTCCGAGGACTCAGTTATTTTATAGACACGGTGGGAGTGTTGATTATGTAACAATTCATTTGACAATGGAGGAGAGATCTCAGCAGCTCAACGCGGAACTGGATCTAGTCTGGTTTGAATGGCGGCTTGATAACATGGCAGCAACTGTCATTCAAAAGAGATGGAGGGGTATTAGTGACCGGATGCGACTCGTTGACCCTGAAGACGAGCTTTGTAAGAGACGTATAGCTCTAGAGTTTAATAATCTCCGTTTTGACGTACTTTGAACCATCCTTGTTGACTTTGAGAATCGTCTCTTTTCCTTTGATGTACAGACAACTGTACACAGTTGGATCACCAAGTGGAACCTTCTTCATGAAAAATTCATAAAATTTATTCAAGATTTCACAGCGTTTAAACATTTTATTTTTATACAAACAAAATCTTTAGTAGTCATCTTCATCATCAAAAATATTTCTCCTCTTTTTGAAAAAATCATCTTCAAACAGAATTTCCGGTATTACAATTTTTGGAGTCTCTTTGATTATATGAGATTCACGAAGACGTTTCTTGTTTTTGAGATTCCTCTGAATTTTCTTGAGGATGAGACACGGGTGTGGAAGGGAGCACAACTGTGGAAGGGAGCACAACTGTGGAACAGTTGGCATTTTTAAGATTAATGGTTGTCTGCTTTAAATTAACCAAAGTTTTAGGAGGTTTCTCGATAAACTTTCTATTCTTGAAATACTCGTAGCACTCTGTCCACTCTTTATTCATTATTTTTAGAGGGCTTTTATTCTTTTTCTATTGCTCTTTGAAAAGATGTTGGATTTCTTGACACCGTGATATACTTTACTCCAGCCGTGTCGCACCAATTCCATTTTTCTTGTATTGAATTCATAAGGTTCAAAGTAAATGATGCTATCACGTTTCGTAATCTCTGGTTTTTTCATTTTTTTTATTCTAGTTAGATTTTTATAATCATTGAGAGCGCGTGTATGATTTCTTGGTAAACTAACAAATTGTCCAGCTGGTAATCTGAAATGAGCCATCTCTTTCCAATCCATACCTTGGTGCCTTCCACCATAATGACCAAAGTATTTGCTTGCAATTTTTCCTGTTTTCAAAGAACCGGTTCTCAAACGAGTGAGTGCACTTTTAGCTTGTTCCTGTCTTCTCTTTAAAGCTTTAATTTTATTTACTAAATTTTTTCTAGAATTGATTACACTCTTCAATGCTTTACTGGTTGCTCGAAGTCTAACCAGATTCGCTGCACTTACTTTACTGAGTAGCGCGTTTGAATTCATTTATAATTAAAGAGCTTTTATTTTCCTTCTGTTGCTCTTTGAAAAGATGTTTGATAATTTTACACCATACTGGAAGACGGCACCACCTCCTCCAGGGTTATAAGACACTTCACTTCTTCTCTTATTAAATGTAAAAGTTCCAGGTCTATTTGTTTTGAAATAAATACGATTACCAAGTTTTCTTAAATTTGTCTTTTTGTTCCTTTTCATACGTTGTGCTTCTTGATAAGCAGCTCTTGTGTGAAATATTTGACCATGCAATGGTATGTTTATATTTTGACCAGCTGGCATCTTATAAACCTGAACATGGTTAGGATAACCCCCATTTGGATTTGGTCTTCCATTATATCCTTGAAAATACTTGGCTGTAATTTTTCCGATTCTAAAATTTTTATGTTTCATTCCAAGCGGTCTAAAATATCTGTTTTGGGGACGTCCCAATAAAGTTCTGAGTTGTGTTTGACGTTGTCCTAATTTTGTAATTTTACTATGCAAATCTTTTCTGGAACCAATTGCAGTCATTATTTCTTTGCTTGTGGTACGCAGTCTTGCTAAATTTATTGCACTTAGTCTACTGAGTACAGCATTGGTAATTTCAGGATTACTCAGATTTACTTTTCTGGATCTGGTAGTGGAACGAGTTGTTGGCATTTATTATTGACGCAGACTATTATTTGGATCAAACCTTGTCTTGTACCAAGCAGGTGGAGCCTTTCTCTTGGTGACCAAAACATATTTGTACATCCTAGCAGTTCCCCATTGGATTGCAGTGGCACCTGGACGACTCCCACCAGTCTTCCATGCTTTAAGCCCTCTATCATACACAGTATTTAAAGTTGACTTTGGTATTCCTGTTCTCCTTGCAATTAAAGAGCGGTTGGAGGAGAGTCCCGGATACGTTTTATGAAACAAAAGGGTCCACTTTGATTTTGACTTTTTGGCAACTGCGTCAGAGGCTCCAAGTTTCAATTTGGAATATGGAGTTTTCCTTCTTTTGAGGAGTTCCTTTTCACGTTTGACTTTCATGGAGGGACTCAAACCTGAAAAGTATCTCTGGGGCCAACTCATATGAGTTGTGGACGGTTGTATGTGTCTAGGATGTCTCTTCATTTATAATATTTGAATAAATTAAATGCCAAAGGATCTTGAGCAAGAGATTGCTTATCATCTAAAATGGTATATAAATACTATTGAACAGGAAAATAAGTTAATAGCAGCTAGAACAAATCTCGAATTATTTAACGCTTTTCCACGTCATCAAAGAAGACTTCCTGGACAAACCGCAGAAAATCATTTAGATTATTATTTATGGATAAGACAATTGGCAGCTGCTAGAAGAAGATTAAGAAAACATAGAGGTTTGAACCCACGTCAAATGACACGTATTACCAATTATGCAAATTACAAAGGAATAAAACCTCTACTTTTGGCAGTTGAGCGTGAGATTCATCCACATGTTCTTGCACCAAAAAATAACACACCAAATTATGTTACATATTTGAAAAAAGAGGCTCTTATGAATGCTATTAACAAAAACAATAACAATAAAAAGAAGCGTTTGGAAATATTAAAGGCTAATATGTTGCCTGTAAAATTACCAAAGAATGCTACGAATCATTTTAATTTGACAAATTTTAAAGTTGGTAATGTGGCATACCGCGTGGGTCACAAAATAAATAATAAAAATTTTTACATGTACTTTAAACCAACAAGTTTCAAGAATTGGTGGGGCGATCCATTTAATAAAAACCTAAAAATGAATGAGCCAATATCAAACAAACCACATGTTTTAACTGGAAAACCAATACTGCGTAAAAATGTTGTCAAGGTTAAGTTTTTCTAATAGCTCTTTCTAGATGGGTTCAGTCCAGAATAAATATTTGTAAAGATTAAAATGAATCGTCACTCAATGATAAAACTATTCAAGACACCTCAAAAGTCTGTGAATATAAACGCGTCAAAATTGTTCAACAGGATTCCAAATGGGTCTGTGGGTAAACCACGTATTTTCAAGAAACAGGTGACACATGCTAATTTAGATAGAATAAGTCACCTGTATGCGGTATATTATAATGCTGCTAGAAAATACAATGAAGCTCTAACTAGATTTAGAAATGCTGAATTTAATTCTGACCATGGTGGAGGAAAAAAAGAATTGATCAAAGCTGGTAAGATTAAGAAAAAAGCTGGAATAATTTATGCAAAAGCTAGAAAGGCGTATGTGGAAGTTTCAAAGAGAGTTTTGTACCCAAAGCAGTTACAGTTGACTACAGCTCATCTCACAGTAGCTGAGCGAAACACTATAAAGAAAATGGCACAAAAATTGGTTGCTAAAAGATCAAAGCTTCCTAACAATGTGATTAATAAAATATTTGGATAAAGTAAATGAATCGTCACTCAATGATAAAACTATTCAAGACACCTCAAAAGTCTGTGAATATAAACGCGTCAAAATTGTTCAACAGGACTCCAAATGGGTCTGTGGGTAAACCACGTATTTTCAAGAAACAGGTGACACATTCTAATCTTAACAGAATAAGTCACTTGTATAAAATATATGTTAATGCTGGAAAAGAACTGATAAATTCTTCAAGTAAGTTAATACATATTGAATTAAATTTTGTAAGACCAAACGATAAAAAAAAGGCACTGGAGGAAGCTAAAAAGAGTAAAAATAATGCTATAAATAAATATCAAAAAGCTAGAAAGGCTTATGTGGAATTTGCAAGAAGAGTCTTGTACCCAACCCAGATACAACCTACTGGCAATAATTACCTCACAATAGCTGAGCGAAACACTATAAAGAAAATGGCACAAAAATTGGTTGCTAAAAGGTCAAAGCTTCCTAACAATGTGATTAATAAAATATTCGGGTAATTTACCAAAAGAGTTGTGGCTTAAAATTTAAATGGGCGTCAGATTGCTACAAAGTTTCCAGTCAAAGACATTTTGTGAAGTGAACAGGTTCATTTATATTTCATAAAACGCTTCTTAATGGAAACTTTTAAAGAATTAATGAAACAAAATTTTCCAGACTACGAGGTAAGTGATTATACTAATAAACCTGCAGAAGAAATTTTGAAAATTGGATCTAAACTCGATACTCTGAAATTTCCAAAATGTGTAATTGTATTGGAAAGAAAAATTAATAATCAAGAATTGTTTGATCAGATAGATGGATCAGATTTTTCTTTTATGGTACAGCATAATCAAAAAATTTTTTGTTGTAATACTTTTTCCAAGATAAAAATACATAATGTTATAGAAGATAATAATGATTACAGAACGTGCTGCATTTGTTTGAATGATAATACAGAAGATTATATAGGATGTAAGAGATGCGATTCTTGTGTATGTTTAATTTGTGCAAAACAAATTGATCCTATATGCCCAGTTTGTCGTTTATAACATTTAAAAACAAAACGCATCTAAATGGTAACTAAAAATGGCAACGTCCGCAACCGTCTTTCTCCTTGACAAGTCTGGTTCGATGTTTGAGCGTGTAGATGATACAGTTGGTGGTTTCAACTCTTTCCTCCGGGACCTCAAGAAGAATAAACCAGATTCACTCTTTTCACTCTACATGTTCAATGACAAGTGTGAATGTTTTTATGATAATCTGAAAGTCTCTGATGTCAAGGATTTGACCATTGATGATTATGTCACACAGGGAAACACTGCATTGTTTGATTCCATGGGTGAGATTCTCCTCAAGTATGGTGGTGAGGTTGAGACAAAGTTTGTCATTTTGACGGATGGTTATGAAAATGCGAGCAGGAAGTACACAAAGGGGGCAATCAAGGATATGATCAAGGCTTCAAAGATGGAGTTGATTTATATTGGAGCAGACCTGGAGTGTGCCAATGACCTTGGGATCACTAGAACGCGTCACTTTGATGGAGAGGATTCTCCTGCTGCATTTGAGTGGGCATCTCAGAGTATTTAATGACCAACTCTTGTTGATGCTAAAAGTTTTTTGTACATTGCACCTGTGATTGGTTTGTAAAGGTGCGCTTTTACTATTCTTTGGATTGTTTTGGCAGCTATTTTGCGTGTGTGTTGTCTATTTCTAAATTTAGTTTGAATAATTTTAGCAGCATTATTTCTTAATTTATTTTCAATTTTTTTCAATAATTTTTTTGGCGATTCCTTAGTATGTTTTACATGTGAATGGTGTAAAGCTTTATTAAGTGTTTTTGAATATTTAATACCACGCCTCATATATATCATAGCGCGACCAGGACCAGTCACTGGCTTTTGAAAATTAATATTCATTCTCCTGAGTTCAGCTAAAGCAGTTAGTGCTTTTTTGAAATCGCTCATTTATTATTATCTTTTAAAATATTTTGACGCGTGAACAGGTCAAAGACGTGAATAATATCCACGACCAAATCAAAGATTTGTATCAAAAAATGACACACACCTTTGGTAAGAATATTTTCACTTATGAGTATCGTGATCGTGACCCTTGGGATCATGGCCCGAGTAATACTATTTACGAAGATGTCATGTATGGAGATATATATTATCAAAATGTAAAATTGGACTTGGATAAAGGGGAGCTTTACTTTTATATAAATTGGGTTGATGAAGAGCCGGATATAGTAGTGGAACTGACTTCTATGTAGTCGTTCATAAGTTGGATTTTTCTCGTTGATAAATGTAAATGAACATCATTAATAGAGTTGTTGGCCCAGCTGCGTACAAAAGAACAAATTGGGAATATTATTTACCCATCAATAGAGCCACTGTGTTGTTTGCAAACAAGAGAAAAAACACCTTCACATTAAATCACAAGGGAAAAAGAAAGCCTGTTTATGGGGTTATTAAAGGAATTCCTATAAGCTCTTTAATTGGTCAGATGAAGACTCGCAAAAAGAAGCACCACACAACTTCTGGGTACGAGAAGAGAAGGCACTACACTTCAAATGCCAGCAAGGCGGCTCGACAGAGACTTTTGAATAGAGTTTCAAATTATTTGGCAGCTCGAAATATTTCAAGACAGGCTGCGAACAACAAGTACAAGAACATCACTTTGAGTCAGTTGATATTTTGGGTCAAGCATCAAAATTTTGGAAATGGTTCACCATATGTGAAGCACCGGAAACAATGGGTTCATTATGGTGGGAACATACCAGTGTCCAAACAGAATGTGTTAAATAATATTAATAGGTGGCGTGGATAGGTTCAGACCGAATCAAATGATTCGTCTTAAAAATAAAAGGAATGGACAAGCCGATTATTGAGAGGTACATTGAACCAACGTACCCCAAGAATGATCTTTGGGGTCAAGATGAGCAAACAAGAATTGCATATGAACGGTACCGGAAAGCTGGTCCAAATTGGGTTCCAGATTGTGTAAAGGGTGGATATGCATCAGGACAATGTGACTGTGAGCGCGTCAAGGAGTACAAGGGTCCAAAGTGTGGCATCGGTTGTCTGGATGAGGATACAACGGTTGTTTTACAAGATGGATCCACTACACTTCCTATACATCAATTGAAAGCTGGTGATGTTTTGTTTGGTGGAGGCGTAGTCAGGAAAGTGGTTCGTTTTCATATTGATTCTATTATTCAAATGTGTGAGACTGCACCGGGAGTACTGGTAACAGAGTGGCATCCAATGAGACTTTATAAGGATCAAGAATGGTTCTTTCCTTGCAAAAAGTACAAGCCATATCCCATATATGTAAATACTGTATGTGATTTGGTTTTGATGCCAGGGTCTCACATTATCCCAGTGGTTGATTTGAATGGAGTCATCTCAGAATTTGTATCTATGGCACACGGGTTAAAGGAGCCAAGTATCCTTCAGCATCCATATTGGGGAACTGACGCAATATTGAATGATCTCAAGATTCATCCAGGGTACAGAACTGGGTACATGGATATTCGTGGTTGTGAGTTGCTTTACAACGAGGATGGGGTGGTTTATAGGATGGATTATGATATTTAAATATTTATAAATATAAATGGGAAAATATATGAAGATATTCAAGGCTAGCGGAGCTGGAGCTGCTGGTGGGTTAGCTGTTGTGGCCGGTTCTTTATTATTGGGGATGGCATTTGGTATACCAGGTGCTATCCTCGTTATGCGTGAGAATAAGAAACCAAAGTCTAGTCGTAATGTGACTCTTTTGGTTATTGGTTTCATTCTTATGATTATAGGTGTTGCAATCGGTCTGGGCTTTAACGCTGATGGTCTCATAAATGGGATTGGAAATCAGTTTTAAAGGATAAAAGTGTTTGTTAGTTAGATGAACAATTACTATGTAATTGGACCTTGGATCCGTGCGTTTTTTAAAGTAAATGACAATTGCGCGCATTTGGAGTCGTATCAATAGAAAACATTTGCAAATAAGATGGAGTTTTTATTTTTATACTGATACGGGTGTTCTCGTTTTGAATGATGTTTTATTCAAGGGAAAGTTATATTATGATGCTCATTTAATTGGTGATGTTCTCTTTTTACGCAAAGATTGTTTTATGGTTACACATAGATTAGATGGAATGGCTCATATGTTTCAAAAAATGAAACATCCAAGTCTAACTACTGTTAGAACATACTATGAGGATCAAAATTTGTTGACAGAGACTAAGTGTGGTATAACATGCGTTGTAAAAAGAAGTTTTGTAATTTTGCTTGATTTTGAGAATAATAATGTAAATAATAATTAAATGAGTCCACAAGGTCGGCCCCCATTGTATCCCAAGCCTGCACCAAAGACAATGATTCAGAATATAAAAAATAAACAAGATAAGCTTAAAGCTCTTTTAAATGAGAAGAAACGTAAAGTCCAACTTGTTGATAAGATACTATCTGAAATAGATGTTCTTGATGGAAAGATTATACAGATTACGGGGAGTATCGATAAAAGTATTAGTTCTTATAGAAAAAAGTGAAATAAATTGGTTATGTGAACAGGTTCGGAAGACAATTCTTTGATTTGTCCAGAATACATTACTGTTCAATTCTTTGAATTGCCCAATTCTTTGAATTGCCCAATTCTTTGAATTGTTCAAGATGACCAACACCTTCTCCAACCTGTTTACCTACGAGACGATGACTGCTACTTCTCCTACTGCGATTGTGTACAAGACGATTCGGATGTTGACCACCAAGTACTCACCGATGATGGAATTTGATAGTGTGATGATCAACTTGATAGATGGGAAGATTGGGTTTTTTATTAAGGATGGTGACACCATACCAGAGTATGCTACCAAGCTTTCTACTCTGTAGAAATCTAGAAAGATCAAGATGTTTCACCGGAGTTTCATCTTGTGTTAAAAAAGAACAAGTTTAATATATAAATGACTCGTTTGAAAAAACTTATTGATTTCGTATCTCCTATTATTGGGTGTTTTATTGGAATGTATTTTGCTGAAGAAGCTATGAATCATTTTGGGTACTATAATAAAAGACGCGTTGAAAAGCTCATGGCTGAAGTAATGCAAAATGTTTACAGGGGTCAATGTATGTGTTTCAAATGAGTTTGGATACACTCAATAATCTGATTTATGATTTTGTTAATCTCCTCTGTTCGTTTTATGGTGAGATGAACTTTGAAACAACATTTGAATGTGTAAAATACTATGTTACGAATTTCCCCATCATAATATTTTATATCCATGTGTGTACTTGGAGAACTTTCCAGAGTACCAGAAACGAATGCATGTCCAAAATTGGAAAATTCAACAATTTCTAGTTTAAAGCCTTCTATTTTATCACACTGAGACATTTACTAATAACAATTTAAATCTTTTTATATCCTATATATTTCTTGGAAATTCCGAGCATGACGTATTTACCACCCATTGGGCCTTCTAGAATTTTACGACCTTTTTTATTTACACCAAGGTTTACAGTTGCTGTTTTGGATACTGTCTTTGCACCTAGATTTTTTACTGCTGCAAAGGCTGGAAGTTTCTCCTTTCTTACATATACAGCAGATTGATATCTCCATCCTTCATCCCATCTATAATAATCGGTATATGAATGCCATGGCCATTTCTTTTTGAATACTTTAACAAAATTCTTTGGATTTCTCCAATCGCAAGGAACATTGTATCCATGTGGGTCTATAATTGTGTACCCATCATTTGCTAGACGAATTCCTGTTATAACATGTTTTATGGTTTTGTTGGTTAACTCCTTTGTAACCGATGATACAACATGTCCATCAAGAACAATGAGTGCATGATCAAGTTCAAAATCTGGGTGTCCTGGAAGCTTGGTTGGTAAAATTGGATTTTTATCAGAGTTGGAACTTGCCAAGTTGTATAAAATATTTCGGTTTGTAACAACTACAAGTTTGGTTCTGGGAGTTATTTTTGGAGGTTGTTTGTCGTGGACATATTCGGTTGCAAAATTTATTCCAAGACTCTTTAATATGTCTGAACGCGCTTTATTTATGTCATGACCTCTGTGAATTGAGTGACCTTTTACATTCAGTTCAAGATTTTTGTAAAGTATTGCTGATTTCCCCATCTTTTTCTTTTTAATCTTTTCATTCCACAAGTTGTAAATCATTTTGTAGAAGATGAATCTTTTGATTTCTGGAAGATGTGATTTTCTGAAACATAGTTTTGTGTCTTTGAACATCGTCTTCATTTCTGGGGAAAGTTTCTTGTAGAACGCCTTCATCTTTGAAAGAAGAAGGCGTTTCCCATACTTTGTTGTAGCCATTGAGTTTATTAATGTGTAGAAGTAACACGTGTGTTCAGTCTGTCTGAGATATGGAACCATCATCTTTTATTCTTGTACAACAATTTATTGTTGGCTCTTTAATAAATATGAACAAGCTTGAGAAGGCACTTAAAGAGGTGACTAAAAACAAACCAGAGTTTTCAGTGGGTCACCGGGACGGTAAGTTGTATGTGTTTTATAAGACAAGTAATGGGAATGGAAGGTTTCCAGTTGGCTTGGTGAGTTCACCAAATAAACTTGGAAAGGTGGGAAACATAACAAACAATGGGGTGGTCTATGCTGAACCAAAAGGAAAAGGCATTGGGAAGAAGTTGACGCAGGTGGTTTTGAATGCTGCAAAGGTGATGAAGAGGGGTGTTTTGGTAAAGGCGGTCCACGTGAATGAGCCAAAGGTTTTCAAGAATAGAGCACCCACTCCACCAATGATTCATATAATAAGAAAGTTGGCACCAAACTCTGTGGACATTCGAACAAACCTTCCAAAAGCAAAGAAGATGTGGGCGGTTTATGCAAGGATCAGAGTTCCGAGTCCAAAGAGAAGTCCAAGTCCAAATGCGAAGCGTTTGTTACCGTCCCCACCAAAAATTCATTATGGACCGAGAGGTGGTCAATATAGATTAAAAGGAAACCGCAAAGTATATTTTAAATGAATGAGAAGTGCAAAAAATATTTGAAGATGTTACTTGCGACTGGTTTTAATAAGAATACAAATTGGGAATACTTTTTGATGGACATAGCTAAGATAAAGGAGTTTTGTAATTAGATTAATTTTTTTAAAGCAAGTTGATATTTTTTTACAAAAACTTTAATTTCTTTGTTATGAGATTTAACAAATTCATCTATTGTTGTTTTTACTTCTTCATTACTCATATAATCATCCATCCACATCATACCACCTTTTTTTAAAACTTTGAAACTATTATCCATATCAAATTTTACATCTTCAGGAATATGTGAACCATCTATATATATTAGATCATATAATTTATTATTTTCTATTTGAGAAAAAAATTCATTACTATATTTTTTGTATACTTTTATTTTTTCTTTGTTTTTACTTTGAGCAATGTTATTTATAAATATATCATAAGTATTATTTTTTACAGGAGTTGTAGAGTCTTCTAGATTCCAAGGATCTACACAGTCAAGAGTAGAGTCTGGATTATTAAGAAGTTCATCACTAAAATAACAAGAAGATAATCCCTCATAACATCCTATTTCAAGAATATTTAAAGGAGCATTTACATCTAGAAAATAATCTTTTATATTGTAATACAAGTAACTTTCATAGAACCAAGCGTGTGTATATTTATACATTTTAAAGAAAGAGAATATTTTCTTTAAACAAGTGTACAGGTTCGTTTTATTTTTATTTTTGTAATCAAATAAAAATGCTTCAGCGTACTATCAGTATGTATCCAAACACACCCGATATGGTTGAGTTTCGGAAGGCTATTTATGAGAATAACAACGAGGGATTTCCATTTGGGAATGGGAGTGATGATCAATTGAGGTTGACAGAGTTTAATTCTCATTGGTATTCTTATACACACAAGAATTATCAGGCTTGGGAGTTGACTTTTCGCTCTCTAATGGGTTATAGGGGTGATAATGTATGCGCTGATTATTCAATGATGGGATCTTTTGAGGATTTATCTCGTTTCTTTTGGACTGGGATGTTAAAGGATGATAGGGATAATTTTTTGAAGAAGGTTTACTTTGGAGACTATTACAAAAGTGTAGAGGCTCTTGAAGAGTGAAGTGAACAGGTTAGAAACACTTTGTTCAAGTCAATCATTGATATGAAGAATGACTACAGAGGATGGGAAGCTTTATCAAGAGTTTTTAAAGACTTGGGAAGGTGTACCAAAAGGTACATATGATTTGAAGAGAGCTGCGGCGTGGATAAAATTTAAGAATAGTAGAATTCGTTGGAATATTATTCGTCGTCGTTTGAAGTAACTTTCTTGTCTTCAGTTGTTCCAAGTTTGTCAGCCTTTTTCTTTTGTTTTTCAGCAGTCAGCTTTGGGTTGGCTTTCGCTTTATTTGCTTGTTTAATCTTCTTCTTTTCAGAGTCTGTGAGTTTATCTGGAACTTTATCAACTGCCATTTTTTATTTAATGTTTATTTTCTTTAAATATAACTCTCTTTACTTGACTAATAGGTAGTTGTGTTTTAGGTGATTTAGTATTCATAGCCATTTCTGATAAAATTTTATTGTTTTGGTTTCTCGGTGTTTGTCGACTTTTTATTAAACCATAAAATGATTTTGCTGTAAGATATATTTTAATTGGGTTTTGTTGTCCTATAATTCCTGAATTTGTAACTTCAAACATAGTATTTCCGTTTTTTAAATTAGACACGGTATTAAGTAATACTACATTTTCCCAATTATTTCCAAGATTTCTTTTTGTAATTGTAGGAAGTTTTGTTGTGTTTATTTTTACACGATTTGGATTTGGTCTATTTGGTAGAGGTGATCTATTTGGTCTATTTATATTTTGGTTTCTGGAATAAGAATCAATAAGACTAAAAATTCTTTCTACTGAAAAACGTCTATTACCACGTTCTTGTGATAGAACTTTTAACATTCGACGATGTATATTTCCAAGCGTTCGTATTTTTGTAAATACATTTTTTAATCTATTTGTATTAAACGAAGAATAATTTCTGGCATAAAAATCAAGTACTGTTTTTAAGTCTCTTATAGCTTTTCTTCTTTCTTGAAAATTTTTAATAATTTGACGCGTTTTTGGAAACATAGTTTGCCTTACTCTATTATTTCCAGATGGGGTTGGATATATCCTTGACATTTGTTAATATACAAATATAAAATATTTTCTACTTATAAATTGATTAAGCAAGGAGCGGCGGCGTGGCGGGAGTTTAAGACGACAATCGACATTTAGTTAAATAAATGTTGTTATTAATAATTAATAATGAATGATCCAAATCGTCGTCGTGCTTTTGTTATAAAAAACAATCAAAGAAAAAAACAAATAGAACCTAAACAAATGGATAATTCTGTATATTACACGGTAATAAAAATTGCACATGAGATTTTCGATATTATGCCCTCTAAAACTAGTGAAAAACATTATCAAAACGCATTCAAGATTGGACTCTCTCATTATAATGTAAAATTTGAAAGTGAACGTTATATTCCTGTAATTTATAAAGACAAACTTGTTACTGATCTTAGAATGGATCTTGTTATAGAAGATTCTCTAATAGTTGAATTGAAAACTGTACCTGAAATAAGTGATGAACATAAAAATCAGTTGCTCAGGTATATGAGAATTTCTGGAATTGATAATGGAGTGTTGATAAATTTTGGATCTTCAGAACTACAAATTCTTTCAGCGTCTGGTAATCCAGTTGAGTGGGTTTAAAAATGCGAAAATATATATAATAATGGATCGGGTTTCAGTTATTAAAAATTTGGCAGATGAGATTTACGATCTTCTTGGTCCTGGATGTTTAGAGTCTCATTATCATGACGCATTCAAG